>Ga0209390_10001996_pt1 | contig 37301 bp, 27 predicted proteins | sample BON01_FD_187212 | JGI IMG/M metagenome (GOLD analysis project Ga0209390, IMG submission 187212) | Freshwater microbial communities from Lake Bonney liftoff mats and glacier meltwater in Antarctica - BON-01 (SPAdes) (version 2) | ecosystem: Environmental > Aquatic > Freshwater > Ice > Glacier...
ATCGATGGTCTCGGCTGTTCACACGTTCAGGCCGTGCAACCGGTGGCCGTCGTACACCAACTGCACCTCTCGCTCACCCGACAGATACCGGGTGTTGCTCGGCACCAGGAGGTGGCGGACGCGCCCGCGGGCAGCGTTGAGCTGCGGTTCGATCGAGCCATCCGCAACAACAGTGCCGGAGCGGATGATGTCGCCCAGCGCGGCCACGTTCGCCTTGATGCCGATGCTCGCCGCAATCGTCGCGCAGAACACGGCGAGATCGGCCGAGTCGTTCCCGACGTCTGGTGAACCGCTCGGCGTGACGTCCAGCTGTTTCGACGACGACGCCTTGATCCGGACCGGCGAGTCGAGACGCTCGATGACACCACCACTCACCCGCCACCTTGCCGGGCGTGGCGTCGCAACCACTCGCTCGCCAACTCGACGACGCGTTCGTGCTCGACGGCGGTGAACATGTCAGACGCGCCGTCGGCGCTGGCCCAGTCACCGGACCCGAGGTCGTACACGGCGGCATCGGGGTGGCCGTCGTCGAGCGGAGCGAGGTCGAACGCGAACGAGTGCACGCCACCGCCCAACGCGATCAGATGCGCTCGCGCGACCTCGTCGCCGTCGAGATAGGCGTTGACGTCGTCCATGCGGTCCGGGACCCTACTTCGACCCGTTCGACCACGTTCGTGTGACACTCTGGGTGGCCCAGCCCGTCCGAGGTGCAACGCAAACGTGGGGAGGCGTGCGGGTCGCTTCGGAGGCTCGTCGGCGGGGAAGAGCTATTTCCGGCCCAACATGCGCCGCATGAGGCGGTCGATGAGGAGCGGCTTGTCGTTCTTCTCGCCGTCGTCGAGGTGACGATCACAGTAGAACTGGTACGACGGGCGGGGCTTGCCGCAGGTGTAACACGTCTATGCCTGCTTGAGCGGGTTGGGATTGCCCATGGAGCCGCCGAACATGGTGTCGAGGGTCGCACGACGCCGTGGGGTCGGTCAGGAGGCGTCTGGCCGTTCGACCACGTTCGTGTTGCATTTCGGGTGACCCGGTCCACCCGAAGTGCAACGCAAACGTGGTGATGGTGCGGTGGCGGGCTCAGTCGGGGGCCGTGTCGGCGCGGGTGGCGCCGGGGTCCCAGGGGCCGGTGATGAGGCGTGAGCTTCGTTGGAACGTGAAATAGTTCCAGGCCCAGTTCAGCATCACCGAGGTACGGCTGCGGAAGTCGATCAGGAACACGATGTGCACCGACCACCAGGCCATCCAGGCAATCCATCCGGACATCTTCAGACGCCCGATCACCCCGACGGCCGCCGATCGTCCGATCGTGGCGAGCTCACCCTTGTTGCGATAGCGGAATGCGGTGCGAGGTCGCCCGGCGAGGTCGGCCTCGATCATCGCCGCGACGTGCGCGCCGCCCTGCATGGCGCCTTGGGCCACGCCGGGCACCGTGGCGCCCTTCGACGTGGCGTGCGCGATGTCGCCGATGGCGAAGAGGTGTGGAGATCCAGGAATCGACAGGTCGTCGGCCACCTCCACGCGCCCGGCCCGGTCGGTCGGTGCGCCGAGCAGCGACGCCAGCGGCGAGGCCGCGTTGCCGGCTCCCCAGATGACGGTGCGCGTCGCGATCGAGCCGCCGGTGGTGTGCACCTCATGCGCGTCGAGGCCGGTGACCTTCGCCCCGAGACGCACGTCGACACCGAGTCCACGGAGCTGGTCCGCTGCCTTGGCGGACAACGACTCGGGATAGGTCGACAGCACCCGCTCGAGTCCTTCGAGCAGGATCACCTGCGCGCTGCAGGTGTCGATCCTGCGGAACTCGTCGGTGAGCGTGCGGAAGGCGATCTCGGCGATTGCGCCCGCCATCTCGACACCGGTCGGTCCGCCGCCGACCACCACGAAGGTGAGGTTCGCCCGCTGCTCGTCGGCATCGTCGGTACGTTCTGCTCGCTCGAACGCGGTCAGCACCCGCCGTCGGATCTCGAGGGCGTCCTCGATGGTTTTGAGGCCTGGCGCGAACTGTTCCCACTCGGGGTTGCCGAAGTACGAGTGCGACGTGCCGGCCGCGAGCACGAGGTAGTCGAAGGCCACCTCACCAGCGTCGTCGAGCCGTACGACCTGCTCGTCGCGGTCGATGTCGATGACCTCGCCGAGCACGACGTCGACGTTCGCCTGCTTGGCCAGAATCGATCGGATCGGCTGGGCGATGTCGGCAGGGGTGAGGCCGGCAGTGGCCACCTGGTACAGCAATGGCTGGAACAGATGGTGGTTGCGGCGGTCGATCACCGTCACTCGGACATCGGCATTCGCCAGCCCTCTCGCGACAGCGATTCCGCCGAAGCCGCCACCGATGATCACGACATGCGGGCGATCGCGAGCCGACACGTCAGTTGTCACGACGGACACCCAGACGCGCCGACCAGGGGCCGATCGTGGCAGCGTCGCACCCGCGGCCACCCCAGCGTTCGTCGTCGCAGTCGAACACGATCGTGTCGGCTGAATCGGGTGCGGGATGATCGAGCTGCTCGTCGGAGAAGTTGAAGATCAGCGACGCGGTGGCGGTTGAGGTCGATCGCACCACGCAGACGGTATCGCCGACGAACGACACGTGCTGCTGCGCGGCCGGGTCGGTGAGCACGGGAAACTCTCGGCGTATCCGCAGCAGTTCGGTGTACATCGCCAGGCGCGACCGGTGGGGCTCGCGTTCGGCGAGCGTCGGGTCGAGCACGGCGGCATCGAACGTCGCCGGATCAGCCGGGTCAGCGACGTCGCCTGCCCAGTCGGCACCCGCGAACTCGCGCTCGCGACCGGCCCGCACGGCTTCGACCAGATCGGGGTCGCCGTGGGCGACGAAGTAGGGAAACGGTGCGGTCTCGCCGTACTCCTCACCCATGAACAGCATCGGGGTGAACGGCGACAGCAGGATCGCCGCGGCTGCGAGGGAGTAGCGGCGATCGTCGAGCGGTGCGTCAGCGAGCATCCGTGTACCCGCTGGGGTGTTGCCGACGTGGTCGTGATTGGTGTCGAACACGATGAATCGTCTGTGGTCGATGTCGTCGGCTGGGGCCCCGTGGCGGCGGTCGAAGCCCGGCGAATACTGCCCCGAGTACACCCACCGGCGCTCCCACGCCCTGGCGACGTCGGCGGCGCCGGTGTAGTTGGCGTAGTACTCGTGGCGGTCGCCGGTGAGCGCGACCCGGAGCGCATGGTGGAGGTCGTCGTTCCACACGGCGTCGCATCCCCAGCCGTGCTCGTCGGTCGGCCGGACGATGCCCGGGTCGTTCGCCGAGCTCTCGATGGTCACCAATACCGTCCGGCCCGCAGCGTCAGCGGCGCCATGTACCGCCGCCGTCAGCTCCTGCAGGAACGGGATCGGCGTCGGATCGAAGATGGCGTGCACCGCGTCGAGGCGCAGCCCGTCGAGATGGAAGTCGTGGATCCAGCCGACGGCGTTCTCGGTGAAGTAGCGCCGGACGTGATCGCTGCCTGCCTCGGCGACGTTCACCGCCTCACCCCACGGCGTGCGGTAGGTGTCGGTGAAGTACGGGCCGTACCGGCCGAGCACGTTCCCCTCCGGGCCCAGGTGGTTGTAGACCACGTCGAGTACCACGGCGAGCCCGAACCGATGGGCGGCGTCGACGAACCGGGCGAGACCGACGGGGCCCCCGTAGCTGTGCTGCGTCGCGTACGGGAACACTCCGTCGTAGCCCCAGTTACGTGTGCCCGGGAACTCGGCCACGGGCATCACCTCGATGGTGGTGATGCCCAATTTCTGTAGCCGTGGGAGGTGACGGATCGCAGCGTCGAACGTCCCTTCGGCGGTGAACGTGCCGACGTGTAGTTCGTAGAGCACGGTGTCGGCCAACTCCACACCGGTCCAGTCGTCGTCGTGCCAGCGGAACACCGACTCGTCGACCACCGCCGATGGCCCGTGGATGCCCTCTGGCTGCCATCGCGACGCCGGGTCAGCCAGCTCCTCGCCGTCGACGAGGAAGACGTACCGGTCGCCGTGTTCGAGACCGTCAACCGCCGTGGTCCAGTACTCGCCGTCACGATCGAGCGCCACGGATCTCGATTGGGGTCTGACCCCAACCGAGACGGTGGTGGCGTGTGGAGCCCAGACGACGAATCGGGTGCGGCCGTCGCCGAGGACGGTTGCGCCGAGGCGTGTTGCGCGGATGTCAGACACGATGATTGGCCGCTACGACTCGGGGGCGAGGAAGACGGCGCCCAACGGTGCCAGGGTCAGCACGATCGATTGGTGGAAGCCGTGCGAGTCGACCGGCACGGTGGCGACGCCGCCGTAGTTGCCGACGCCGCTGCCGCCGAAGGCCTCGGCGTCGGAGTTCGCGAGTTCCGCCCAGCGCCCCGCTGTGGGAACGCCGAGGCGGTAGTTGTACCGAGGTGTCGGCGTGGCGTTGAACACCGCCAGCACCGGTCGGGCCTCGCCGGTGGGGTCCTTGCGCAACCAGGCGTACACGCTCTGGTCGGCATCGGCGCTCTCGACCCACTGCATACCGCCGGGGTCGCTGTCGCCTCGGTGCAATGCCGGCTCGTTCGAGTACAACCGGTTGATGTCGGCGAGCCACTCACGCACGCCGCGGTGACCGTCGGCGTCGTGCAGCGACCAGTCGAGCGTGCCTTCGTGATTCCATTCGGTACGGGTCGCCAGTTCGCACCCCATGAACAGCAGCTTCTTGCCGGGCTGCGCCCACTGCATCGCGTACAGCAGCCGCAGATTCGCGAACTGCTGCCAGGGGTCGCCGGGCATCTTGTTCAGCAGCGACCCCTTTCCGTGCACCACCTCGTCGTGGCTCAGCGGCAACACGAAGTGCTCGCTCGACGCGTACACCGACCGGAACGTGATCTCGCCGTGGTGCCAGCGCCGATGGATCGGATCGAGCTCGAAGTAGGCCAGCGTGTCGTGCATCCAACCCATGTCCCACTTGTTGCCGAAACCCAAACCGCCGATGTAGGTCGGGCGGCTCACCATCGGCCATGACGTTGATTCTTCGGCCATGGTGGCCACGTCGGGGAACTCGCCGTAGACGGCCTCGTTGAGCTGGCGCAGGAACACGATCGCGTCGAGGTTCTCGCGGCCACCGAACTCGTTGGGGATCCACTCGCCTTCCTTGCGCGAGTAGTCCAGGTACAGCATCGAGGCAACGGCATCGACGCGGATCCCGTCGACGTGATAGCGGTCGAGCCAGCACATCGCGCTCGACACCAGGAACGAGCGCACCTCGTTGCGGCTGTAGTTGAAGATTGCCGAGTTCCAGTCGGGGTGGTATCCCTGACGCGGGTCGGCGTGCTCGAACAGGTGCGTGCCGTCGAACTCGTACAGGCCGTGGGTGTCGTTGGGGAAGTGCGACGGCACCCAGTCGAGGACCACGCCGACACCGCGCTGGTGCAGCCGGTCGATCATCAGCATCAGATCCTGCGGCGTGCCGTACCGGGCGCTCGGCGCGAAGAATCCGGTGGTCTGATATCCCCACGAGCCGTAGAACGGGTGCTCCATGATCGGCAGCAACTCGACATGGGTGAAGCCGTGCGCGAGCACGTGGTCGGCGATCGGGTCGGCCAACTCGTCGTAGCGGGGGAAGCGCTTTCCGTCGGTGACGTGACGGCCCCACGAGCCGAGATGCAGTTCGTAGATCGACACCGGCGCGTCGAGTGCGATCTTGTCGCGACGCGAGGCCATCCACTCGTCGTCACCCCACTCGTACGAGAGGTCGGCGATCACCGAGGCGATCGACGGCGGCTCCTCGGTCTGCGCTCCGACCGGATCGGACTTCTCGACGACTGCCCCGCTCGGCGTGGTCACCCGGTACACGTACGAGTGACCGATGGCCGCACCGGCGACCCAGCCGCTCCACACACCGGACTCGCTCGGGTCGAGGCGGTGCTCGTGCTCCCACTCGTCGAATGAGCCGACCACTGCGACCGCCTCGGCGTTGGGTGCCCACACGGCGAAGTGGCAGCCCCCGTCGGCCGGTTGCGCGCCGAATCGACGGTGGAGGTACCGGTGGGTGCCTTCGTTGAAGAGATACCGGTCGAGTTCGTCGGCGTGGCCGTGGAGTTGGTCGGCGCTCATGTGCTGCTCCTCCTCGCTGTGTCGTCGGTGTCGTCGGTGTCGTCGGTGTCGTCGGGTGCGTCTCGTTGGCGTGCCAGGGTGGCGAGCCGTTGTCGGACGTCGGGATCGTCGAGCGTTTCGGAGGTGGGGCGGTCGAGTCGGCGCGACCACAACTCGGGGCTGACGCGTCCTGGCAGGTTGTGCGGGCGTCGTTCGCCGATCAGGTCGTCGAGGTCGGCGATCACCAGGTACGAGTCGCTGTACGCCAGGCGCACCAACATCTGGTCGACCACGTCGTTCCACCGGTCGGCGATCTCGCACCCGTGGGCGGCGCCGAGTCGGCGTCGGTACTCGCTCGTGTCGTCGGTGGCGACGAGTTCGGCGATCGGTTCCATGTCGTGGGTGCGGATCCCGGCGACCGTGCGGGCGGGGATGTGGGCGAGCGGCTCGTCGTCCATGTGGAACTGCTCTTCGTACATGCCGAGCACGTCCCACCGATCGAACGCCTCCGATACCTCGTGGGGCACGGTGCCGAGATCTTCGCCGACGATGGTGACGCCAGCGGCAGCTGCCGACGCTGCGATCACCGCGAGGACCTCGTCGCGCGGGTACGTCACGTAGACGCCTTGCGTGGACGAGAATCCCTCGGGCACCCACCACAGGCGGTGCACCGCCATCGCGTGGTCGATGCGCAAGATGTCGGCGTGGCGGCCGACCCGTTCGATCAGGTGACGCCACAGTCGGTGTCCGCTGGCGTGCATCGCTGCCGGCATCGGCGGCGGGAAACCCCAGTTCTGTCCGTTGGCGAAGAACGAATCCGGTGGAGCGCCGACGGTCATCTGTGGCGCGAACATCGACGGGTCGGCCCACACCTCGTACCCCTCGGGATGCGACCCGATGGGAAGGTCGAGGGCGAGCGCCGCTGCGTCGGGATCGTGGCGGATCGCGCCGAGTTGCTGGTCGGCGAGGTATTGGGCGAGCAGGTGCGACTGTTCGACGATCACGTCGCCGTCTGCGTCTCGCCCGGCACGGAACCGTGCGTAGGCGCCGACGTCGGGGTAGGTCGCGGTGAACGCGATGAGTTCGTCGTGCATCGCTGGACTCAGGGCCCTGGCCGCATCGACGAGCTGTGTCCGTCGCCGAGCGGCCAACATGCGCCAATCGATGATGTCGCCGACAACGGGCACGGGCGCAGGGGGCAGGCCGGTGTCGTCGAGGTACACCTCGTTCCAGTGCAGCCGGCTCACCGGCGCATAGGGGCTGGGGTCGAAGGGTTCGTCGAGGTAGGTCGCGTACAGCGGCAGCGTCGACACCACGTCGAGACCGTTCGCCTTGGCGGCTCGGGCGAGGTCGTGCAGGTGGGCGAACGACGGCAGTGGCCGTGTGTGCTCCCACAGCGCATACGTGGGGGCGAACAGCCCGCCGATGCCATCGAAGCGGACGCTGCGCGGCATGGTCGCAGGCGCCACCACGACGACGGTTTCGCCCGGTCCTCGATCGGTGTCGAACTGGAGGAGATGGCACCCCACCGGGAGATCCGCTGGCACCTCGATGGTGTCGTGGTCGTCACCGTGGAGCGCAAGAACGTCGACGGGAGTGCCGGCCACGGTCAGGCTTGCCTCGACGACGCGGGCCGCGACGAGCAGCGGGCCGGACCCCGCGATGTGCAGGGGCGGCGCGTGACGGGTGATCGACGCCACCGAAGCACGATCGGCCTCGAGCACGGCGACGACGTGTTCGACAGTGGTGTCGTCGGCGTGGTGGAGGAGGCCGTTCACGTCGTGATAGCTGGTCTGGATCCCGAGTTGCTCGGCGCGTGCGCGCAGTGCGTCCGTGGTCATGTCGCCGTCATCGCCCGACGGCGGCCCCGGGCAACATCTCGATGACCGACGTCATCGGCCAGATGGCCCAATCGGGCCGGTTGGCCAGTTCGTAGCGGATCTCGTACAGCGCCTTGGTGACGGAATAGATGTCGACGAGGAGATGTCGATCGCCATGGTTGACCGGCACGAGACCGGCGCCGTCGATGGCCTCGAAGTAGGCATCGAGCACGGCGTCGTGGTTCCGCCGTGTCCACTGTTGGCGCCACGTGTCGAGATCGCCGCGGTCGGTGACCCGACCGCGCTCGATGGCGGTGTGCACGGCCATACGCCCGGCGTAGTCGAACGACCGAAGCAACCCGGCGACGTCGGCGAGCGGCGACCGTTTGATGTTGCGCTGAGCCATCGGCGCACCGGGTTCGCCCTCGAAGTCGATGAACACGATGTCGTGGCCGGTCCACAGGATCTGTCCGAGGTGGAGGTCGCCGTGCACCCGGATGCGCTTGGCGTCGAACTTGTCGTGCCGGAGCCGATCGAAGCGGCCCATCAGTTGGTCGAGACGGTCGTCGAGCACGCTCGCTTGCTCGGCGGCCTCCTCGCCGAGTACGCCACTTCGGCGCGCTCGGCGGAGATCTCGCTCGGTCGAGCGGATCGAGGTACGCAGCGTCTGCAGGATCGAGCGTTGCCACAACAGCGTGAAGCCCTCTGGTGCCATCGGCGACGCTCGACGGGGGCCCTTGCCCGTGAGAGGGGAGGTCGAGTCGTCCGCGAGCGCACGATGGAGTTCGGCGGTGCGTCGCCCGACCAGTTCGGCGATGCCGGTCGCGCCGTTGTGTTCGCGACGGATGTCGGACGACAGCACCCCGTCGATGGCCAGGCCGAGTTCGTCGAGCATCTTGACCCACAGGTCGCTCTCGTGCGGTACGGCATCGTGGATGACGACGATGTTCGCCGGTGCCGGCTCACCCAGGAGATCGATGTCGAGCGTGGCGGCCACACCCGGCACGCGGTCGAAGCCGTTGGCGAGGAGGTGGGTGGGGAGGTCGACGTCGGGGTTGGTGCCGGGTTCCAGCCGGCGCACCAGCTTGGCGATCAGGCGCCCGTCGATGATCGCCGACGAGTTCGATTGCTCGACGCCGAGGATGTGGATGCGGCGGGGGTCGTCGGCGAGTTTGGCGATGCGTCCGCGACGTGGATGGCCGCGCAGTTCGCCGTGGCGAGACGTTCGGCTGCGCTTCTGCAGCGCGGCGCTGAAGACCGCCGCAGCACCGCGGGCATCGCTGATCGCGTCGATCAGCAGGCCACCATCGTCGAGATGGGCGATCGTGGCCGGCGACGTCGAACGGTCGCCGGTTTCGGCGAGGTCGCGCCCGATCCGCATCACCGGCACCGCGTAGCGCTGGTCGTCGCCGTCGGCGAACGACACGTTCGCCACCACGAGCGCCACGTTGGCGTCGCTGTCGAGGGCGATCGCATCATCGATCGTCACTTGGCGGATCACCCGGCCCTTGCCCGCGTACCAACGTCGTTGCGGCAGCCAGCGTTCGAGGGCCCGTGCCAGTGCGGCGCGGCGGCGCAGCACCTCGGTCATCGAGCCCGGCAGGGTGGGCATCGTCGACGCGTTCGCATCGCTGTCGAGTCCGACGAGAGAGAACCAGAAGAAGCCGTAGGGAGCGAGGGTGACCTGGTAATCGTGTTCGCGGATCGGGCCGAAACGGTTGTAGCCGAACACCTCGACCGGGGTGGCGCCCTGGAACTCGCGCAGGTCGAGCTCGACGTGCTGCGCGAGCCGCGACAGGTTGGCAACGCACAGCATCGGCGGTTCGCCGTCGAGGTGGCGTACGAAGGCGAGCACGTGCGGGTTGTCGGGGTCGAGGAAGCGGATGTCGCCGCGCCCGAGCACGCGGTGGCGGGTGCGCAGCGAGATGAGCTGGCGCATCCACGACAGCAAGGAGGCCGGGTTGGCCTGCTGGGTCTCGACGTTGATGCTTTCGAAGTGGTACTCCTGCTCGGTGATCAACGGCAGGAAGAGCCGATGCGGGTTGGCGGTGGAGAAGCCACCGTTGCGGTCCGACGACCACTGCATCGGGGTGCGCACGCCGTCGCGGTCGCCGAGGTACACGTTGTCGCCCATACCGAGTTCGTCGCCGTAGTAGACGACCGGCGTGCCGGGGAGCGAGAACAGCACGGCGTTGAGCAACTCGACCTTGCGGCGGTCGTTGCCGAGCAGCGGCGCGAGGCGTCGACGGATGCCGAGGTTGATGCGCATCTCGTCGTCGCGGGCGTAGGCGCGCAGCATCATGTGGCGCTCTTCCTCGGTGACCATCTCGAGGGTGAGTTCGTCGTGGTTACGCAGGAAGGTGGCCCATTGACAGTTCTCGGGCGGCTCGGGTGTCTGGTCGAGGATGTCGATGATCGGCATCCGGTTCTCGGTCTGCAACGACATGAACAGCCGTGGCATCACCGGGAAGTGGAAGTTCATGTGGCACTCGTCGCCGTCGCCGAAGTAGGCAGCGGCGTCTTCGGGCCACTGGTTGGCTTCGGCCAACAGCATCTTGCCTTCGTACTTCGAGTCCATGTGGGCTCGGATGCGCTTGAGGACCTCGTGGGTCTCGGGCAGGTTCTCGCAGTTGGTGCCTTCGCGTTCGATCAGGTACGGCACGGCGTCGAGGCGGAGCCCGTCGACGCCCATGTCGAGCCAGTAGTCGAGCACCTCGAGCACGGCAGCTTCCACGGCCGGGTTGTCGAAGTTGAGATCGGGCTGATGCGAGTAGAAGCGGTGCCAGTAGTACTGACCGGCCACTGGATCCCAGGTCCAGTTCGACGTCTCGAAGTCCTGGAAGATGATGCGGGCGTCGGAGTAGGTGGTGGGGTCGTCGGTCCACACGTAGAAGTTGCGTTCGACCGATCCGGGTGGAGCGTTTCGGGCCCGCTCGAACCAGGGATGCTGGTCGGAGGTGTGGTTGATCACCAGTTCGGTGATCACGCGCAGGTTGCGGGCGTGCGCTGCGGCGAGGAATCGCTTGAACGCGCGCAACGTCCCGTAGTCCGGATTGACGGTGCGGTAGTCGGCGATGTCGTAGCCGTCGTCTCGCAGCGGCGACGGGTAGAAAGGCAACAGCCACAGCGCAGTGACTCCGAGGTCGCCGAGGTAGTCGAGACGCGACGTGAGTCCGTCGAAGTCGCCGGTGCCGTCGCCGTTCGAGTCAGCGAACGCGCGCACGTGGAGTTCGTAGATGACAGCGTCGTGGAACCAACTCATGCCGCCACCGCCGTTCCGGTCGCGCTGGCCGTGCCGATGTCGCCGATGCCGTCCGTGGCCGCCTCGTCGACGCGGTGCACGCTGAACACGTGGGCCGACGCCGACCAGGGGGCGAGGTCGACGAAGTTCATGTTGCCGCTCCAGCGGTAGGTGACCCCGCCGAGTTCGTCGACCACGTCGAAGTCGGCGCCGTAGGGCAGCCCGAGTGCGTGGAGGTCGATGTCGACGAAGGCCTGGTGACGTTCGAACGGGTCGAGGTTGACCACGACCAACACCGGACGTCCGACCCCGGCCGGGTCGGTCTTGCTGAAACACAGGATCGTCGGATCGTCGCACGCGTGGACGTGCAGCGTGTGCAGGTTGCGCAACGACCGCTGGTCGTGGCGGATCTGGTTCAACCGGGTCAGAAGCGGCGCCAGCGAGTCGTCGCTGGAGAGGTCCCACGTGCGCAATTGGTACTTCTCGGAGTCGAGGTACTCCTCGGAGCCCTCACGCACGGCGGTGGCCTCGAGCAGTTCGAACGCCGGTCCGTACACCCCCCAACTCGGCGACAGCGTGGCAGCGAGGATCGCCCGGCTCACGAACACGGCGCGCCCACCGTGTTGGAGCTGCTCGGTGAGTATGTCGGGTGTGTTCGGCCAGGCGTTCGGGCGGAAGTAGTCGACGGTGCGTGTGGCCAGATCCTCGAAGTACTCGCGCAGCTCGGTCTGCGACTGGCGCCACGCGAAGTAGGTGTAGTTCTGGTTGAAGCCGATCTTCGCCAGGCGCTCCATCACCCGTGGGCGCGTGAAGCTCTCGGCGAGGAACACCGTCTCGGGGTGCTCAGACCGCAGCGTGGCGATCGCCCACTCCCAGAACGCGAACGACTTGGTGTGGGGGTTGTCGACACGGAAGACGGTGACGCCTCGCTCGATCCAGAACCGGAAGACGTCGGCGAGCGCGTTCCAGAGGCCCGACCAGTCGTCGGACTCGAAGTCGAGTGGATAGATGTCCTGGTACTTCTTCGGCGGGTTCTCGGCGTACTGGATGCTTCCGTCGGGCCGCTTGGCGAACCACTCGGGATGTGCATGCACCCAGGGGTGGTCCGGCGAGCACTGGAACGCGATGTCGAGGGCCAAGTGCATGTTGCGCTTGCTGCAGGCTGCGGCGAACGTGGTGACGTCGTCGACGGTGCCCAGGTCGGGGGCGACGGCGGTGTGGCCGCCCTCGGGCGAGCCGATCCCCCACGGGCTCCCGACATCGTCGGGGGCCGCAGTCGTGGCGTTGTTGCTGCCCTTGCGGTTGGTGGTGCCGATCGGGTGGATCGGTGGGAGATAGACGATGTCGAAGCCCATCGCTGCGATGTGGTCGAGGCGGTCGATCGATTCGAGCAGGGTGCGCGGCTGCAGGTCGTGGTCGCCGTGGTCGCCGTGGTCGCCGTGGTCGCCGTGGTCGACCCCGGCGCCCACCGCGCTGCCCACCGCGGATCGCGGGAAGAACTCGTACCAGGCCCCGAACGTGCCGTGCAGCGAGTCGATGTCGACTGGCAAGGGACGAGCGAGGTGGGCTTCGGGTTCGCGTGGGGTGCAGCGCCAGAAGATGTCGGTCCACCGCGCATCGCTCAGCACCATCGTGTCGCCGTCGCGCAGCGTGCGGTGCAGGTGCGCGAGGTGGTCGCGGTTCTCCTGGCTGGTGGTGGCGCAGTCGGCGGCGGCATCGATCAGGCGGCTGCCGGTGAGCAGTTCCGACGCCACGTCGAGACCGGCATCGAGCTTCTTCACGGTGTCTCGCCGCCATGTTTCGAGGTGGTCGATCCAGCCGAACACGTCGTACTCCATCCGCCCGAGTTCGCTCGGCGTGATCGTGGCCGTGTATCGGTCGTTGCCGGCCGACACCATCGCGATCTCCTGCCACTCACCCCGACCACCGTCGGCCGTCGCGAGGCGCCATCGAAGCGCAGCCGAGACCACGTCGTGTCCGTCGGCGAACACATCGGCGACGACGGTCATCGGCTCGCCGACGGCGGACTTGGCCGGATAGTCGCCGCCATCGACCAGTGGTCGAACTGATTCGACGACCACTCGCGATGGGCGGTCGGTGGGCAGGTTCGGCGTGTGTGGGGGCATCAGGGCTGATCGTCTCCCAGGTCGTCGGTGGTCGGTTCGTCGGTGATCGGGTCGGTCGTTGCTGGCGGCGTGCGTTGGGAGCCGCGCTGGCGACTGGGTGGAGCGATCGATCGCAGCACCACCATCGAGCGGTCGGGCACGTCGAGCAGGTCGCCGGGCCGCTTGTTGACGGTGCGCGAGACGCCGCGCTTGGGGTCGGCGGTGTCGAGGTCGATGGTCCACCGCCGGCTCCATTCGGGGCCGGGGATGCGCCACTCGATCGGGTCGGCTGACGCGTTGAAGATCACGAGGAACGAGTCGTCGACGATGCGTTCGCCATAGGCGTCGGTGGTGGGGATCGTGGCGCCGTTGATGAACACCGCCACGGCGCGAGCGAACCCGGCGTCCCAGTCGTCGTCGGTCATCTCCTCACCGTCGGGCCGCAGCCAGGCGAGGTCTTCGATGCCGCGGATCTTGCGACCTTGGAACCACCGGCGGCGCCTGAAGATCGGGTGAGCGCGACGGAACGCGATGATGCGCTGACACCACCTGGCGAAGTCGGTGTCGACGTCGCTCCAGTCGTACCACGAGATCTCGTTGTCCTGGCAGTAGGCGTTGTTGTTGCCGCCCTGGGTGCGGCCGAGTTCGTCGCCGCCGAGCAGCATCGGCACGCCCTGCGAGAGCAGCAGCGTGGTCACCAGGTTGCGCCGCTGGCGGGCGCGGGACACGGTGATCGCCAGGTCGTCGGTGGGGCCTTCGGCGCCGTGGTTCCACGAGCGGTTGTGCGACTCGCCGTCGTTGCCGCCTTCGCCGTTGGCGTCGTTGTGCTTGTCGTTGTAGGACACGATGTCGCTCAGCGTGAAACCGTCGTGTGCGGTGACGAAGTTGATCGAGGCGGTCGGGCGGCGGGTGTCGGCTTCGTACAGATCGGAGCTGCCGGTGAAGCGGTAGCCGAACTCGGCGAGCGTCGACGGTTCGCCACGCCAGAAGTCGCGGATCGTGTCGCGGTAGCGGCCGTTCCATTCGGACCACTGCGGTGGGAAGTTGCCGACCTGGTAACCGCCCTCGCCGATGTCCCACGGCTCGGCGATCAGCTTCACCTGCGACACCACGGGGTCCTGCTGCACGAGGTCGAAGAACGCCGACAGCCGATCGACGTCGTACAGCTCGCGGGCGAGTGTGGACGCGAGGTCGAAGCGGAAGCCGTCGACGTGCATCTCCGTCACCCAGTAGCGCAGACTGTCCATGATCAGCTGCAGCACGTGCGGGTGGCGCATGTTCAAGCTGTTGCCGGTGCCCGTGAAGTCGAGGTAGTACCGCGGGTCGTCTTTCATCGTGCGGTAGTAGGCGTGGTTGTCGATGCCGCGCATCGACAGCATCGGGCCCAGATGGTTGCCCTCGGCGGTGTGGTTGTAGACCACGTCGAGGATCACCTCGATGCCCGCTGCGTGGAGCGATTTGACCATCGTCTTGAACTCCTGCACCTGGCCGAGCGCGATCGACGACGTGTAGCCGTTGTGCGGCGCGAGGTAGGCGATCGAGTTGTAGCCCCAGTAGTTGCGCAGACCCCGTTCGACGAGGTGGTGATCGTGCACGAACTGGTGCACCGGCATCAGCTCCACGGCGGTCACGCCGAGTTGCTGGAGGTGCTCGATGATGGCGGGATGCGCGAGGCCCGAGTACGTGCCACGCAGTGGCGGCGGCACGGCGGGGTGTTGCATGGTGAGACCGCGGACATGCGTCTCGTAGATGATCGTGTCGTGCAGCGGCACGTCGGGCGGTCGGTCGTTGCCCCACTGGAAGTAGCGGTCGCCGACGACCGCCTTGGGCACGTGCGGGGCCGAGTCGTCGGTGTTCGGTTTGTCGGGATCGTCGAAGTCGTAACCGAAGCACGCCACCGACCAGTCGATGTCGCCAGCGATTGCTTTCGCGTACGGGTCGAGCAGCAGCTTCGACGGGTTGCACCACAATCCCTTGGCTGGCTCCCACGGTCCGTGGACGCGGTAGCCGTAGCGCTGGCCCGGTCGCACGTCGGGGAGGTAGACGTGCCAGCAGTGGCCGTCGACCTCGGTGAGCGAGATGCGGTGTTCGTCGATCGGGCTGTGATCTCTGACGTTGCCGTGGCCGCTGTGGGCGTCGTCGTCGTCGCCCAAGAGACAGAGTTCGACTCCGTCAGCGACGCTGGAGAACAGCGAGAAATTGGTGCCCGAACCGTCGTAGTCGGCCCCGAGTGGATATGGATTGCCGACCCAGGCGCGGCGAGTGTCGCGTCCCTGTTCTTGCACGATCGGACCTTACCGCGCCAGGCGATTGCCGAAACCGGGCGGCTCTCGGCCATCGGGCCCTCCCGATCATCGACATCGCTGTGGGAACCGACCGTCGACACCACACCATGGGTAGGTGTCGTCGTTGCTCGCCGATTCGGCGACGCTGTACGAGCCGGCGGTAGCTAGACCGTCCCTTCAATGCCTGCAACGAGGAACCATGTTCACACGTCGCTCACTTGCCATCGTCTCGGTCACTCTGATGCTCGGTGCAACCGCATGCGGTTCCGAATCGGTCTCCACGACCGATCTCGAGGCGGAGGTTTCCACGCAGCTCGAAGCAGAGGTCGGCCAGGCACCCGACAGCGTTGACTGCCCGGACGCACTGCCGGCCGAGGTGGATGCCGAAGTTCGCTGCACACTGACGTCGGGTGACACCACGTTCGGACTGACTCTGACCGTCACGGGCGTGGAGAACGACGAGGCGGTGTTCGACATCGTCGTCGACGACGAACCGCAGGGCTGACGCTCGCATGGGGTAGATCTCGGCCGTGACCGCCGCCCACGGCACGTCGTCATCGCAGCCTCACCCATCGAGCCGTGGCAGGCCCATCGGATTGGGGAACCGCAGCACCCCTGAAGCTGCGACCGCTCGGGCCGCAGGGGTGAGCACATCGATCACGTCGGACAGTGCTTCGTTCGCGAGCGACGCGACGGACTCGATGTCCGGGCACAGGCGACGCAACGTCGCCGCAGCGGCTGCGGCGCGGGTAGCAACAAGCGGATCGGGCCGAGCGAACTCCCAAGCGTCGGGGAGTGATCTGCGCACCATCGACGGCGCGAAGTTGGCGAACGCTGCCTCGACCGGGCCGGGGTTGACGGCACCGAGCGGAGCAGCTCGGAAGCCGAAGTAGCCCATCCAGAACCCGCGCAGTCCAGCGTTGGTGGCAGCGTCGGCCGACTCGTGATCGAAGTACGTCACGGCGTGCAGCGTCTCGATCCGCTTCCAGAACTCGCGGGCGATCGACGCATCGCCGGCCACCTGGTTCCCGACGGTCTGATGGGTCCCGCCACTCTCGTGGCTCCCGGCGGTCTCGTGGCTCCCGCCACTCTCGTGGCTCCCGGCGGTCTCGGCCCAGCACTGTGCGACGCGGGGTTCGCGCTCGCCCGGCTGCCGGGCGAGCCGCACGACCAGCGGCTCGGTGCGGGCCTCGAGGCGGTCGATGGCGGCGTTGACGGCATTGTTGTCGCCCGCTGGTCCCCGCGCGCATCGCTCGGTGCGGGTCGTGATCTGATTGAGCGTCTGGGCGCCCCGCAGCAACAGCACGGCGAGTTCCTCCCCGTCGAGGCCGAGCGCATCATCGACGATGTGTTTCTGCTTGCCGACCCGGTGGCGCGTGCCGCTCACCGTGCGGGCGAGCCCACCCTGGCGTAATTCGTGCATGAGGGCATCGACCTCCCGCTCACTGAAGTCGACCACCGGGTCGCGGTTGGTCGCCTGGTTGCATGCCGCCTGGAGCGCCTTGGTGGTCAACGGGTAGTGGTCGGGGGTGGTCTCCGCCTTCTCGATCAGCGACGCAAGGATCCGGGCGTGTTGAGCACTGACATCCACGCACCCGACCTCAGATCCAGGGCATGGTCGTCAGGGCTGGACCGGCCCCGTCCTCCGCGAATGTCGTCAGTCGCGCAGGCGCTGGCGTGAACGCACGAAGGTTCGCAGCACCTGGTGCCACTCGCCGGAGGCGGTACGGATACCGATCGGTGCTGTCGTCAGATTGTCGAGCCAGTGCCCGAGCGCGCTCACTCGAACCGCGACCAGATCGTCGACGATCTCGTTGTCGAGTTGCTCGCCGGACCCCACGGCGTAGCCGGTGAGGAATGCGGGACGGAAGGCGTCGTAGCGATCGGGACGGCCGTGCACGTCGGCATCGAAGAGGACCATGTAGAGGGTGTTGGCCACGTCGAACTCGATCGGTCCGTACCCGCAGTCGTCGAAGTCGAAGACGCGAAGCCCATCCGTCGTGACGATCATGTTCTGCTCGTTGAAGTCGCCGTGGAGCAACTGCCAATCGGATCGATCGAAGTCGAACGCGCTGTCGCCGAGCGCGGCGACCGGCGGAAGGGATTGCGCTGGCATGAGCGCCATCGAACCGTGGACCTGCGCGAGCGTTCGGCCCAGCAACTCGCTCGTGCCGGGCCGGGCCAGATCGACGGCGTCGCCGGTCATGAACGGCGTGGCCGTCATCAACCAGTCACCGATTGGCTGGACCAGTGCTCCGGCGATGCGTTGAGGACGAACGACTGCTGCGACGTCGACCGCCAGGGCTTCCGCGAGCGCCGTCCGGGTCTGGAGGAGGGCTCGGTCGGTGAGTCGACCATCGGTCAGCTTGACCGCCACGTCGATACCGTCGAGTTCTGCCCGGAACACACGCGACTGCTTGCCAGCGTGGAGTTCGACCGCATGGGAGATCTCGAACCGGGCCCACTCGCTGTGATCGGGAAGCGGGGGCGAATCGGTGCTCATCGAGCAAGCTCGGATGGCTGGGTGCCTGACCCGCCCTGCACGTCCAGCCGTCCGGTCGCGAGGAGGGTGGCAGTGGTGATGATCCAGGCGTCGACGACGGTGAGCCCGAGCCGTTGGAACGCGCCGGTTGTGGGCAGCGCGAGTGATGCGCTGAGCGACACCGCTGCGACCGCTGCTGCAGCTACGCCCGCGGACGCGAGTCGGTGAGCGCCGAGTCGTCGCAGCGATCCGCGAGCCGCGAGCGGCGCTCCGATAAGTGTGAGGTAGCCGGCCGCGGCGGCGATGCCGTGGAGCTGATCGATCGTGTCGGACGCGCCGATCGGCAGTAACGCGATAGCCAACGTCGAAGCTGCGGTGGCTCCCAGGAACGCTGCCGTCGGTGCGCCGAGCGTTGAGCGTGCGCTGACAGCAAAGAGCCCGACGCCGACCCCGAAGGTGATGAAGCCAGTGGTCATCAACCACCGCGTGTTCGAGTCGACATGCGCGAGCTGGCTGATCGCATCGTCGATCGCAGAGAGCTGCCGATCGTTCGTGAACGCGCCGACCGCCCAGGCGGTGATGAACGCACTCGGCCCGACGATGCCGCCGATCGCGAGGCGACGCACGATTGAACTCGAATCGAGTGATGTCACGCGCCGAACGTAGCCCGGGCTCGCAACGGCGACGGCCGACCGCACTGGCATCGAAACCGTGCCGGATCGGCACAGCCCCGTTCGGTAAGTTCATTCGATGGGGACTGTCACTGCTGATCACTATCTCGCGGGCATCGTCGGGCTCGGACTGTTGCGCAACTGGTACGTCGACGCCGACACCAACGCGCAACGGTTGGCCGAGCTGGCCGAGACGTTGGCCCGCGTCGACGAGTTCCCGTACTCGCTGGTGCTCGATCCGGCAGAACGTGACCTCCACGTCGGGTACGAGGAATGGTCGGGGATCTACGACGGTCCGAACCCGATGATCGAGACCGAGGAGCGGGTGGTGCATCCAATCCTGCGCGACCTCGCCCGGCCCGGCATGACGGCGCTCGACGCCGCCTGCGGAACCGGCCGCCAAGCTGCACTCCTGCACGAGTTGGGATGCTCGACAGTCGGGCTCGACCAGTCCGAGGCGATGCTCTCGATCGCTCGCGAGAAGTTGCCCGAGGTTCGGTTCGAGGTGGGCGACGTCGAACACCTGCCGTTCGTCGACGACGAGTTCGATCTGGCGATCGTGTCGCTGGCTCTCTGTCACCTCGTCGACCCTGGCGATGCGGTAGCCGAACTCGCGCGCGTGTTGCGGCCCGGCGGTGTGCTGGTGATCACCGACCCGCATCCGTTCGGAGCGATGGTCGGCGGTCAGGCGTTCTATGGAGGGATATCGCCGACCCGACCGATGACGTGGGTCCGCAACAACTGCCATCAGGCATCGACATGGCTGCGGTCGTTCCGCTCGGCTGGGCTGAGCGTGGAGGAGTGCATCGAGGAACCGTTCAGCGATCAACAGATCGCGAGCTCTCCAGCGGAACTCGTGTTTCCTGACGCAGCGAAGGCCGCGCTGACCGGGCTGGCCAGCGTCTGGGTGTGGGTGGTGCGCAAGGACTGAGCGTTCCTCGATCGTTTCGGTCGCGACGTTTGCCTCTGGCGGTGGTGGGAAGCTCATCGACATGACCGAGCAACGTTCGCTGTGGGGTGCCGAGACAGAGAAGGCCATCGACAACTTCCCGATCTCGGGCGAGTCGATCCCTGGCCGGGTGGTCCACTGGCTCGGCCACATCAAGTCTGCTGCTGCCACGGCGAACCTCGAACTGGGCCTGCTCGATGCCGATCTCGCCTCGGTGATCGTCCGGGCTGCCGGCGAGGTGGCCAGCGGTCACCACGACGACCAGTTCCCGGTCGATGTGTTCCAGACCGGCTCGGGTACGTCGTCGAACATGAACACGAACGAGGTGATCAGTGCGCTCACCGACGGCCGCGCTCATCCCAACGATCACGTCAACCTGGGTCAGAGTTCGAACGACGTGTTCCCCTCTGCGGTGCACCTCGCCGCGCTCGATGCTGCGACCAGCGCGCTGCTGCCGGCGCTCGATCGGCTCGCGGTGTCGTTCGCCGAACGTGCCGATGCGTTCGCCGATGTGGTCAAGGCAGGCCGCACGCATCTGATGGATGCCGTGCCGGTGACGTTGGGTCAGGAGTTCGCCGGCTACGCGTCGCAGGTGCGAACTGCCGCCGATGCTGTTCGGGTGACGCTGTCCGCGCTCGGTCGGATACCGCTGGGCGGCACGGCGGTGGGCAACGGCCTCAACACCCACGTCGACTTCGCGGCTCGTGTGCGTGAGCGCCTGGCGGTGCTGATGCCCGCCGAGGTCGGCGCACTGATCCAGGCGCCCGACGATCACTTCGCGGCGCAGGCTTCGCGTGACGCGCTCGTCGGCACGTCGGGGTCGTTGAAGGTGGTGGCTGTGGCGCTCACGAAGATCTGCAACGACCTGCGGTGGATGGCGAGCGGACCGCGGGCGGGTCTCGGCGAGATCCGGCTGCCCGAGTTGCAGAAGGGGTCGTCGATCATGCCGGGCAAGGTGAACCCGGTGATCCCCGAGGCGGTGCTGCAGGTGTGCGCCCAGGTGATCGGCAACGACACCACGATCACGGTTGCCGGTATGCAGGGCAACTTCGAGCTGAACGTGATGATCCCCGTGATGGCGCGCAACCTGTTGCAGTCGATCCAACTGTTGGCGTCGAGCACGGGACTGCTCGCCGACCGTTGCGTCGACGGCATCGAGGCCGACACCGAGCGGTGCGCCACGTTGGCCGAGCTGACACTGGCGACCGCAACGGCGCTCAACCCGGTGATCGGCTACGACGCAGCGACGGCTGTCGTTCGCGATGCCGCGACGTCGGGGCGTCCGCTGCGCGACGTGGCGATCGAACACGGTGTGGCTGCCGACGTCCTCGACGTGGTGCTCGATCTCCGTCGCATTGCAGCCGGCGGGAGGTCGTAACCGAAATTTGCCGGAGGTCCGTCCAATTTCTGCCGAGACCATGATGCGGATGCCGGGCTACGAACGCTGCACAGCCGGCGGTCCGGCCAACTGTGTGACACCCCCTGTTTATGGTGGTTGGTATGGAAGTCGCGGGGGTGGTCGAGCGGGTGGGGCACATCTGTGCGGTGCGCGCGAACCCTGCCGCGGACGCTGCGTTGATCAAGTCCGGGCTGGTCGCGATCCGTGAAGCGCGGGCATGGCTCGACGCCCAACAAGGCGGACTGGTTCGTTCGTTGCGATTCATCGATTCGTTCGCCGAGAACACTGTTGCCGATGCCGCGAAGCAGTCGCTCGGCAGAGCTGCAAAGACCACCGAACGTTCCGACACCCTCGACAAGACACCGAATCTGGCGGATGCGTTGGAAGACGGTGCGATCACCGCCGAGCATGTCGACGCGGTCACCCGGGCGTCGAAGAAGCTCGACGGGGCCAAGCGTGACGAACTGATCAGACGAGCCGACCGTCTCGCTGATGTTGCGAAAGCCGCCACGGCTGAGGAGTACGCCCGCCGCCTGGACTTGGAAGCGAAGAAGCTGCAAGAGGGTGACGGCATGGACCGTCTGGAACGGCAGCGTCGTAGCGCCCGGGCGAGGTCGTGGGTCGATGTCGAAGGCATGTGGAACTTGTCGGTCAGGTTCGATCCGCTCACCGGGGTGAAGATTGCCTCACGCATCGACGCGATGGTGCAGGCGCTCTTCGGTGACGAGGTGCCCGATGAATGCCCGCAGGACCCGTTCGAGAAGCAGCGCTATCTCGCCGCGCAAGCCGTTGCCCAACTCCTGCTCGACAACGCCATGGCCAGCCACGACAACAGCGACGGCGACGGCGCTGACCCCGGACCCAGCGATGACGATGGTGATGGTCACGGCGATGGCGACACAACTGCTCGCACCGCTGCCACGGGCACCCGACGACCCGCACCCACCCCTTCGCCACCGTCGCGGTCGGGACCGCCCGAGTTCGTCGCTGTGATCGACGCCGACGCACCCGGCCACCACGGCCCCGTGGTCGAGTTCTCCATCCCCGTCGAAATCCCCGCCCGGGTGCTCGCCACCCTCGCCGGCACCGCCGACATCCACGCCGTCGTCGTCCGTAACGGGATCGTGCTCTACGCCCCGGGCGAACTGAACCTCGGCCGTGCCACCCGCCTCGCCAGCCGGGCCCAACGCCGAGCACTCCGCGCGCTCTACCGGGACTGTGCCATCCCCGGATGCACCGTGGGCTACGACCGCTGCAAACTCCACCACATCATCTGGTGGATAGATGGCGGCACCACCGACCTGAACAACCTCATCCCCGTCTGCAGCATGCACCACGCCAAGATCCACAACAACGGCTGGATCATCGAACTCGGACCCAATCGGGAACTGACACTGCGGTTGCCCGACGGATCGATCCGCACCACCGGACCCCCCACCCGAAGAACCGCCGCCTGACCGGAAACGGTCGGGTGGCAGACACCGCGGATCCGCACGCGTCAGGCGGACGTCACCGGGATCAACCGTTCAGCGCCGCGCCCGATCTCCTTCATCAGATCGGCCACGTAGGTGTTGAAGTCGACCTGCATCCGATGGCGGGGACTGTCGTAGAAGTGACCGAGGTGGACCCTCTCGTCGGCCACGATCGTCTCGGCCATCTCGGTGCTGCGCGGGAAGGCGTACCTGCCGCTGATCGCTGCGGCAACGAGCTTCGACTGCTGCTCGGCGAAGTTCACCAGCGTCGGCAGCGGCTGAGCGAGGCCGAGGAAGAACAGGTTCTCGAAGCCGGGCTGCACCATCCGTTTGAACAGCGGAAACGTGTTGTCCTTCGGAGTCAGCTCGGGCTGGCGGAAGAACGGGAACGTCACGTTGTATCCCGTCGCCCACACGATGGCATCGACCCGCTCACGGGAGCCGTCGGCGAACACGACCCCGTCGCCGTCGAGGCGGGCGATTGCGCCCTTGGGTGTGATGTCGCCGCAACCCACCCGGGTGAGGAATTCCCCGGACACCGACGGATGCGCGTCGAGGGGACGGTGATCGGGCTTGGGCAGGCCGTAGTCCTCCATCTTCCCGATCGACTTCTTGATCTTCGCTCGGGCGAGTGCTCGACCGAGCCGTGCCGGCATCCAGGTCGGCAGGGACGCCTTGTCGGCGGGCTTGCCGTCGAAGTACTTCGGCAGCACCCACACCCCGTGGCGCATCGAGATGACGAGCCGCTCGGCGATGGGGCGCTGCGACAACTCCGACGAGATGTCCATCGCCGAGTTGCCGGCACCGACCACCATGACCCGCTTGCCACGGAAGTCGTACGGCTCGAACGGGTCGCGGTAGTGGTGCGAGTGCACCTGGTAGCCATCGAAGGTTCCCGGATACGTCGGCGTGCGGGCGTCCCAGTGATGGCCGCTCCCGACGACGAGGTGGTCGTACTCGCGTGACTCGCCCGTCGACAGAGTCACTTTCCATCGGCCGTCGTCGAGACGCTCGCAGTCGGTGACCGCCGTGTCGAACGTGATGGTCTCACGCAGGCCGAAGTGATCGACGTAGTCGCGGAAGTACGCCAGTAGTTGGCTGTGGTGCGGGAAGTCGGGCCAGTCGGCTGGGACCGGGTGGTCCTCGAACGCCAGGCGCCACTTCGAGGTGTCGATGTGGAGGCTCTGGTAGCACGACGACATCCCGTTCGGGTTGCCGAAGTACCAGTTGCCGCCGATGTCGTCCGACATCTCGAAACAGTCGTAGGCCAGCCCGTGGTCCTTCAGCCGTTTGGCCATCGTGAAGCCGGAGCAGCCGGCCCCGATGATGCAGGTGGTCACGTCCGACACCGAATCGGTCACCCGCCGCGCAGCGCGGCGAGCGTCGCGTCGACTGTTGCCTGTTCGATGCCGCAGTCGAGCGCTGCCTGGATCACCGGTGCCGCTGCGGCGTCGTCGCCGCCCAGCACTGCGCCGGTGTCGACACTGCCGATACCACCGGGGATCGACTCGATGGCGCAGTTCGCCTGATTCGGCGGGACTCCCTGCGCTGCCAACGTGTCGAACAGGATGCCGCCGACAGGATCGACGGGCCGGTCCGAGCTGAAGTCGTCGGGGTTGTTGACCGGCCCCTCGGGCACCGTGCTGTCTGGCACCGTGTCGCCCGGCACCGTCGTGGGCGGGATCGTCGTGGTGGTCGTCGTCGTCGTGGTGGTCGTGGTCGGCAGTGGGGTCGCCAAGTAGGAGATCTCGCTGGCTGTGCCGGTCGTGGTGTCGGCGGTGGCGTGGACGACGGCACCGGCGGCCACGAACCCGACCACGCCGATTGCGGCACCCACCGCTTGCGGGCCGGGGAACGGCGCGGCGAGTCGCACCGAGTCGAGCGGTCCAGCCACCTGCTTCTGCGTGCCGAGCCAGCCCTTCTCGTCGACCCACACCGACAGCGGCGGCATCACGACCAGCGCAGCCAGCAGCGCGATCGCCACGTTGAGTGTGACGATCAAACCGAAGTCACGCAGCAGTGGCAGCGACGAGCCGATCAGCACCGCGAAGCCACAGATCGTGGTGACCGCCGAGGTGAAGAACGCTCGACCGGTCCTGCTGGCAGCGGTGTCGGTGGCCTGGCGCGGGGTGAGACCGCGCTGTCGTTCTTCGAGATAGCGACCGAGGATGAGTACCGAGAACTCGGCACAACTCGCGATCACGAGTGGTCCGCTCACCGTGGTCAACGGGCTCAGGCTGAAGCCCAGGAGCCCGACCACCAACGACGACACACCGACGGCGAGCAGCACGGGCACGAGTGCCAGCAACGCTCGCGTCAGGCTGCGGAACCGCAGCACCAGGAACAGCCCGGCCAGGCTCAGCGCCAGGTAGGTGAGATTGGCCCGGTTGGCCGACAGGTTGTCCAACAGCCCGATGCCGACCGTGGCGAGACCCGCCGGCGTGGCCCGAACCGCCGACTGTCCCTCGGGGAGGTCTGTGAGCAGGATGCTGTCGGCGGAGAGTTCGAGCGCCGCGATGCGGGCATCGAGGTCGGCCTCGAGTTCCGCGACCAGGTCAGCTCGGTCGGCGAGGCTGCTCGGCGCCAACCGTAGGTTCAACTGCGTGGCGGTCGGTGGATCCGCTACGACCACCTGTTCGCCCTCTGCAGCCGTCGGGTCGTCCTCGGTGCGCAGCAGCGCCTTGGCGATGTCGTCGGGCATCTGTTCGACCGAGTCGACGATGTCTTGTGTGGTCGGTGCAATCGGTGTCGCACCGTCGATCAGGATGATCTTGCCCATCGTGTTGACCAGGCTCGACGTCGAGCGGACGGCACCGTCGGGCCGGTTCTCGGCGGCGAGGGTGAAGTCCCACAGGAGATCGATGACCTGCTGGTCGTAGATGTTGTTGGCAGCGACGAGGATGCCGAGCGTCGACGAGAACCCGGTCACGTCCTCGAGGAACCCGATGTCCTTCACGACCTGGCTGTCCTGATCGATCCACTTGATCGGGTCGGACTCGATCTTGGCGCGGCCCTCGACGAGCACTCCACAGATGAACAGGACCGCCGCAAGGATCACGAGCGGCAGGCCGAGCTTCGTCGGCAGGCCACCGAGCTTCACGACCACCCGCTCGACGATCGACGCCGGCCGTTCCTCGGTGCGCTTGGTGTGCTCGCGGATGCCGAGCGCCGATGCGGTGACCACGATGCCGACCACGACCAACACCGAGATGCCGATGGCGAGCAGTACGCCGAAGTCGCGGATCATCGGCACCTTCGAGATGCGCAACGCCATGAACGCGACCACGCCGGTCAATGTCGCTGCGATCAGCGGCGGGGCGAGGTTGGCGAGGGTCTCGGATATCGGGTGGGCCTCCCTGTCGAGCACGACCTCCTCCTCCACCCGGTTGTGCACCTGGATCGCAAAGTCGATGCCGACCCCGATCAGGATCGGCAGGCCCGAAATGGTGACCAGCGACAGGTCGATGCCGATCAGGCCGAGCAATGAGAACGTCCAGACCACGCCGATGACCACGGACAACAACGGCAGCAGGCGCCACCGCACCCGGAACATCAACGCAAGCACCACCGCCATCAACCCGAGCGCTGCAGCGCCCAGGCGCAACATGCCGCCTTGCAGGTAGTCGTTGATCTCGGCGAGATACACCGGCGAACCGGTCACGGTGAGATCGAAGCCGTCGAACGATGCATCCTCGAGTACGTCGAGCACTTGTTTGGTGGCAGCGGTCTGCTCGTCGAGCGTTGCGTTGCCGTTGAGCACCACGCCGCCCACGGCGGTGCCGTTGATCGCTCCGCCATCGACGTTGGGGAACGTGCCCCGCAACGAGGCGCGGATAGCGAGCTCTTCTTTGGCCGGAGCGACCGGCGCCCCGTCGACGATCTCGAATCCGCTGTTGTCGAAGACCAGCAGTTGGTTGTACTCGGCAACACCGAGGACCCGATCATCAGGCGTGATGGCATTGAGGCGGGCGAGCGCGATCTGGATGTCGGCATTGCGAGCTACGGCACCGGCTTCGTCACGCGATGCCGCCGACAACAGCGCCGCGGTGCCGACGCCTTCCGACAGCAGGTTCGAGCTGTACTGCAGCGATGTCAACGGCGTGACGACGGCGAAGGCGCCATCGACATCGGCGAGTGCAGTCGTGGCGCGTTCGAGTTCGGCGAGATTTGCACCTTCGTACAACGCGCTGATGTCGGAGCCGTCGGTCGAGTTGAACAGCAAGATCACCGTCTCGCCACCGAAGTCGTCCTGGAACCCAACGTTGTCGATGGCGATCTGCGAGTCGGGATTCAGATAGCTGTCCTGCCCGGTGGCGAACTCGATGTTGCGAGCGCCGAGACCGAGGACCGCGGTGATCACCACGACCACAGCCAGCACGATTTTCCAGTACTTGCCGAGCGCCACACCGAGCCAACGCCAGAACGATTCCATTCGCATGATCCACCTCAGGTCTCGTTCTGATCGTAGACCTGCGAGAGGGTCGGCGTCCCAAATCCGATGGGCTCGTGCAACACTGCGACCGTGGACCGCACCGTCGAGATCGCACGAGCGTTGTCGTCGATCGTCGGCCACGACCACGTGCTCGTCGCCGCCGACCAGCGAGCCGGTTACGAGACCGACTGGACCGGCCGCTACACCGGCGAGTGCTCGGCGGTGGCCCGGCCGGGGACCACGGCGGAGGTCGCCAGCGTGCTGCGCTACTGCAACGACCACGCCATCGCCGTGGTGCCCCAAGCGGGCAACACCGGTCTGGTGGGCGGAGGAGTTCCCCGCCCTGACAGCGCTCGACCAACCGTGGTGTTGTCGACGCGTCGCCTCGACATGATCTCCGACCTCGACGCATCGTCGATGCAGGTCACCGCTGGAGCGGGTGTCACCATCGCCGACTGGCAGCATGCGGCCAGGGCGGCCGGCTTCGACACACCGATCGACTTCGCCGCCCGGGACTCAGCGACCGTCGGTGGAGCGATCGCCACGAACGCCGGCGGTTCACGGGTGGTGCGGTTCGGCACGATGCGCCAGCAGGTCGTCGGGGTCGAGGCCGTGCTCGCCGACGGCACCGTGGTCGGCTCGCTCGCGGGCCTTGCGAAGGAGACCGCCGGTCTGCACTGGCCGTCGTTGCTCACCGGCAGCGAAGGGACGTTGGCGGTGATCACCGCAGCTCGCCTTCGGCTCGTCGCTCACTTCGACCACGTCACCACGATGTTGGCCGCCGTCGACGACCTCGATGCTGCACGCTCGGTGCTCGCTGCCGTGCGGAGGGGTCTCGGGTCGCTCGACTCGATCGAGATGATGTTTCCCGAGGCGATCGAACTCGTCTCGGCGCATCTCGGTCGACGCGCCCCGGTCGAGGTCCTCACCGGCGGTGTCGCGTTGCTCATCGAGTTCGCCGACCACGTCGATCCCACCGGCGACCTCCACGCTGCGCTCGAAGATGTCGGTGGCATCACCGACACGGCGGTGGCCACCGGTGGACCGCAACGCGAGCAGTTACTCGCGTTCCGTGACCGGATCACCGAGGCGATCGCTGCAGCGGCAACGGCCACCGGCACGCCGACCTACAAGCTCGACGTGGCGGTGCCGGTGTCGTCGATCGGCCGGGTGGTCGAGGTGGCGCGGGGTGCAGCTGAGCGTCAGCGAGCCCGGCTGGTCCCGTTCGGCCACCTCGCCGAGGGCAACCTGCATCTCAACTTCCTCGACACGTCGGCTCCAGACGAGATCGCCGACGCGGTGCTGCCCGTCGTCGCCGAACTCGGTGGCACGATCTCGGCCGAGCACGGTGTCGGCATCGCCAAGACCAGGTGGCTCCACCTCATTCGCAACGCCGGTGAACTCGCCGCGCAACGCGCGATCAAACACGCACTCGACCCCAACAGCATCATGAACGCAGGCGTGCTCGACCCCTCGACCTGAGAGATCGGGACGACTCGACGTCAGGTGCCGTAACCGAAGCCGAGGTCGGGGGCGGTCAGCAGCGGCCGGTAGTCGATGCCGTGTTCGGCGGCCATGGCGGCGCATGTACCGCCGCGGTCGACGATCACCGTCATCCACACCGGTATGGCGCCGAACGCGGTGATCTGCTCGGCTGCTTCGATCAGCGAGGTGCCCCGTGTGGTCGTGTCCTCGGTGACCAACACCCGATCGCCGGGTCGGAGGGCGCCTGCGATGCGGCCGGTGATGCCACCCTGTTTTGCTTCCTTGCGCACGCTGAAGCTGCGGATGTGATGCCCGCGGGTGGCAGCGACCGCGGCGACGCCGTATGCCATTGGATCGCCGCCCAGGGTGAGGCCACCGATCGCGTCGATCTGGTCGAGCACGTCAGCGAACACCTCGAACACGGCGTCGGCCACCGCGATGATCCCGTCGGGCGAACACGCGGTTTGTTTGGTGTCGAGGAACCAGTTGCTGGTGGCGCCGGACTTGAGCGTGAACTGACCGTGCTTCACCGAATGCTCGTCGACGTGCGCCTTGAGCACGTTCAGCGTCGGCGACAACGGCGTGGGCATCGAAGTGGGTGACGGGGTGTCGTTCATCGACGCCGACGGTAGCTGCCTGGTCAGTCGCGGTCGCGGGCGTCGCGGACCAGGACTTCTTGGGCGACGGTGGCCACGTGGGTGCCATCGTCGGCGAAGACGTGGCCGATCGAGAGGCCACGACCGCCGACGTAGTGATGACACGAGAAGTCGTACAGGTGCCACCGGTCGGCGCGCAACGACCGGTGGAACCAGATCGTGTGGTCGAGGCTGGCGCAGAACAGGCTGTCCCTCGCCTCGGGATCGTCGGCGACCGGATGCGCCCGGATCACCGAGTCGGTCGGCAGGTCATCGGACAGGTAGGCAAGCCAGCACCGGTGCAGCAGCTGTGCGCTGGCGTCCTCCGGGTCGCCGAGGTCGTCGGTGACCCGCATCCAGGCAACGGCACGACCCGCTCCATCGCGGGCTCCACCCGTCACCCGGTCGGCTGGCACCATCACGCGATCGAACGTCGGTGTCCACGAGTCCTCGGTCAACGACTCGGCATCCGGAACCTCTGGCATCGTCACCGATTGAAAGGCGGCAGCTCGTTCGGGGCGTTGGAACGAACTCTCCGCGTTGAGAATTGCACCAATTGCCTGACGGGCGACCACCCGTCGAGTGGCGAAACTGCGGCCGTTGCGAATACGGTCGACCTCGTAGCGCACCGGTTCGGTGTGATCGCCACGGCGGATGAAGTACGCCCGGATCGAGTGTGGTTCGAGTTCGGGATCGACTGAGATCGCAGATGCGCGCAACGCCTGCGCAACGATCTGTCCACCGTAGAGACCACCCCACGGATATCGAGGGCCATCGCCGACGTGGACATCGGTCCCATGAGGTGACAGTTCGAACATCGAATTCGAGGTTATTGCATCCGCGTCAATTCTCCATAAGATTGAATGTCATGGCAGGTAAAAGAGGTCCGAGAACTCCGATGACCGAAGCGCACAAGGCGGCGCTCGCCAAAGGCCGTATGGAGGGCCGAGTCGTACGCGATTACCTCGACGGCTTGCGAGCCACGAAACCCAAGCGGGGCCGCAAGCGCACCCCGGAGACCATCCGCAAGCGACTCGACGCCATCGACATCGAGTTCGCGAGCGCCGGCCCACTCGACGAACTCCTGCTGGTGCAAGAGCGCAGCAACCTCGAAGCCGAACTGGCGGCGAAGTCACACGCGATCGATATGAGTGCACTCGAAGCCGATTTTGTGACCGTTGCGAAGAGCTACTCCGACAGCAAGTCGATCTCGTACGCGTCGTGGCGTCAGGTCGGCGTGTCCGCGAGCACCCTGAAGCGCGCTGGCATCACCCGCTCAACCTGACCGTCATACCTCGATCGGGTCGAGTTGGTCGAAGACGTGGTCGAGGTTGCGCAGCGATCGGCGCAGGTCGAATGCTTCGTCGAGCACCGCGTTGTCGACCTCGTCGTCGGCTTCGAGCAGCGACCGGAAATCCACACCGTCGTCCCAGGCCTGCATGGCATTGCGCTGCACGATCCGATACGCATCGTCGCGAGTCGCTCCTGCTTGCACCAGCGCCAGCAGCACCGGTTGGCTGAACACCAAGCCGTAGCTGGCGTCGAGGTTCGCCTGCATCCGCTCGGGGAAGATCATCAGCCCGTCGAGCAGCCGCCGTAACCGCCGCATCACGTAGTACGCGAGCTGTGACGAATCGGGCAGGATGATCCGCTCGACCGACGAGTGCGAGATGTCGCGCTCGTGCCACAGAGCGATGTCCTGCATGCCCGCCGACAGGTTGCCGCGCAGCACGCGAGCCAGGCCGGAGATCGTCTCGGCCGAGATCGGGTTGCGCTTGTGGGGCATCGCCGACGAGCCCTTCTGGCCGGGCTTGAAACCCTCTTGCACTTCACGCACCTCGGTGCGCTGCAGGTGCCGTAACTCGACCGCCACCAGCTCGCATGTGGCGCCCACGGAGGCACACGCATAGAGGAACTCGGCGTGACGGTCGCGAGCGATCACCTGTGTTGCCGGAACCGGCCGCAACCCGAGGGCATCGCCGACATGACGTTCGATCTCGGGCGGGATGTTCGAGTACGTGCCCACTGCGCCGCTGAGCTTCATCACCGCCACGTTGTCGCGAGCGGCGCGCAGGCGGGTGCGGTCACGATCGACCTGCAGCGCCCACAGCGCGACCTTCGCCCCGAACGTGGTCGGCTCGGCGTGGATTCCGTGGGTGCGTCCGATCATCACCGTGTCGCGGTGTTCGCCGGCGATGCGCAGCAGGGTGGCCAGCAGTTCGGTCGACGCCTCGATCAGCAGATCGGCGGCATCGCGCAGCGCCCAGCACAACGCCGTGTCGACCACGTCGGACGACGTGAGTCCGTAGTGGATCCACGACGACGCCGGCGGCCCGATGGCCGACTGCACCACGTCGACGAACGCGGCCACGTCGTGATCGGTGACGGCCTCGCGGTCGAGCACCTGCTGCACGAACGCGTCGTCGGTCACAGGCGCCGACTCGCGACAGGTCACCGCATCGTCGGCGGGCACGATGCCGATTGCGGCGTGACCTTCGGTGGCGAGCAGTTCGACTTCCAGCCACCGGCCGAAGCGCACCGTGTCACTCCACACCGCATCCATCTCGGGGGTGGAGTAGCGCGGGATCATGACGCCCAGACGAGGTAGTCGTCGCGTTCTGCGCCGACGCCGACCACCTTCACCGGCACACCCACCTGCTCTTCGACGATCTCGATGAACCGCTTCGCCTCAGCGGGGAGCTGACCGGGCTCTCGCATGTCGCTGAGCACGCTGCCCCAGCCCGGCAGGGTGACATAGACGGGCTCGACGTCGGCGATCAGCTCGGAGCGGTCGGGGTAGTGCTCGAGCAGCTTGCCGTCGAGGCGGTAACCGGTGCAGATCTTGATCGAGTCGAAACCGTCGAGGATGTCGAGCTTCGTGAGCGCCAATTCGGTGAGGCTGTTCAGACGCACCGCTTGACGCAGCATCACACAGTCGAGCCAACCGGCGCGGCGACGACGACCGGTGACCGTGCCGAACTCCTTGCCGACGTCGACGAGCGTTTCGCCATCGACGTCGAACAGCTCGGTCGGGAACGGACCGGCACCGACACGGGTGGTATAGGCCTTGGTGATCCCGACGATGCGGTCGATGTCGCGTGGGCCGAGCCCGGTTCCCACGCAGGCGCCGCCAGCCGTCGGGTTCGACGACGTGACGTACGGATACGTGCCGTGGTCGAGATCGAGGAACGTTGCCTGGGCCCCTTCGAGCAGCACGTGCGCACCTGATGCGAGCGCACCGTGGAGCAGCCCGACCGTGTCGGATACGTACGGCGCCACGCGGGCGGCGAGTTCGCCGAAGGTCGCAACGATCTCGTCGACATCGACCGGATCGCCACCCGCCTGCTCGATCAGGGTGTTCTCGGCGACGGCACGTTCGCGCACGAGACCAGCGAAGCGATCGTCATCGAGGACGTCGCCGACGCGGATGCCGACGCGGCGCGCCTTGTCGGCGTAGGCCGGGCCGATCCCCTTCAGGGTGGTGCCGATCTTGTCGTCACCGCGCATCGCCTCGGCGATCGCGTCGTGGGCCTGGTGCCACGGGAAGACCAGGTGCGCCCGGCTCGACACCTTCAAGTCGGCGCACGAGTGGCCGCGGGCTTCGAGCATGTCGACCTCGTTGAACAGCGTCGGCAGGTCGACGACGACTCCGTTGGCGATCACCGGGATCACGTGGTCGTACAAGATGCCGGAGGGCACGAGCTGCAATGCGTAGCGTTCGCCGTCGACCACGACGGTGTGGCCGGCGTTGTGGCCGCCCTGGTAGCGCACGACGTACGTGTGCTCTTTCGAAAGCAGGTCGATGACCTTGGCTTTGCCCTCATCGCCCCACTGGGCTCCGACGACGACGGTGACGGGCATGCACGCTCCCCTGGATGGTGGTTGGAACGTGTCGAGATCCTAGTGGCGCAAGCTCCGCCGGGCAGCGCCGGTAGCGTCGCGGCCGTGATCGTGATGCGCAGACAGGTCTGGAACGACATGAACGTCGAGGCTCGCGACGCCTTGATGCGCCGGGGGATCGACGGCATCTTCGACCCCGAGTTGCGCCGTTCGATCGGCGAGCTGATCGACGACGTGCGCGATCGTGGCGACGCCGCGGTGTGCGACGCGCTCGGCAAGTTCGACGGGATCGACGTGTCGCCTGACGGTCTGCGGGTGAGTGCCGACGAGTTCGAACAGGCCTCGGTGTCTCCCGAGGTCGACGCTGCGATCGACGACGCGATCACCCACCTCCGAGCGTTCAACGACGCCCAGATGGCGCAGGCTCACGACTGGTCGATCGAGAGCGAGCCGGGCCTCACCGTCGGCGAGAAGATCACGCCGATCACTTCGGCCGGGCTGTTCACGCCCTCGGGCAAGGCGAGCTACCCGAGCGTTGCGTATCAACTCGCGGTGCCGGCAGTGGTCGCCGGTGTGCCGTCGATCTCGCTCGTGGTGCCGCCGATCCCTGGCGGGACTGGTGAGGTCGACCCGGCCGTGCTGGTGGTGTGTCGCAAGCTCGGCATCCTCGACGTGTTCCGCGTCAACGGACCCGCCGGGATCGCCGCCCTGGGCTTCGGCACCGACACGATCCCGAAAGTCCGCAAGATCGTCGGGCCAGGATCGCCGGCGGTCACCATCGCGCAGGTCGAGATGCAACGCCATGGCGTCGCGACGATGATGTTGCTCGGGCCCACCGAGAGCCTCGTGATCGCCGACGATTCCGCCGACCCGGTGTTGCTGGCTGCCGACTTGCTCATCGAGGCCGAGCACGGAACCGACAGCACCGTCGTGTTGCTCACCGACTCGGCCATGCTCGCCGACGCCGTCGACGCGGAGCTCGAACGTCAGCTGGCTGGCCTCACCGACGTACGCGCCACTGCGGCACGCGCGTCCCTCGGTCCGAACGGGGGGTGCGTGCTCGTCGACTCGCTCGACGTCGCGGTCGGTGTCGCGAACGAGTTCGCGGCCGAGCACCTGCAGGTTGCTGTGGCCGACGCGTTCGTCGATGAGATCGTCGACGGCTTGATCAACGCCGGCGAGATCCTGATCGGCCAGCACACGCCCTTCAGCGCTGCGAATTTCATCATCGGCTGCCCTGCGTCGCTGCCTACATCGGGCTTCGCTCACGTGTCATCTGGCATCACCGCAGACACGTTCCTCAAGCGCACCGCCATCGCCCGAGCCGATGCCACTGCGCTTGCACGCATGACTCCCTCGGTACTGGCCCTCGCCGACCACGAAGGCTTCCCCGCTCACGGCGACGCCCTCCGACTCCGCCAGCGGTGAGCTTCAGCGCGCACAGGTCGCGCCGAAACTCATTGCCAGACTGTCAGTCGGCGAGGACGAGGCAGAACGGGTGGCCTGCCGGGTCGGTCATCACCCGGAACTGATCGGGGCTCGGTTGCGTGGCCGCCTTCTCGGCGCCGAGACGCAACACCGCCGCTTCTGCGCCGTCGAGGTTCACCACATCGATGTCGATGTGCCCCTGCTGTGGCACATCGCCGCCGGGCCAGGTCGGGCGGCGATGGTCGTCGATCTGCTGGAAGGCGAGTCGGCCCGTCGGCGTGTGCACTTCGACCCAGCCATCGTCGTCGCCAGGCACCAGGTCGCCGCCGACGATCGAGTTGTAGAAGTCGGCGAGCGCCAGTGCATCAGGGCAATCGAACGCTGTGACGCCGAGTCGGCCGATCGATGTCGGGAAGTCGCTGTCCATCTCCGCACCCTACGACGAGCCGACCGACCAGCGGAACAACCGGGCCGGGCTCAGACGGTGGGGAGGACCGTTCGCAGGAGCCGCTCGACGAAGTCGCTGTCGAGTGGGTCGTGGCTGAGCAGGCGTCGGTAGACGAACGGGCCGATCAACGCGTCGATCAGTACTTCGACGTCGGCATCGTCGGACAGCTCACCGCGTTGCAGGCCACGTCCGAGGATCGTCTGCAACGGCTGGCGGCGGTAGCGGATGTACTCGTCGAGCGAGGTTCGCAGGTTGGCGTCGCGCACGGACGCGGCGATGAGATCGGGCAGCACGTCGCTGGCCCTGCCCTCGGTCATCCGGCGGGCGAGCTCGCCCAGGTAGTCGTCGAGGTCGCCACGCAGCGAGCCCGTGTCGATCAGGTCGAACGGGCGCATCGCATGGTTCAGCGCGTCGAGTACGAGGCGTTCCTTCGACGGCCAGCGCCGATAAATCGTTGTTTTCGACACCCCGGCACGCTGCGCCAGGTCGTCCATCGACATCCGGCTGATCCCCACCTCGCCGGCGAGTTCCAACGTGACATCGAGCAGCGCCTGGTCGAGCCCTTCGGCGCGCGGGCGACCGCGGGGTGGCGTGGTTGTCGTGGCCATGGGTCAGTTGCCCGCCACCGGGGTGGGCGTAGGTCGCCAGTCGGTTGGTGTCTCGGCGTCGAACTGCTCGGGGCGGTCGATCACCTCGAGCGCCGGCTCGGCCGCGTGGGACGGCAGGAACTTCCAGGTGACGACGAACGCACCGGCAACCGCGAACGCAGCGATCCGAAGGCCGATCGACAGCGCATCGACGAAACCGTCGCCCGCTGCGCCAGCGAACGCGCCGGCCTGGTCGCCGAGGCTCGCTGCGAGGCTTTGCGCTCCGCCCAGCGACGACTCGGCCTGGGCCAGCTGGTCGGGGGCGAGCCCGAAGGCCCCACCGAGGTCGACGATGCGGGCGCTGTAGACGCTGCTCACGATGGTGCCGATCACTGCCACCCCGAGGGCGCCGCCGACCTGGCGGGTCGTGTCGTTGATCGCCGATCCGATACCGGCTTTGGCCCGGGGGAGTGATCCCATGACCGCCTCGGTGGCGGGCGCCATCGTCATGCCCATCCCGGCCGCCATCACCATGAAATAGGCGATCACGATCGGATACGGCGAGTCGGATGCGATCGTCGACAACGCCAGCATTCCGGTGACCACGAGACCGAGTCCCGTCATCACGACCTGCTTCGTGCCGAGCCGCTCGACGAACCGGGCCGAGAGTGGGGCGACGATCATCATCGTCGCGGCGTACGGCAACAGCCGGATACCCGCTTGGAGCGGCGAGTAGCCGTGCACGAGTTGCCAGTACTGCGTCATCAACAGCATCGAGCCAAACATCGCGAAGAAGACGATCGTGATCGTTCCGCTACCGGCGCTGAACCGCGGGTTCTCGAACACCGACAGATCCAGCATCGGGTGTGGCGTCCGCCGCTCCCAGATCAGGAACGAAGCGATGGTCACGACGGCAAGGGCGAAGCCGCCGAGGACGAGCGGACTGGTCCACCCCTTGGACGGCCCTTCGATGATCGCGAACAGCAGCGAGGCGAGTCCGACGAACGACAGCACCGCACCGATCGGGTCGATCTTGCCCTGGTGCGGGTCGCGAGATGTCGGCACGAGGAACGCGCCGAGCACCAGCGCCGTTGTGCCGAGCGGCAGGTTCACCCAGAACACCGACGACCACGAGAAGTGCTCGAGGAGGAAGCCGCCCGTGACCGGACCGATCGCGACACCGAGGCCGGAGAAGCCAGCCCAGATGGCGATCGCCCGTCCGCGTTCGACTGGGTCGCGGAACACGTTGATCAGGATCGACAGCGTGGCGGGCATGATCAATGCGCCGCCGATGCCCATGAACGCTCGTGTGACGATCAACCCGTTCGCCGAACTCGACATGGCCGCTGCTGCTGATCCGATGCCGAACAGCACGATGCCGAGTTGCAGGGCACCTTTGCGGCCGAAGCGATCCGACAGGCTGCCGGTGGTGAGCAGGAGCCCGGCGAACACCAGTACGTACGAGTCGATGATCCACTGCACCTGGCTGTTGGTGGCGCCGAGTTCGGTGATCAGCGACGGGATGGCGACGTTGAGGATCGTGTTGTCCATCACGATGATCAGCAAGCTCATGCAGAGCACCCCGAGAATCAGCCAGCGCCGTTCGTGCACGTGTGGGTCGATCTCGTCGTCGATGGTGTGGGGCCGCGTTGCCTGGACGTCGCTCATGTGCTCTCTTTCGATACGGAACCGTACAGTATCGTAAATGTGCGTCTGCGCGACCGCAACCTCAGGTGGCAGCCGTTGCGCCGGAAGCCTCAAGTCGAACGGCCCTGACGCCGATGAACAATCGATGGAATCGACGCTTCGCGCACCTGGCGGCACGGCAGTGCTCGGCACGCGCACCGCCGTGTTGCTCGTCGAAGACGACGAACGCATCAGCGAACCATTGATCCGTGTGCTGCGCTCGGAAGGCTTCGAGGTGCAACATGTCGACGCCGGTGTGGCTGCGATCGACTCGGTCACTG
>Ga0209390_10001997_pt1 | contig 37300 bp, 33 predicted proteins | sample BON01_FD_187212 | JGI IMG/M metagenome (GOLD analysis project Ga0209390, IMG submission 187212) | Freshwater microbial communities from Lake Bonney liftoff mats and glacier meltwater in Antarctica - BON-01 (SPAdes) (version 2) | ecosystem: Environmental > Aquatic > Freshwater > Ice > Glacier...
GGCTGAGTCGCAGGACGATATGTTTTTCTAAAAACGAGCAAATTCATGACAATGTCATTGGTATGTACATCAACAAACACTATTTCAAAACAGGAACATATGGCGACTCCGTCGCTGCATGATCAACCCTTTATAGACACTACCAAATAGAGTACTGTACGGTACTAAACATCCCATCTATCCAACTTCTTTTCTCTTTCTAACTCTGTAATTATTGATTGCAGGTCAATTTAGGTCAGCTTCTGTATTTTTTTTAGAAAAAAATGATTTGGCGAGGGTCATTCTGGTATCACTACTGCTTGTATTGGTGTAGACCAATCAGAAATCATATTGGAAAAGGATAGATACATCGGTTTCAAGGCAACGGATTTTGTTCTGGATCAAGATTTTATTGCTTGGACAGATGGGTTTGAGCGAGACACAGAGCCTGCTTGGCAGGAGTGGCTGGAACAACATCCCATTGAGGCAATTGAAGTAGAAAAGGCCAGACAAATTTTAATGTCCCTCCATTTCTCCCAAAAGGAATTTATAGCGGAGGAGGTAGATCAGGAATGGCAACAAATAAAAAGCCGGATTTCAGAACCTGACGTTGCGGTTGAAAATGATATAAAAGTCGTTAAAACCTTCCCGTTGTGGGCAAAACTCATCGCGGCGTCGGTTGCGCTATTGATTTTGACGTGGATTGGTAGAAACTACATGTATCCATCCGACGGTACTCCACTTTTAACCGAGCAACAAGCCGCTAACGGCCAACAATTAACCATTAAGTTGACGGATGGAACGGTGATACAACTCAACGCGGGTTCTACATTAATCTACCCTGACAAATTTCTGGCTGATAAACGTGAAGTTCGATTAAAAGGGGAGGCCTACTTTGAGGTTGCTCCCGATGCCACTGCGCCGTTTCTTATCTATACCGATGACGTTCGGGTAAAAGTAATCGGCACGAAATTTACCGTAAAGGCTTACCCCGAAAGTAAGGATGTGAAGGTAGCCGTAGTGGAGGGGATGGTAGCAGTAAACCTCACGGTCGTAAAAGGAAAAAAAGAGATCGTTGAGACCACCGAGGCCAATCTGATCAAAGATGAAATGGCTACGATTGTAAAGAAAGATCAGCAATTAAAAATATCGGCTTTTGATAAAAATGACCTACTAGGCTGGAAAAACGGCATTCTGTATTTTGAAAAAGCCAGTTTCCCCCAAATAGTCGAACAGCTGGAAAGATGGTACGGGGTAAAGGTTACCGTGCAGGCGAGAATAGAGATGGATTCAGCGTGGCGGTTTAGCGGTAAGTTTGAAAACAAATCAATTGACTATATCCTGGATGTATGCAGCTACCCTAATCAGTTTAAATATGAAATTATTGATAATGAAGTAATTATAAAATAAACTCCCAATACCCTACCGAATGAAAATAGACAGTAGTTAAAATAAAACACCGGTAATAATGAAGTACCGGTGTTTCTAAGAAACCCGTCGGAGTTCTGAGTTGCAGCTCAATGAACCTGATAGGTACAATACTTAATTAGTCGATTATTAAGCCCTTAAATTTATGAAATTCAAACTACTACCACAAATCGTAGCAATGACGAGGTATGCAATGATCGGTATGGTTTTCCAATGCTTTTTTGTCGGATTGCTGGCTGCATCCGACCTGAGCGCTCAGGAAAAGAGTATCGAGGATATCTATCTTTCGGTGAATCTGCGTAATGTTAATCTTGAAGATGCATTTGTACAGATTGTCGAAAAAACAAACCTGAACTTTCAGTATACCAAAGAACAGGTAGCCAGGAAAAAGCTAGACTATACTTTCACCAACGCCAGCTTAGGGAGTGTACTGCGTACAATCTCGAAAGAAACAGGATTGGGTTTTCGTCGGGTAAAAGAGACCATCTATGTGATGCCTAACCTTTCGAAAAAAGTAACGGTAACGGAGAGTGTGGGTGCCGAGGGAGTTTCTATGATACAAGTTGCTGCCCGCGAATTGAAGCAGGGCATTCAGGCTCCCTTCCGCTCCGAGTCAATTTCAAAACTTCTGAATAACGCTTCAAGGTTGCAGAAATTGACCGTTGCCGGACGCGTTATGGGTGATGGAGATAATGATCCAATACCGGGTGTTAACATTCTTGAAAAAGGTACCATCAACGGAACTAATACCGATGTGGAAGGAAACTTTTCAATCAACGTTACCAATACCGCTTCCGTTTTGGTTTTTAGCGCCATTGGCTATGTATCTCAGTAAATAGAAGTAGGCTCCACCACTACCCTTACTATAAAATTAAAAGCCGACATTAAGGCTTTGGAAGAGGTAGTCGTAGTTGGGTATGGTACGCAGAAAAGAGCAAATGTTACGGGCGCAGTGTCTACCGTGACGATTGATGACAAGATTACCAGCCGATCATTGTCCAACGTTTCCTCTGGACTTGCGGGCTTAGTGCCGGGTCTGGCCGTAACGCAGTCAACGGGTATGGCGGGTCGTAATAATGCTTCGTTGATCATCCGGGGATTGGGTACAGTCAACAACGCCAGTCCGCTGGTGGTAGTAGATGGAATGCCCGATGTGGATATTAACCGACTCAATATGAATGATATCGAGTCGATTTCGGTATTGAAAGATGCTACCTCTGCTTCGGTATATGGTTCACGGGCAGCCAATGGCGTAATATTGATCACGACCAAATCAGGAAAGGGTCAGGCTAAGCCCAGTATTAACTATACTGGTGCGTATGCTTTTCAAAACCCGACTCAGGTGTATGAGTTTATGCCTGATTATGCGCGTGGACTGACTTTGCACCAACGGGCAGCATCGGTCAATACACTTCGCTCTAATCTGCTATTTAGAGACGGTACCATCGAACAATGGATGGCACTTGGTATGGTCGATCCCTTGCGTTATCCTAACACTGATTGGTGGGATGTAATCACCCGGACAGGAATGGTTCAAAACCATAATCTATCAGCTTCGGGAGGAAACGAAAGCTCCATTTTTTTTATTTCGGTCGGAGCCATGGACGAAAAGGGCTTACAGGTTAATAACGATTTTACGCGTTATAACGCCCGCTTCAACTACGACTATAAAATCAGGAAGAACATCAACACCGGAGTGCGTTTTACCGGAAACTGGTCAAACTTTACCTATGCACTGGAAGATGGCTTTACTGATGATAACCCCACAAACACGGCTGGCTTTGACATGCAGGCTGCTATCTCTGGTATTACGCCCTACGATCCGGTGTCGGGTAAGTTTGGTGGAGTAATGGCCTACAACGAAGACCCTCAAGCTTATAATCCATATACGCTTTATATCAACAACCTTAACCGTCAGAACCGTCAGGAAGCTAATACTAACTTCTATATTGATTGGTCTCCAATCAAAGGCCTGACGGCTCGGCTTGACTATGCACTGAACTACTATAATCAGTTTCGTTGGGCTGCTCCTCTTCCAAACCGCTCCTATAACTTCCAAACCGACTCGTTTGGAAGCCGGGTGTACGTAGGGCCAAACGCTGGGATTAGCAATTTTACCAATACCGGATATAAAACTTTGCTGAATGGCCGTCTGACTTATAAAAAGACGATTGCGAAGAACCACGACATCACGGCCTTGGTGGTGTACAGTGAAGAATACTGGAAAGATCGCTACCAGGCGAGCTCACGGAACGATCGCCTGTACGTAGCCCAGACTATCAATGTTGAAGTGTTTTTTGGCACGGATCTGAAAAATGTGTTCCTGCAGTTTTCGCTCGTAACGGATGCCAAGCTCACACCTAAGATTACCGGGAAAGTCGATTTCTCGGATCTGGCTAATCCTAAAATATTCAGTGTAATATCCGGAAACCGGAAGGTTATTAAGCCCTATACCGTGTATATAACTTTTCAGAAACCCTGATAAACCCCAGAAATTATGCAACGTAATTATTTCAAACACATATTGGTCGCTACGCTTGTATTGATCGGCTTGGCAGCCTGCGATACTTCGGATAATCCCACGATTACGCCTTTGAAAAAGGTGGGTTTTCAGTCGGATGTAATTAAAAGAAGCTTGGGTCCCAATGTAGTGGGGCAGGAAATTGAATTTGCTTTCGCCATGGCGCTTCCTTCTGCTCAGGGCAAGTTAGCCTCGGCTGAGGTGAAAGCTTCTATTCCGGGAGCCGCAGGTACCTACTTGGAAAATAAATCCTACTATACAGAAGCGGCAACGATATCGGAGTTACGGTGGGCCAGCCCCTTCTTAACGAGGGCGGAACGACCAGTATTAATTTCACCGCAGATACCTCAGCGGCTACTTTGCGCTACTACTACCGGATTCCGGAATCGGCGAAGGGACAGAAAGTATCCTTTGAATTTATCACAACAAGTAGTACGGGCGAAAAAGTAACCCATACCATGGGGCCCTACACTATCGCTAAAATGGATATGGTGTTGGATCTTGATATGCAGGATAAGGGTAAGGCTTATATTTCTCTGGAAGATTTAAAAGTATATACCGCCGCCGAAGCCGCTCAGAATCTGGGAAAAATTGACCTTGTGTACCTTTACCGGTCTATTCCCGGAATTACCTTCAATCACGCCTTGGTAGCGCCTTCGGCCAGCGTGGAATACCTACCCGGGATAACCTTACCTTCCGGGGTAAACCGTAGTGCTAAAATCAGCAAGGTGTGGAACCTGAGAGATTTCCATTTGGCACGTTTGCAGTTCAGCGTTTTTATTGATGACCTAGATTTTGAACAGCTGAATATTGCGGATGCCCCAGACTACGCCGTTAATATGCGCTCCGAAGCGGGTGCATGGGTTGAAACTGCTGATGGAAAATATCGGGCTTATATCTTCATGAATTCGGTAAACAATGGTAATCAAAGTGCCAGAATCAGCATCAAGCGTTACACCATGAATTAATTCTTAGTAGGGGTATTCTGGTAGGAATCAGAATACCCTTTTTGTTGAAACTCACCCAAGCGAGCTTGTTTTCAGGTAGATTGGCGAGTAAAAGGGCTTAGTGTCAAGCAGGTTTATCTAAAACAGCTCCTTTTTCAACCCAACTCCAATTGAATGAAAACGAAAATTTTTGCTCCACTCATCCTCGGCTTATCTCTCCTTCTGCATTCTTCCTCCCTTGGCCAGAATTTTACTCATCCAGGTATAAACCAAACTGCCCAGGACCTTGCTTTTATGAAGCAACAGGTTTTGCAGGGAGTAGAGCCTTATAAAGGAGCATTTGAGAGGCTTAAAGCAACCACGAGCCTTGATTTTCTGGTAACACCTTTCACACACGTCCTTCGGGGATCCTACGGAAAACCCAATATCGGAGGGAATGACCTGTCAAAAGGTGCCAATATGGCCTACAACTGCGCTATTATCTGGTACATCACCGGTGAGAAAGCTTACGCTGATAAATCGCTCGAAATTGTCAGGGCATGGTCAGCTACTCTCTGGGATTTTGACTACAACGATGCCAAGTTACTAGCTGCCTGGACGGGTCATTTGTTTTGCAATGCCGCCGAAATTCTTCGCTACACTCCGGGTTCGGGGTGGGAAGCTCAGGATACCGGGCAGTTTAGTCAAATGCTGACAACCGTCTATTACCCGTTATTGCGCTACTACTTTCCGCAAGCAAACGGCAATTGGGACGGTGCTATTATTCATACTTTGCTGGCCACGGCGGTTTTTACGGACAACCGGGCCATGTTTGATAATGCCATCGATCACTTAGTGCACGGACCCGTCAACGGGAGCCTTTTTAAATACATTTATCCGAGTGGCGAATGTCAGGAAAGTGCCAGAGATCAGGCTCATGTTCAATTAGGTCTTGGTGAATTTGTCGGCGCTGGTCAGATTGCCTTTACGCAAGGAGTTGATGTTTTTTCCATGGCCGATAATAGGCTGGCTCTTGGTTATGAATACACCGCTGGATTTCTATTGGGCAAAATACCCCATTGTTACGGAATAATTTCGGAGCGAGCCAAAACCCTCCGTGATGATTATGAATATGTATATCGCCACTACGCTGCCCAGGGCATAGAATTGACCAACACCAGAATTGCCGCTGATTCTGTCCGGCCTTTGGCTTCCCGGTCGGTACTTAGTTCGGTTCGGAAATCGTTTTCGATCCCTCAAAAAAAGCAAACTGTCCCTCAGGCTAGTACCATTGGATACATTGCGGGGGCTCTGGCAGTTCGGGAACGTAACGTTCCCGAAGATGCCGTACGGGTCATGCCGGGAGAGTCAATCCAGGATGCACTCAACAGCATCGCCGGGACCGGTAAATGGGTAGTGGCAACGGGTGGATTACATACCTTACCCACAACCTTGAAAATACCCAGCGGGGTAACTTTGGCGGGGGAGGGGGTAGGTACTATTCTTTTCCTTGATCCCGCTTCTGGTGTCCGTGATGCGCTCGTCAATGCTTCTGAAAATATGCATGACGTTACTCTGCGTGATTTTGTACTGGAAGGAGCCATTAGATCTCAGCCGGGTACTGATCCGAACAGCAGCCGATCGTTTCGTTCTAACGCTAATCGGGGTGGGATACTTTTTGTTTCACCAACGGAAAACGGAATGAAAAAACTTAGCTTTCTCAATCTAACCGTTCGAAATTTTACTTTCAATGGGGTCTTTATTGCCGGGGTGTCCGAGGTACTTGTCCAATCCTGCGACTTTAATGAAAACGGCGGCAGCGTTGTGCCCGGTCCGAAGCTGCAGCACAATTTGTTGCTGAGGCACTGTCAAAAAGTAGAAATAGAAGGGTGCCGCCTTGTTACCTCCCCCCACGGAAGCGGCCTGGTGTTGGATCATTCGTCAGAGGTTATAGTCACAAATAGTGAAATTGCGAGAAACGCTCATTATGGGGTACTGATCACGGAATCCAGCAAAGTGAGCTTAACCAGTAGCCTGATTGAAGCCAACGATCGGTCGGGTGTTTTGGTAGAATATCTTTACCATGGGTCAGATGGTGTGGTCGTTAAGAACAATACGATTCAATACAACAATGGCTACGGGGTAGAGTCTTATGCGCTGAAAAATGGAGAAATAAGTAAAAATACTTACGAGGGGAATTTACACGTAAAGACCCCCGAAAAGATAAGTCGTGAAGGAAAGATTTTAATGAACTAACCAACACCCATTGAAAATGAAAGAGCTTTTCACATTTTGCTTTGTATTAATTTATGTAACGGGGAGTTGTCAGCCCCCTGTTTCAATTGAGTACGGTCAGGATAGCAGTAGTATTTCCCGGATGCTATCCTCCCAAAAAGTAGATCACCCCAGATTGCTGTTATTGAAAGGAGAGGAAAAGGGGCTATTGATTAGAGTTGGGCAAGATCAAAATCTTCAAAAAGTACACGTTGCTATCCTTGCGGAATGTAATCGTTTGCAATCAATACCACCCGTAGAAAGGAAACTGATTGGTAGGAGGCTATTGGATAAATCCAGGGAAGCGCTCCGCAGAATTTTTCAATTATCCTACGCTTACCGAATCACGAAACAGGATAAGTACTTGCGTCGGGCCGAAAAAGAGATGTTGGCTGTCGCTGCTTTTTCTGATTGGAATCCGTCCCATTTTCTCGACGTAGCCGAAATGACCATGGCCGTCGCGATTGGTTATGATTGGTTGTACGATTCACTCTCGGATGAAAACCGGAAAACCCTACGGAAGGCGATCTTGGAAAAAGGTATCGCCCCCTCTTTGGATAGTAAATACAACTGGTTTCTAAACGCTGAACATAATTGGAATCAGGTGTGTAATGCCGGGATGATTTATGGGGCATTGGCTATCTCGGAACACGAGCCAGAACTGGCCGGAAAGGTGATAAGCTGGGCTCTGGAAACTATTCCTAAATCCATGGAGCCTTATGGGCCGGATGGTGGCTACCCGGAAGGCTACGGCTATTGGGGATACGGTACGAGTTTTAATGTAATGTTTCTGAGCGCGTTGGAACGAGCCTTTAAAACTGATTTTGGATTAGCCAAGACGAAAGGATTTCTTGAAACCGCGTCCTTTTACCAGCATATGGTGGGACCCACCGGCTTGGTTCATAATTGGGGAGATAGTGGTTCGAATGAAGGTATTAGCCCGGCGTTATTCTGGTTTGCCGCCCGGAAAAACGACCCCAGCTTACTATGGTTGCAGAAAAAATTACTAGGGAAAAACCCCATCCCTGATTTTGCCAACGACCGGTTGCTACCGGCGTTACTTATCTGGGGCGCTGAATTGAAAGGTTCGGAAATAACCCAGCCAAAAAAGAAAATGTGGGTTGGACAAGGACCGAGCCCCGTGGCAATGTTCAGAACTTCCTGGGAAAATTCTAATGCTATTTTTGTTGGTTTCAAGGCTGGGTCGGCATCGGTCAATCATGCGCACATGGATGTAGGATCGTTTGTGATTGATGCGCAGGGAGAACGATGGGCGATGGATTTTGGTCCGCAGAATTATAACTCGCTGGAAGAAAAAGGAATAAAATTGTTTGGCAGGCCCCAGGATGCCGAACGCTGGGATATTTTCAGGTATAATAATCTGGTGCACAATACCCTGACTTTTGATGGGGAGTATCAACGGGTTGATGGCTACGCCCAGATTGATGCCTGGGATGATAGCCCCAATAGCATGAGTGTTATTTCTGATCTTTCGTCGGTTTACAAAGGTCAGGTTGCCTGGGTCAAAAGAGGAATAAGCCTCCGGGACGAAAAGTTTGTGGTGGTTAGGGATGAAATTAGTGGAGCAGAGAAGGAAAGAACGCTTCGCTGGACTTTACTTACCCCCGCCGAAGTAAAGGTGTTGGATGATACTACCGCGCAATTGGTGCAGAATGGCAAACAAATGTATTTAACCTTTGGCAGTGAGTCTCCCGTTGTGATAAAAACCTGGTCGACGGTTCCTCCCCACGATTATGATGCCCCTAATTTGGGTACACAGGGTTTTCTTATAAAAATTAATACTCTTATAATTATATAAAATATGGTAAAAGGTTAGAAAAAAGTCTCATATTTAGTAACCTTTGTGGTCGGTTGAACCTGAATCAGTACTAAAATAACTACTTTCCTATCTCCTTTGTGATGCAAAATACCCAATTCTGGTCGAAATAAGTTTTTATAAGAAAGCCCTGTTTGGGTACAGTACTGGTTGGATTTGAAGCAACTATTCCGGCGGGATCATCCCGGTGGTTTACGGCAACCTTTTCGGCCTCAAAGGAGGGTAGTAAAACACAGGCTTTGGATGAATGGAAGATGAAAAATAAGTAGGTATTCTTTATAAAGATTGATGGCTTGTTAAGAAAGGGGCCTTCCATCGGAAGGCCCCTTTCTTACTTAGCTTCGGATAGTACCGTTTACATATTTTATTAATTATCCTCTTCATCAAGCTAGTAGTAATGCTTGGATAAGGGCCTTTTAATGGACTTAGGAGTCAGAAAATGATTTGGAAATGGGTACTCAAAGGTTTTTAAACCTTTAAGTAGAAGCCTCACCATCGTCACTTTATTAAATGATTCTACGAATATTTTGTAAAATTCTTGTAGGGGTAAAATTCCTGATTGAGCGTCCGATATTGTATCATTCGGATACGTGACGGAAACAGATGCCCGCTGCACTTCTCAAACCTACCGATGAAGCCATACTCGGAATACACAGCCGAAGAGTTAGCGATGGAGCGCCTGTTCATCAGGTGGGTTCAAAATCCTAATGATCCTCCGATACGAAAGTTTTGGAAAGGATGGATAGACCAGCACCCTTCCATGATTGATACGGTCTATTTGGCCAAAGAGTTAGTTGATACAGCCTCTGAGTGGGATACAAATGAAATTTCACATGAAGAAGCGGGCACCCTGTGGAATCGGATCCGCAGCTCGGTGGAAACCCTGCCAGAATTGGAGCACCTTGATCCCTCGGTTAAGGCCATAGCCACTAACTGGTACTTTTTGCGATGGAGTGCTGGAGTTGTGGCAACAGTTTTATTGGTAATTCTCTGGTTTTCTTTTGAACCCAATACTTTCCCTCTTCCTCCCCCAAAAATGATACTAAGTAAAAGTGATAGTAGCCAAATGATGGTTAAAAAAGTCAGTACCAGTAAAATAGAAGTGTTAACCAATAAGTAAACCCAATGAGAGTGGAGTCAATTTTTAACTTTAACAATTAACCAACATGAAAAAAATTTTTACCAAACAAGTTAGGGAAGTGCAAGACGAGATTGCTCGGCAATTTTCTAGGATGGTACCCTTTCTTTTAGTGTGGGTACTGGGGTTGAGTCCCTTACTGTCCCAGGCACAGGATAAAGCTGTGACTGGTGTTATTCTGTCTAGTGAGGATAAGTCTGCTTTGCCCGGTGTGACCGTAGTTTTGAGAAGTTCGACCGTTGGTACTACGACGGATGCGGATGGGAAGTATGCAATTAATGTTAACGGAAATAATTCAGTTCTTGTGTTTTCTGCGGTAGGTTTTGTGACCCAGGAAGTTACGGTGGGAAGCCGCAGTAAGGTGGATATCACCATGGCGGTCGACCTAAAAACGCTGAATGAATTAGTGGTTGTGGGGTATGGTACTCAGAAAAAGAGTCAGTTAACCGGTGCTATATCATCAGTTAGTGCTCGTGAAATTGGCGAGTTACCCGTAACCAACGCCCGTCAGGCACTACAAGGCCGTGCGGCTGGTGTGGACGTTAATCAGGCGGGTTCTAAGCCAGGTTCAGCTCCCCAAATCCGTATTCGTGGTCGTCGTTCGTTCAACGCTTCCAACGACCCACTGTTCGTTGTTGATGGTATCCCACTATCTGGTGGAATCGATGACATCAACCCCAATGATATTGCTTCCATGGAAGTATTGAAGGATGCATCTTCAACGGCCATTTATGGTTCGCGGGGTGCCAACGGTGTTGTTATTGTCACTACCAAACGTGGTACGGCCGGTAAAACTACCGTGAGTTTTGATACCTACGGAGGTATCAATCAGTCATTGGGTAGAATTGATGTAATGGACGGGCCACAGTTTGCGGAATACAAGCGTGAGTCGCGCCGGGCGGTTGGAAACTACACGAACGACGACGCTCTATTTGAGCCCATTGAGTTGGAGTCAATTGGATTGGGGCGTAGTACAGATTATCCAAGTACCTTGCTCCGTACCGGGTCTATTCAGAGTCATCAAGTGAGTGTTTCTGGTGGAACCGAGAAAACGGTGTTTAATATCTCAGGTAACTTCTTCAAGGACAAAGGCGTTGTTAAAAATCAAGATTTTACACGGTATACCTTCCGGATAAATCTTGACCATAAAATTAACGATAAACTAAAAGTAGGTACTTCTACTTTTGCGGTTTACGGCGAGCGGAACGGAGAAAACTTTAATCCACTCGGTGGTGCATTGTCGGAGAATCCTCTCGGTGTACCCTACGATGCAGATGGTAACTTGATTTTCTTACCCACTCAGGATGGTTTACGTACCAATCCTTTGTCGGAAATCGTGCCAGGCGCTATCATTGACCAACGTAAGAACTACCGTATATTCAACTCTATCTACGGTGAGTGGACAATCCTGAAAGGCTTGAAGTATCGCTTCAACTTTGGTCCTGACTTTGATATTGATCGTTATGGCCGTTTCTTCGCTCCCGAAACAAACGCCCGTCGCGGCGCTCCTGCGGCTGGTAGCGTAGCCAATCAATTACGGTTTAACTATACCGTTGAGAACATTCTTACCTATACCAAGCAGTTTAATCAGGTACATAACCTGAATGTTACGGCGTTACAATCCTATCAAAAGGACGATTATCAGACTTCTGGTATCAACGTGACGGGTATTCCGGCGACTACTCAGCAGTTCTATAATTTAGGTAGTGCGAGTCAGGTGAGTGGTGTTGGCACGGCCCTTACCCAATGGGCATTACTGTCTTACATGGCGCGGGTAAACTATGACTACAAAGAGAAGTACCTATTGACTGCCACACTTAGAGCAGACGGTTCTTCACGATTTGGTGCTAACAATAAGTTCGGTTACTTTCCGTCAGTTGCGGTGGGTTGGAATATTTCCAGCGAGTCATTCTTGCAGAACGCACGTTGGTTGGATATGGCAAAGCTACGAATGAGCTACGGATCAACCGGCAACCAGGCCATCAACCCTTACCAAACTCAGCCCCTATTGGAGAGAACCTCCTACGCCTGGGACGAGAACGCTGCCTTTGGATACCGCCCGGGTACGATCGGAAACCCCGATTTACGTTGGGAATCGTCAGCTACGGCAAATGCTGGTCTTGATTTTAGCTTCTTCAGCGGCCGCATTTCGGGTGCTCTTGAATACTACGTTACCAACACAACCGATCTGCTTGCACCACAACCCCTGCCTAACTCTACTGGATTTAGTGGGTATACAACCAACATCGGACAGACTAAGAATAGTGGTCTTGAAATCTCACTTTCGACGGTTAATATCAATAAGGGTGGTTTCCGTTGGAACACCGATCTGATGTTTACCCGTAACCGAGAAGAAATCATTTCGCTAGCGAATGGCAAAATAGATGACGTTTCCGCTGGTCGCTTTATCGGAGAGCCCCTTTCGGTCGTTTTTGACTACAAGAAGCTCGGTATCTGGCAGACCAACGAGGTAGATGAGGCTGCACGCTTTCAAAGTAAGGTGGGTGAAATCAAAATCCAGGACTTTAACGGTGATGGTATTATCAACGGAGATGACCGTCAGATCTTAGGTTCAGCCGTTCCTAATTTTGTGGCTGGTTTGACCAACCGTTTTGAATACAAAGGTTTTGATCTTTCTTTCTTCATTTACGCTCGTGCTGGTCAGTTCATTACCAGTAACTTCCACCAGGGCAACAACAGCTTGGCCGGTCGTTATAATAACTTGGATATTGACTACTGGACTCCAAACAATCCAACGAACGAATTTCCGCGTCCGAACGTAAACCAGGAGTCGCCTCGTTATGGCTCAACCCTTCGTTATTTTGACGGTTCATTCCTGAAAGTACGTAACATCAACATTGGTTATAACGTACCAACCAACATAGCCGCCAAGTTGGGTATGACAAGCCTCCGGGTATTCTCCAGCATTCAGCAGCCATTTATCTTCTCGGAGTACCGTACCAAGTACAAAGGTATCGACCCTGAGGTTGAACTTGATAATGGTAATAGTAATGGTAACCAAGGTATTAACTCTGACTTGGCTCCGGCTACCAAGATTATAACCTTCGGTCTCAACGCACGATTCTAATCAAATTGGACCTGGAAATTTTAAAATATTAACTATATGAAATTCAAAATAAAATCTTCAAAAGTTCTCCAAACGGGAGCGATTGTAGCTTCCTTGTTCTTTGGACAGTCCTGTAATCTTGCCGTTCTGGATGAGCAGGTGGTATCCGGAATTGGCAATAATTACTTGAACACAACTTCTGGTTTTAACGACGGTGTGAATGCGGTGTATTCTACTCTTCGTGAATGGTACGGAACCGAGCGGGGCAATAACTTCACCATTTTTGGTACGGATACCTATCAGAACGGTGCCGACGGTAGCCACAAGTTTATCAATACGTATGACGGTGGGCTAGATGCCCGTTCTTCGCACGTTCGTGAAGTATGGGATCTACTATACCAAGGAATCAATGCGGCGAATGCGGTTATTGACCGTTCGGCAAATGTAACGGGAATCAGTGATGTATTAAAAAAGCAGCGGATTGCCGAAGTGAAATTCCTGCGCGCTCATTATTACTTCAATTTGACGCAGATTTTTGGTGGAGTAGATTTACGTTTGACGGAGACCGTCGCGCCCACCAAAGTAGCAACCCGCGCTACGATACCCCAAATGTATACGGCTATTATCAAGGATTTGGAAGAATCAATTCCTGATTTGGAAAACCGGGCAAGATCTGGTGATTACGGACGTGTAACGCGCCCTGCGGCTGAGCACCTATTGGCTCGCGTGTATTTGACCAAGGCTACTTCTGCTGCCAAGGCAACGGATGATTACGCAAAAGCCGAGACATTGGCCAAGAGCGTAATCAATAACTATGGTATCAAATTAACCTCTGATTATGCTTTGGTGCACAAAGAGGGAAATGAGAAGAATGAGGAAGTTATTTTCAGTGTTCAATATACTGGTAACCCCTTAACCAATGGTGGTGGTAATAACTCCCACGTATTCTTCCTCATGGAATATGATAATATGCCGGGTATGCAGCGTGATATTGCGAATGGTCGCCCATTCAAGCGTTACAAGCCAACCTTGTATACCTTAAATCAGGTGTTTGTTAACCGTACTGATGATAGTCGCTACTACAAAACTTTCAAGGATGTGTATTATAGCAACAAACCAGGTAAGTATAATACCAACTACGACAAATCGAAAGCCAGTATCACATTAGCTTTGGGTGATACATCTATTTTTGATCCGGGCTACGAAATGCCAGCGGTAGAACGTGCAAAGCGGCCTTATCAGGTATTAACCCCGAGCATGTACGATGAGCGTCGTTTCCCAGCTTTACGTAAGCATATTGACGGAGCCCGTGCCGACCGTACGCAGTTTAGTGGTACCCGTGATTACATTGCTTTCCGTTTGGCTGAGAGCTATTTGATTATGGCGGAGGCACAATTCAAGCAAGGCAAAATTGCGGATGCCGTTGGTGCCATCAACGTGGTTCGTCGTCGTGCGGCTTGGCCAGGAAAGCAAGCTGCCATGGAAATTACGTCTGCTGATCTTACCATGAACTTTATTATGGAAGAGCGTGAGCGTGAGCTATTGGGCGAGCAAATGCGTTGGTTCGATTTGAATCGTTGGGGCGTACTCGTGGAGCGTGTAAAACTTTATAATCCACAAGCAGCACCAAACATCAAGGACTTCCACACACTTCGTCCGCTTCCTCAAAACCAATTGGATCGTGTAGAAGGTGGTGTTTCAGCATTCCCTCAGAATCCAGGCTATTGATTAACAATGAGTGAATTTTGAGGGGGTCGCCCGGCGATGAGGCTGCCTCCTTATGAATATTCTATCATTCAAAATTCACTCATTAGAAAAGATACTACCTGTGTGAGGTAGAGCGGTGAGTCAAAAGTTCGATTTTCGTTTTTTTGGCAAACTGCGCGATTGATTCCTCAGTAGAAAAGTCCCCCGCTTAGGGGACTTTTCTCTTTTTTTTTAGGGTAGTATAAAACGAATTGCGGATGCTTATTCTAGTTAGAAAACCAGGGAAAACCAATAGGAGTAGCGAATGCAAATTGTTAACTACTCCCTTGTAAGGGTAAAGGGGGTGTAATATCGTTATTTACATGATGAGGAAAATTTATAACCCTTAGTCTCGTTTAAGCAGTTGTCGGGCCCTCATAAAGTTACCTGAACCATTTAAATCACAGTCAACCTTTTCTGTAATGAAAAAAGTGAAATTATTATTTGTGGCCTTACTTATAGGTTGTACCGTCCAACTTTCATTTGCCCAAAAGTCAAAAGATGGATGGGAAGGTCTGTTTAACGGGAAAGACCTTACCGGTTGGAAACAGTTGAACGGAAAGGCCAAGTACGAAGTGAAAGATGGTACTATCGTTGGTACTTCTACCTCAAATACACCCAATTCATTCTTAACTACGGAGAAAAACTACGGAGATTTTATTTTAGAACTCGACGTAATGGTCGATGATAAACTTAACTCCGGTATTCAGATCAGAAGCCTTTCTACCCCAGAATATAACAGCGGTCGGGTACACGGCTATCAGGTAGAAATTGACCCAAGCGCCCGTGGTTGGGCCGCCGGAATCTACGACGAGGCCCGCCGTGGATGGTTATACCCCGGTGATTTAAACCTGGCGGCAAAGACAGCCTTTAAAAATAACCAATGGAACAAGTACCGTATCGAAGCCATCGGTAATCACATTCAGACTTTTCTGAACGGTGTTCCCGTGGCGCATTTGATCGACGATATGACCCCAAGCGGCTTTATTTGTTTACAGGTACATGCCATCAAAAATGCTGATCAGGAAGGTACTCAGGTTCGGTGGAAAAACATTCGAATCAAAACAACGGATTTGAAACTAACTCCTGCCGCTGATATCCGGGTAGCTAATTTTATCCCAAATACCTTGTCTGATGCCGAAAAGGCCCAAGGCTGGAAGATGCTTTTTGATGGTAAATCTGGCGAGCACTGGCGTGCATACAACGGCACAGACTTTCCTCCCAAGCGTTGGAGCCATTCGGATGGGGTCATCATGGTATCAAAGTCAGACGGTTCAGAAACTGGAAATGACTTGGTTTCTCGTGAGAAATTTGGCCCGGGCTTTGAATTCCAATTTGAATTTAAATTGAGCGAGGGTGGCAACAGTGGCGTTAAGTATTTTGTAAACGAAGAGCTAAACTCCAAGGGTCGTTCGGGGTTAGGACTGGAATACCAGGTACTGGACGACGCCAAACACCCGGATGCCAAGATGGGAGTTGTCGGTAACCGTACCCTTGCTTCTTTGTATGATCTGATTCCGTCGGAAAAGCCCGGTAACTCAATTAAGAAAATCGGTGAATGGAACAAGGGACGTATTGTGGTGCATCCCGACGGAAAGGTGCAGCATTTCCTGAATGAGCAAATGGTACTGGAATACGAGCGGAGAGGTCCCATTTATCGTGTTTTGGTGGCCCGTTCTAAATACAAAGATCACGCAGGCTTTGGTTTGGCCGAGAGTGGCAATTTACTTCTGCAAGACCACGGCGATAATGTATCCTACCGTAGCTTGAAAGTAAAAGAATTGAAATAATTACTTTTTAAGGTAAAGTGAAATTATTGACCCTTAACTAGTTGAATCACTATTTATAAAAAGTAAGAAACATGTCTAATAGAAGAGATTTTTTAAAGAAGGCTGGTCTTGCCTCAGCTGGTGTAGTGTTGAGCTCGCGCGCATTCAGTGCGGCCAGTTATAATCGCATTCTTGGCGCAAATGATCGTGTCCGGGTGGGTATTATTGGTTTCTCCAATCGCTTCCGGTCATCACTTGCACCTAGTTTTATGGATCACTCCAAGGAAATGAATTTTGAATTCATGGGAGTATCTGATATCTGGAACCGTCGTCGGGACGAAGCGGCTAAGTATTTGAAAGAAAAAGGGTGGGCTAGCGATCAGTTTGTGCAATGCCGCAATAATGACGAGCTACTCGACCGCAAAGATGTGGACGCGGTGATTATCAGTACTGCCGACTTCCAGCACGCATTACACAGTGTCGATGCTATTCGTTCTGGTCGTGATGTATACATGGAGAAGCCTTTTGCGGAATCGTTGGAGGATGCCAAGCTATGCTTAAAGACTGCCGAAGCTTCTAAACAAATCGTTCAGGTAGGTTCGCAGCGCCGTTCGGCCCCTAACTACCACGCGGCCAATCAATTTATCAATTCGGGTAAGTTTGGTGATATCTCCATGGTCGAAATGACCTGGAATGTAAATCAGCCCGGTCGCTGGCGTTTGCCGGAGTTGACCTCCCAAATACGTAAAGAAGATACCGATTGGGATCGCTTCTTGTTAAATCGCCCCAAGGTAGCCTGGAACCCCCGTTTCTACCTCGAATACCGTCTGTTTTATCCCTATTCATCGGGTATTCCGGGACAGTGGATGTCGCATCAGATTGACACCGTACACTGGTTCTCTGGTTTGGAAGCTCCCCGTAGCGTTGTAGCTAATGGGGGTGTGTACGTATGGAAAGACGGTCGTGTAAATGCTGATACATTTACCGCCGTATTTGATTACGGTCCTTTCGACAACAAGGAAAAAGGATTCCAGGTGATTTATTCTTCGCGTATGCACCAGGCGGCAGGTGATGTAAAGGAATACTACTACTCAAACGGTGGTATGATCAACCTCGATACCAACGAAATTACTCCGGAGGGAGGCTTGCAGTCAGGACCGGCCAAGGCCATGGGAATGTCGGCTAATCTGCTTTCAAAAACGGAGTTAGGTACCGGTGGAATCAAGATGGAAACGGGTGCCAATACCGGGGCTGACCCAATGACCTCCATGCACATGCGCAATTGGATGGAATGTGTCCGTAGCCGTAAGCAAACTAATGCGCCCGCTCGCGCTGGCTTTAACCATTCGGTTGCTAATATCATGGCCACGACCGCACTTCACACGGGCAAGCGTGTAACGTGGGATGCGAAGAAGAAAGACATCGTTGTTAGCTAATGTCTTATTTTAACCTAAGATCTCAATTGATACGAATGAAAAAATCTCTTTTGGTTGTGGGGGCCGTACTAGCGGCCTCCATAGCTTCATATTCTCAAAAAGTAACCCTGACGGACGATAAAGCGGGTAAAAAAGTAGACGTCAGCGTTGATGGCAAACCCTTTACCTCTTACATCTATCCGGGCGTAGCTGAGCTTAAAAAAGCGGTATTGTATCCGGTTAGAACGGCCAATGGTACCCTCATTACGAGAGGATGGCCCATGGATCCACGCGCCGGTGAACGCGTTGACCACCCCCACCACGTAGGTGTATGGCTCAACCACGGTAATGTAAACGGCTATGATTTCTGGAATAGCTCCAATGCTGTAGATCGTACTAAGAACAAGTACGGTGATATCATTCATACCGGTATATCTTCTACCAAGAGTGGAAAAGGTAAAGCGGAGCTTACGGTTAGCGCCGATTGGATCAGTCAGGATGGTGCTACGTTTTTGAAAGAGAAAACCACCTACATATTCAGAGCGATGGGTGATGAGCGGATTATCGACCGGATTACTACCCTCATTGCGCAAGAAGACGTAACGTTTGAGGATTCCAAAGAAGGAGTTTTCGGGATGCGAATGGCTCGTGAATTGGAGATTCCTTCTAAGAAACTGGAGGTATTTACCGACGCTAACGGAATTGCCACAAAGGTTGCTTCGCTCAATAACGAGGGAGTTACCGGTAACTACCTGAACAAAGAAGGTGTAACGGGTGATGACGTATGGGGAAAACGCTCTCCCTGGTGCGAACTGCAAGGCGACATTAAAGGCGAGAAAATAAGTGTCGCTATTGTGGATCACCCTTCGAATATTGGCTACCCGGCCTATTGGCACGCCCGTGGGTACGGACTATTTGCGGTAAACCCGTTGGGAGATAAAGAATTTACTTCCGGAAAGAAAACGTTAAATCACAAATTAAAGAAAGGGGAGTCGATGACGCTGAGATATCGCATCATTGTTGCGTCTCACGACCTACAAAACTCTGAAATTGACGGTTTGGCCGCTGATTTTTCGAAAGTCAAGTAAGCTTAAAAGTAATCAATAAAGTTACGGCCTGTTGGGTACTTCCCGGCAGGCCTTTTTTTAGGCATCCATAAATAATTCGCTTGCTACCCGGTCGGCAAAGAGTTTCCCCTTTTCTGTCAATACGAGAAGCCCATCGTATGATTTTAACCATCCGACGTCACAAAGCCGGAAAATTTCCTCTCCGGTTCGGTATAAAAACAGATTTCCAGATAATTCCTGCAATAGCTCAATCCGGCAACCCCACTTTGTTCTCAAACCGGTCAATAAGTACTCATTAACCTGGTCGGCATTGGATAGTACTTCTTTTGTCGTGGGAAGTTCCCCCTTCAATATTTTCTTTGTATAAGCACCATTATTACTGATATTATACTGTCGGCTGTGTCCGTTGTATGAATGTGCCGAAGGGCCAATGCCAAGGTAGGGCCGACGCTGCCAGTAGGCGCTATTGTGTAGGCTATACTGCTGGTTTTTGGCAAAATTCGAAATCTCGTACTGCTCAAATCCTTCGGTTTCGAGCGTACTTACCAGAATTTCAAACTGCCGGGCGGCGTATTCATCTTCAATAGGGTCCATCTTTTTGCTTTTGACCCATTTTCCAAATGCGGTTTGGGGTTCAATGGTCAGGCAATAGGCCGAAATATGCTCAACTCCGAGTGATAAGGCTTTATAGATGTTAGTGTACCAAATAGAGTCGTCGGGCGAGGGTACGGCATATATCAGATCGACGCTAAGATTGGTAATTCCGGCATCTTGGGCTTTTTTTACGCTGGTTTCTGCCTCTTGGGCGGTGTGCGCCCGATTCATAAATTGGAGGTGTGGGTCGTGGAAAGACTGAATGCCAATGCTGAGGCGGTTCACTCCCAGTTCGGCGAGGTCGCGAAGTACTTCGGTGGATAGATCGTCGGGGTTAGCTTCCAGGGTAATTTCGGCGTCCGGTTTTAGGTGGTATTGATCCCGGATGGTACTTAACAAAAGATCAAGTTCTTTCTTCGTAAGAAGCGAAGGAGTACCCCCACCAAAATATACGGTATGCAACTCTTTACCCGGTAGGAATCCTTCTTGGAGCTTCAATTCCTCCACCATAGCCCCAACGAGTGCTTCTTTGTCACGAAGGATAGTACTGAAATGAAAATCACAATAATGACAGGCCTTTCGGCAAAACGGAATATGTAAGTAAAGGTGCATGGATCAAGAGGGGGTTAAACCAAAAAAAGGCACGGAATCTCCGTGCCTTTTCTGCCAAATGTAAAAGATGGCTAATTATTCTGCGGCAACGACATTGAACGTTACAGAGTGCTTCACTTCTTTGTGAAGATCGACTACTGCGACGTAAGTACCAATAGATTTTACTTCTTCTATGGTAATTTTCTTACGGTCAATTTGGATACCTTTTGCGCTCAGAGCGTCAGAAATCTGTGTGTTAGTCACACGTCCGAAAATACGACCACTTTCACCTACTACCGCAGGAATTGTGATGATCATTTCTCCGATTGCGGCGGCAATTTCCTCGGCATCTTTTTTCAGCTTATCAGCTTTGTGGGCTGCCTGACGAATGTTTTCGTTTACAATCTTACGATTGCTCGTATTTGCCAAAATAGCGTAGCCTTGTGGAATAAGGTAATTACGACCATATCCGGGCTTCACGCTTACGGTATCGTTCTTGTAACCCAATCCGGCTATATCTTCTTTTAATATGATTTCCATTTCTTACGATCTTCTTTTCGTGATTATTTCAATTGATCGGCTACAAACGGCATCAGGGCCAAGTGACGTGAACGCTTGATGGCTTGTGATACTTTACGCTGGAATTTCAAGCTCGTACCTGTTAGGCGACGGGGAAGAATTTTTCCTTGCTCATTGACCAGTTTCAACAAAAAGTTGGGGTCTTTGTAGTCGATATATTTGATGCCTGATTTCTTGAAACGGCAATATTTCTTACGATTGATATTCTTTTCAACCGGTTCGTTTACGAGTGTCATAGTTTATGCCTCCTCCTTTTTAGTTTCTACTTCCTTCTTCTTTCCTACTAGGCCCCTACGTTTTTTCTCGTTGTAAGCCACAGCGTGCTTGTCAAGAGAAACAGTCAGGAAGCGCATTATGCGCTCATCACGACGGAATTCAGTTTCCACAATGTCGATCAGCGATCCGGCTGATTTGTACTCAAATAGGTGGTAGTACCCGGTGTTTTTCTTTTGTATTGGGTAGGCCAGCTTGCGCAATCCCCAGTCTTCCTCATGCACTAGTTCCGCGCCGTTTTCGGTGAGGAGGTTACGGAACTTGTCAACGGCGTCCCTCATCTGGGCCTCAGATAAGATGGGAGTTAAAATGAACACCGTTTCATACTGATTGTTCATACGAAATGAATTAATAGTAAATAAATTTGTTGTTTTTTCTCTAAAAATGAGGGTGCAAAAATAAGGCTTGAAATTTATATTTCCAAGCCTTATTGGTAAGTTATGTGAATATCAGGGGGTTATTTTACTGTAAAGTCGCCCTGACCGATCTTAAATCCCTCTGAGTATAATTCTACGGCGTATTTACCGTCTTTGAGAGGTACTCCACCCCGGCCGTACATAATGTCGACGGTTTGGCGGCTATTATCAAAATTGACGACCTCTTTCGAAGAGTAAATCATTTCCCGGCCATTGTAGATAAATGCTCCCGAACCCGTAGCCATGTCAGAAAGCACGGCACCGTTGGGGTCAAGAATACGAAGATGTACTTCCTTTCTGCCCGGTTTGGCGATGGCATTTTCACCGATAACAAAGCTTACCTTCAATTTATCGATTCGGCGTGCACGATAGTTACCTCCCTCTTGCTCTTTCCCTTTGGCTGTAAGTGAATTTACACGGATATTTTCGGCGCGCAGAGCAGAAGCGATCGTAACCTTTTCACTCAACGTCCGGTTTTGTACAGCATAATTGGTTACTGAGTCAGTCAAAGCAGACGTTTGCTCTTGTAGGCCACTGACTGCTTTTGAAAGTTCCTCGTTTTTAGCCGTAACAATTCCTAGTTCTTCTTTGAGAAGGGCGATGTCGCGGTCTTTCTGGTTCAGAATAGCTTCGTACGACCTAATTTTAGATTCATACTGCTTAGCCGAGTAAGAACCCAGATTTTTGAGTGCCTGCTTATCCTTTTCCAATTGTTGCTTCAAAACGATCAGCGAGTCAACGCTTCCTCCCAATTGTTGGATCTCGGCAATTTTGGCATCCAACTGGGAGGAGATCGAATCAAGCTTTGTTTTGGTAAACAGAACTTCCTCGGTCTTAGCAGCAATGATTGTATCTTTGCTTTGATTGTCTTGGCGTTCCTGATAGAAGAAGTAAAATAGTACGACATTCAATAGTGCCAAAACGGCTAAAGCGGCCCATAAAAGAGTTTTACGATCGCGCTTTTGCTCCTGATTATAATCCATACGGTGCGTTAAATTTTTTAGTTAAAGAGATGAATAATAACGAAAATTGTGATTTTTGTACGACACAAATGTACCATTTTATTTTTACATGCTTATTAAGCAACTCACTATCAGATTTCTAAATAAAGATTTACCATGTTAATCAAAGATAATATTGAACATATTGAAGCTGAGCTCAACGGTAGAGCTCAAATAGTAGCAGTAACAAAGACGAAGCCCAATGAAGTACTACAAGAGGCCTATGATGCAGGTTGTAAGTGCTTTGGCGAGAACAAAGTGCAGGAAATGACCGCTAAGTACGAGGAGTTACCCAAAGATATTGAGTGGCACATGATTGGACATTTACAATCTAACAAGGTTAAGTACATGGCTTCTTTTGTTAACCTCATCCACTCCGTGGATAGTTCTAAACTACTAGCAGAAATAAATAAACAGGCGGCTAAAAATGATCGTATTATCGATTGTTTGTTGCAGGTTCACATTGCTGAAGAAGAAACAAAGTTTGGGCTGTCAGAAAACGAAGTAACGGAGATTTTAGACTCTTCTGAACTTAGAACTCTTACCAACATACGTATCAAGGGCTTGATGGGTATGGCCACCAATACCGATTCGGAGCAACAGGTACGAAAAGAGTTTCGCGGCTTAAAACGGTTTTTCGAATCGTTCCAATCCCGCACTAATGCTCAGGTTACTATGAAGGAGCTTTCCATGGGCATGAGTGGTGACTACCTCATTGCCGTCGAAGAGGGTAGTACGCTTGTCAGGGTGGGTAGTGCTATTTTTGGGGCCAGAAACTAAGCGTTGGCCTCCTGTGGGTTGGCGAATGTATTTTGAATAGTCTCCAGAACGTACTCATAGGAAAGTTGGGCGCAGGGTAAGCCTTCTTTTTGTACCAGAACGCAGTTCTTTTGGTTACCGTAATCGCCCGAGTAGGGGTTGTAGTTTTGGAAGTTATTGAGCGAGCCCATCAGTACAAAACCAACCGTACCGGTTGCGTTGGCCAAGTGAGAAGGACCGCTATCCAGACCAATGAAATAGGTGGCTCTACGAATTACTTCGGCGGTTTCCATGATAGAAAGTTGGCCACAAAGCGAGCGGTAGGAAGGGTTTTCGATGGAAAGATTACTCCGTAAACCAACCTCTACGATCTTGAAAGGATAGCGCGCAGTTAGTTCTTGAATAAGTCGCTCCCAATTGGAAGTGGGCCAGTCTTTCGGGGTGTAGTTCGATTGGCAATGGACCACAATATATGGTTCGGTTAGCCCGAGGTTATCTACTTTTTGTCGATGTTTATCCTGTAAATAGATGCGGGGTTGATCATCTTCGGGTAAGGTTAATCCGGCTGTTTTGGCAAAACCGGTTAGTAGGTTGCCAAAATTCAGATAAGTGAACACGTTAATTCCTGCCGCATTAGCTACTGGGTTTTCTACAAATACATCACAAACCGGGCAGTGGTTGTTATTTCGGAATTGAAGTTCGAGGACTTGATCAAAAATGCCAGTACCAATTAGCACGCGGCGTTGGGTAACACAAAACTCCGGGAAAGTCTCATCGACGTTAGGATTGGTATCAATCAATTCTTTGAAGGCGGGCTTGACAAACCAAATAATATGTGCCTTTGGGTACAGCAAGCGAATATGCCGAGAAAGGGGCTCGGTGGCCACTATATCACCAAAATGCTCCGTGCGGACTACGGCAATTAACTCTCTTTTCTGCGAGGAAAGTCGCCATTTTTTTATACTGAGCGAAAACCAGGCTTGGTAGGCGAGTAGATGAGCTTTCGCAATGTGCGAGTATTTAACGTAGCGATGGGTCCAGAGCGCAATAAAACTTTGTAGGGTCATTTTTGTAGGGTCATTCCGGTTTTATTCTTTTTGGCCGCAAGTTAGGGAAGAAATTATAATGGACTATTGCTTGCCCCTGCCTTTACCTTTACTTTTGACAAATTGATTAGCAGAAAATAAACCTACGATCCTATGAAATTCATGTTGCAAGCTGGCGCATTGCTTGGCACCATAGCGGTGGCTTTGGGTGCCTTTGGTGCCCACGCTTTAAAAGGTACATTGGAAGCATCCGGAAGAGCAGATACGTTTGAAACGGCGGTGAAGTACCAATTTTACCACGCGATAGCACTGGTTTTGATTGGGGTACTACTATCACGAGCTGAGGGCGACGCGATCAAATGGCTCAATTGGTCGGGGTATTCGTTCGCGGTTGGTGTCGTTATATTCTCGGGTTCATTGTACACCATTTGCTTCACCGGCATTACAAAATTCGGGGCGGTAGCTCCCATCGGTGGCGTACTGATGATTGTTGGGTGGGTACTTTTATTTCTTACTGCGGGCAAACTTTCTTAAAAAAGTAGTAGCCATTAATGATGGGTAGAAAGAAAATTCAGGCTTTTTCTGACAATCTGACCCATCGTCTGGCATTCCATAAAGGCCTGGTGTCGATAATGCTTCGCCAGGTCTTTTCGGAGTAGCGATACGTACTCGGGGTGGGAGATAATATCGTCGGCCATGACGTCGAGTATATCATCCGCCCGGAATCTTTCTATCCGCATGCGGGTAGAAATTTGGGTACGTTCCTCAATCTGGTATTGCCGCACACTTTCGGACGTCATGTACTTCATGCCCAGTTCAATCATCATATTGTTTTGCTTGAAATACTGGGGCATGTAGACCGTTTTCTTTCCTTCATAGGACTGTTGGTCAAAATCAATGGCTCTGAAACGATAGTAAATCTCTTCAAAATCAGGCGTAATGTCTACGACGAAGTTACTGGAATGCATGTCGCCAAGTAGCCTCACAAAGCAACGCTCGTTGAACTTTACAAACTCTTTACACAGACGGATCGGGTTGAGGTTAGGGTCAGAAAGTTGGGTTTTCATAAACACATCTCCGGGTATTCCTGCTATGTGTTCTTCCACTAATGATTCACCACTTGTCAGGTAGCTCACCTGATTGGGGGAGAATATATCTTCTAGTTCCAGCCCATACACCCGCGAAGCATCGGCATTCTTGATGTAAAAATAATCGAAGTTATCGTTGATCTGATTAACGATCCTGATCCGGAAAGGGCGTGTATTGCCGTAGGTACACAAGTCTACGCGATCTACCGACAAGTGTTTCAGAATGGACAAGTCGCCATCTACTTTAAGATGAGCGTAGATTGTCTTTAAGGCCTGAAATATGTCGGCAGTGTCGCTTGGGTCGTAGAAAACCGATAGCCACATGGTATCATTTCCTTTGACATCGTACAGCGAAATGGCATTTGAAAATCGTAGCAGATCGGTATAGTGAATCTCCAAGGGTACTTCCCGTTGGTATTTCTTTAGATAGTCTCGAAGGTCAGTATTGATCTTATACGCTATTTTCTTTTTGCTGATGAGTGCCATGTTGCCGGATTACGTACGAGATAAGGTAAAAGGCCGTTGCGAATCGATTTTTAGAAAAATAAACAAAAGGATAGAAAATGACCACAGGGATGATCCTCCGTAGCTAAAAAAGGGTAGAGGAATACCAATTACGGGCATAAGACCGATCGTCATGCCAATATTAATCATGAAGTGAAAGAAGATAATTCCGGCTACGCAATACCCATATACGCGGGCAAATCGCGTTCGTTGTCGTTCGGCCAGGATGATAAGCCTAATAATAAGCCCCACGAATAAACAGACAACGATAAGGCTGCCAATAAAGCCATGCTCTTCACCCACGGTACAAAAAATAAAATCCGTACTTTGTTCCGGCACAAAGTCAAACTTCGTTTGGGTACCTTCCAGAAACCCTTTTCCGGTCAATCGACCCGAGCCAATGGCAATTTTGGATTGAATTACGTTCCAGCCGGCTCCCCGGGGGTCAGAGTCGGGATCAATTAAGACCATAACCCGGCTTCTCTGGTGTTTTTGAAGTACGTTATTGATAAAGAAATCAACTCCGAATACTACCCCTATCATGAGTCCGGCTACCAGAAAAGTTGCCTTGGTGCCTCCACTTCGCCGGGTACCTTTGGGCATGATCCATAGAAAGAGAAGAGCAACAACAATAATACCGGCGGCGATAAACCACTTAACAAATAAAAGTGTCAATATGAGGAGGATTGCCATTATAATGCCAATGGCCGGGATAAAGCCGGGTAGACCTTCACGGTAAAGCATGATAGCGAAAGAAGCAAAAACCAACATGGAGCCCGTCTCGTTAGAGAGTAGAATTAATAATGCTGGTAAACCGATGATACCCATGATGGGTAGGTAATTTTTCCAGGACCGGATTAGGCTTATGGAGGGATCACTGAGGTATTTAGCCAAAGCCAGGCAGGTGGCGAGTTTGGCAAACTCGGCTGGTTGGAGGGAAAATGTGCCTATTTTGATCCATGACCGGGACCCGTTGATCTCAGTTCCTGCAAACAGTACGACTACTAACAGAAGTATGAACAGCCCATAAATAATAAAGCCAAAGGTTTCATAAAACTTGTAGTCGATGACTAATATGCAGATAATAAGTAGGATGGTAGTACCGATCCACATCATTTGCTTCCCGGCATTGTGCGTAGTATCAAAGATGCTGGTAGGTACTTCGGGACTATATACGGCAGCATAAATATTAAACCAACCGATTAAAATACATAAAATGTAGATCAGAACAGCCACCCAGTCAAGGTTCTGCGTAAGGTTATTTTGATTCTGGGCCATTACTTAATAAATGAAATATAATACTCTTGTTGAAGGCCAATCATTTTCCTGTGGACGTGGTGGTTTGCTTTTCTTTGGTGGTTTCGCCTGATTTCTTATCGGCAAGTGGAGTGGTGATTTCTTCCTTCTTTGCGGGAGCTTTTGCGGGAGCCTTTTTTGGAGCAGGGGCTGAAAGGGGGGACATTAGCTTTAGATTTAAAACATAGTTCTCCAATGCCTTATTTTCTGTTTTACCTTTAATAAAACGCTCTATGATCAGGTTTGCTACCGGCGCCGCCGCGGTACCTCCCCATCTACCATTTTCTACAAACACGGCAATGGCAATCTTTGGATTATCAACCGGAGCAAAAGCTATAAATATAGAGTGGTCAGGACCTTTCTTGTTTTGGGAAGTTCCTGTTTTGCCCGCAATAGTAATATTCTTTATTCTGGCGAGACCCATTACTGTACCTGCTTCAACGGCACCCACCATGCCCGGGATGATTGTCTCGAAGTGTCTGGCATCGATTCCGGTTTCATGACGAATCAGGTACTCAGGCAGTGGGGTTCTTTTTTTACCCACTCCGCTCACAACGTGTGGGGTATAGAAATGGCCTCTATTGGCAATAATGGCAGCCACATTCGCCATTTTAATCGGGGTAATGAGCAACTCACCTTCGCCGATACTTAGGGAATAAATATTAGAAAACTTCCATCGTTTCTTCCCGTAAATTTTATCGTAGTACGAATCGTCGGGTAAATTTCCCCGGTATTCGCTTGGTAGGTCAACGCCTAAACGTTGGCCGATGCCAAATTTAGTCATTTGCTCGTTCCACTTATTGAGACCTACCGCGGAGGCCTGATAAGTATCGGAGATGTCATTATTGTATATAATACGCTTGAATACCTGAAAGAAGTAAGGATTGCACGAATACTGAATACCGTGGAGTACGCTGTTGGCCCGACCGCCACAGTGGCAGTTCATGGGTACTCCTGCGTGGGTAAATCCGGTAGCAGGGGTAATAACACCAGCTTGTAAGGCAGTGAGAGCTTGCAATACCTTGAAGGTAGAGCCTGGGCGATAGCCGGCCATGATAGGCCGATTGAATAGGGGTTTGTACGGATTATTTACAAGTTTCTGGTAGTTCTTTGAAAAATGGCGGCTCGCCAGAAGGTTGGGATCGTAGCTGGGAGCGGCTACCATGGCCAGAATTTGACCGGTTTTGGGCTCGATAGCCACTACGCTACCTACTTTATTTCTCATGAGGCTATCGGCAAAGGCTTGTAAGTCAAGATCTATACCGGTGTAGAGATTCTGGCCAGCAACGGCATTGGTATCCAACTCGCCGTCTTTCCAGGAACCCTTGATTACACCACTTACATTTTGCATTACAAACTTTACTCCGCGTCGTCCGCGTAGTTGTTCTTCGTAAAAAGTTTCGAGACCGCTCTGACCAATATAGTCGCCTTGTTGATAATTATAGGAGTCCTGCTTTTCAAGTTGTCTTTTTGATATTTCACTTACATACCCCAGAGTATTAGCCATGGTTGGGTAGGTGTAGGTTCGAAGAGAACTTTTCGAAAACTCAAAACCGGGATAATCTACCATAACATCTTGAATACGGGCGAAGTCTTCCCGGGAAAGCTGCCTTAAAAATAAAGAAGGTTTAACCCGCGAGTAGGAGGTCGCGGACTTCATTAAACTATCAAACATTGTTTTTTGAATATTGAGTAGGCTACAAAAAGTGAGAGTATCCTGAATCTTGGCCTTGTAAGGAGTCACCAATAGATTGTATACAGGCGTATTGTACACGATCAACTTATCATTCCGGTCGTAGATTTGTCCCCTGAAAGGAATTTCCACGACCCTCTTAATTGAGTTACTTGACGATTCAATGGAATAGCTGTCGTCTAATACCTGTAAATAGAAAAGCCTGAAAACAAAGGCGAAGCCAATGATTCCAAAAAAAGCAATAATTGTAAATTGACGATTATCTAACATTCCACACAAAAAATTCCATTACCTACAACATTCGCCACGAAGTTCGTGAGATAGAATCATTTATCAAAGTTGACTCTTGAAATACTTTTACTCACCAGCCAGCGCCCTTGGTCTGAGTTTTGATCCGACAGATATACCCATCGGCTGTTATATACAAGGTACTACCATCATCTCCCCAGGCACAGTTGGCGGTCGCCTGTCCGGTATCGATCCTGCCCAGGAGCTTACCACTCGGGTTTAAGACCAATACCCCCCCCGGACCCGTGGCCCAAAGATTACCGTCTTGATCAATTTTAAGTCCGTCGGGCAGTCCCTGCATTCCTTTTCTGCTCATTGGAGTAGCGTCAAAGAAAAGCGTTCCATCTCCCAGATTGCCGTTATCTAACACCGGGTACGACATCCAGATCGCTTTTTCTGGATCTGACTGCGCTACATAGAGTGTTTTTCCATCGGGTGAAAACGCTAATCCATTGGGCCGGGTAAGATTATCAATCAGAAGCGTGACAGTGCCGTCAGGAGCTATACGATACACCCCAAAAACAGCAAGTTCCCGGCTTGAATCTTTGTCAAGCTGAGCCAAACCATAGGGTGGGTCAGTAAAATAGTAACTACCGTTTCCGGTGTGTTGGACTACATCATTCGGGCTATTAAAACGTTTTCCCTTGTATCGATCGGCGAGGGTATATTTTCCTCCACCTGAAAGCGGCATGACCGTGACCCGCCGGTCCCCATGTTCACAGGCTACCAACCTTCCCTGATCATCTAACGTTAAACCATTACTCCCGGGTTCGTTACTATACGTACCGGTCCCCGTATAGCCCGAAGGTTTCAGGAAAACGGAAATACCCTGTTTTTCATCCCACTTAAATATTGTATTTGCGGGGACATCGGAAAAAAGCAGGTAGCCGCCCTCTTTGATCCAGAGCGGTCCTTCTGACCAGACAAATCCGGTTGCTAAAACTTCCAGAGTACTTGTTTTTGGGAGTAGTTTCTCGAGCTGGGGGTCATCGTATACGACCTTTCCCATGGTTGGGTACATAGGTTGTGCTTGATTTTGTGAGTAGTTAAGTACTAGTAGACATACCAGAAGGCTTTGGTAAAAATATCTTCGCATATTCATGTAAGTTTTGACAAGAAACTTTGGTAGTTTCGTCTGATTGTAGAACGCCACCATTTTTTAGGCCTTAATTTACTTTAAATCAAAAAATATACCTAGAACCAAGTGACTTATTTACGTTAAGTAAACGTAGAATGATTAGTTATTGAATAATTCCTCCGTTTACTTCATTACCAGATAAAATTATACTTCCAAAGGGGGGAAGCACTAAATAAGTTGGGTGAAATTCACTATCACCATTGCTCTGGAATACAATATGTTCAAATCGTTTTGCTTCGTCATCAAGTACCACCTTTCTGTTTTTATCCGAAAGGTTGTGGATGATCAGAAATGGTTCTGTAAGGTTTGGGCGGTAATACGCCAGAATGTACTTACGGTGGCTTTGGTGAGGTAATGCTGGTTGTAAGTTAGGGTGAAGTACCTGGCCCAGGGAAGGAAAGGTCTTCCGAAGACTAATCAGACTCTTGTAGTGATTCAACAGGGAGTCAGGATCACCGATTTGTTGTGATACGGAACGAACGGACCTCCGACGCGAATAAACAGGTTTTTGCCAGAGTGCTCGTTGGGGATCATTGCGATGGTCAGTCCACAGGAAGGGCTCCCGGATGTGTTCATCCGGCTTGATGCCCAGCATTCCAATTTCTTCCCCATAATAGATATAAGGCTGGCCGGGTAGGGTCAGGAGAATAGCCGCCGCCAGTTTCATCTGGGCAATACTCCCGTGGGCGATACTACCGATTCTAACTTGATCGTGATTGGTGATCATGGTGGCATCAATGAAGTTAGGGTTATGCGTTCCAAAAAGCGAGTAATCATGCATTAGAGCATGCACGATGCCGGTGTCCCGTTTTGTTTTGATCATCTTTTGGATCGCGGTGCTCAAATCAAAATGAAAATTTGCCTTCAACCCCTTAAAATAAGGAGCAACTTCATCTGCTTTTGCCCATACTTCCCCTACGGTATAGGCATTGGGTTTAGCTTCCTCAGCAACTTTCCCAAACTCTTCCCAAAATGCCAGATTTTTTTCTTTCAGCCAGGTAGGATAGATATGACGGGCGGCATCCAGCCGAAAACCATCCACCCCGATTTCTCGGAGCCAATACCGGACGATCTTATACACTTCATCTCTCAGGGGTGGGTAATCATAATTCAGATCAGGCATTTCTTTCCAAAACATGGCGTAGTACTTCTGAGCATCACCCTTAATGCTGTGCCAGGGGTAAATCACGTGGGCGTCGTCGGTCACTTCCCGTTCTGCAACCCCCAAAGCTTCAATTTTATCAGGATTCATCCACCAATAGTACTGGCGGTATTGACTATCGGGATCTTTTCTGGCTTGCTTAAACCACTCGTGTTGGCTGCTGGTGTGATTGATAACGAGGTCCATGTACAAAGCCATCCCTCGTTTGTGTACTTCGGCGAGTAAGTTCTTGAAATCATCTAGGGTACCATATTCCCGATCAATTCCGTAATAATCGGTTACGTCGTACTTATGGTAGCTTGGTGAGGGTTGAATCGGACTCAGCCAAATGGCCTCAATGCCTAGCTCTTGCAGGTAATCCAGCTTGGATGTGATGCCGTTGAGGTCACCAATACCATCCCGGTTGGAGTCACAGAATGACCTTACAAAAATTTCGTAGCATACGAGTGGGATCCTAGCTGAGTGGGTTGTGTGGTTTGGCATGTTACTGATAGCGTAAGTTCAAAGAGAGATTTTACCTAGAGAAGTAGGGAGAAAGGAGTTGATAAACCAAGTGGGTGGGTAAACCCATGATCGTGTAGTAGGATCCTTCGATCCGCTCGATTCCAACCATTCCGATCCATTCCTGAATGCCATATGCCCCGGCTTTATCAAAAGGCTTTTGGGATTGTACGTAAAAATCAATCTCCTTATTGGTGAGTTGTCGAAACATAACTTTGGCAATATCAGTTTTCGTAATGACGTACTCGTTGGTTAACAAACAAATACCCGTGATTACCTCGTGCGTTGTGCCCGAAAGTGATTGTAACATTTCAAAAGCTTCCCGGTCATCAGCAGGTTTGTTGAGTATACTATCGTTTATAACCACGATGGTATCTGCACAAAGGATCAATTGTTCTTTGATACCTTTTGAAAACTGCTCTGCTTTATGGCGAGCCAGGAAGGCAGGCACTTCTATTGGGAGCATTTCATCCGGAAACAGTTCATCCGTAGGGCGAACCTCAACGGTAAATTTAAAGCCAGCATCCGTCAGAAGCTGCCGGCGACGGGGGGAGTTAGACGCTAGAACGAGTGGACGGTTAAGTGGAATATTCATAAAGTGGCAAGTTTTATCAGTACAAAGGCCGCTTTTAGTCTAATGAAGGAGCAACTAATTAGGCTGTTGAAAAAATAAGTGAGGTTGTCTGAACAAAGTAAAGTAAATAAATGTTGGCACATTAAATGTATTAACATTATATTTGTTGGGCAAATCAACTAGTAGTGTGTCGGACTCAACACATTTGACCGCTGAGAATTCAATATTAACAACTAAGTACACTCTTTCACCTTCAAATATTGAAATGTAGAAGGGTCAAAAATCGCTTTCATTTGATTTTTGCACACTTTTCTATACTCTATTTATTTAAGTCCGACAGACTCCTAGGCTCAAAGATTCATAAATATGTCCATAGAAAACGATATTAAGCAAAAGAAATTCAGATCAGCTTACCAAAGGTTAACCATAAACCTCGTGTATACGGCAAATTGGATGATTTATCAGCAGCTTGAATTGTTACGGGGTTATGATCTTACAACTCAACAGTATAACGTTTTGCGAATACTAAGAGGGCATCATCCGACACCGATGAAGGTTAATGCCATCGCTGACCGTATGCTGGACAAAACATCCAATGCTTCCAGGCTAGTTGATAAACTTTTGGCAAAGGAGCTGCTTGTTCGAAAATCCTGCGAGGCAGACCGTCGGGCGGTGGACGTATTGATAACGGAGAAAGGCCTTGAATTACTGAAAGAAATAGACCCGTTGATTCTTGATCTTGAAAACGAGATGGACGTAATAACACCCGAAGAGGCGGAAACAGTAAGTAAAGTACTGGATAAATTACGTCGATCTAATTAGTTGAAAATTAAACCATAACAATAATTACTTACAACAAACACCTATTCAAGTCTATGAAAATTGTGAAACAAATTGCCGGAATGATGGCTGCCGTGATGCTACTTACAAACGTTGCTAGCGCCGAAGAGGGAACAAAAGCTACTACCTACAAAGTAGACGCGTCCAAGAGTACATTAAAGTGGAATGGAAAGAAAGTGACCGGTGAGCACTTTGGTACAATCAACTTAAATTCAGGTTCATTTACCTTAGATGGTTTAAAACTGACCGGTGGATCATTTGTGGCTGATATGAGCAGCATCGTGGTTGAAGATTTGACCGATAAGGTATATAATGCTAAGCTATTAGGTCACTTGAAGTCGGATGATTTCTTTGCAGTAGAGAAAAATCCAACGGCTAATTTTACCATGACGAAGGCAGTAGCAAAAGCTGGCGGAGTATATGACGTCAGTGGAAATCTTACAATCAAAGGTATTACAAAACCTATTACGTTTCCTGTTACAGTGACCCCCTCCATTAGTGGTGCAAGCGTAAAAGGTACCATGGTAGTAGACCGGGCGAAGTACGACATGAAGTTTCGTTCAAAGTCATTCTTTGATGCTGCTACTCTAGGCGACAACTTGGTTTACGATGACTTTACCATCGAAGTGAATCTGGTAGCTGCCAAATAAAAGACTCTTTTTAAGGTTCGTAAAGGCCCGTCTGACATTACGTTAGATGGGCCTTTGCTATTTTCTTTCAAACGGAGGGAAGTCGGGCAGGTACTCAATTTGACCACTTTTTACCGTAAAACAGTAATGGTAAAGACCGTTGGTGATAGCCAAAAAATCGGGTTGAAGTGTAAAATTATACCGGGCGATCTGGGCAAAGGTAGCTTGGGAAAGTTTTATATCGGGAGACTTACATTCAATCAATAAATGCGGAACCCCGTCGGTATTTAGTACCATAATATCCTGCCGCTTGGCCATCTTATTGTAATAAAGTCCGGTTTCTACAGCAAATAGTGATTTGGGATATTTATAGTGATTGATCAGCAAATGAATCATGTGTTGCCTTACCCATTCTTCGGGAGTAAGCATGATATATTTCCTTCGAATAATATCATAAATATAGGGTTTCCCGTTTAGCTCTTTAACTTTGTGCTCAAAGGGAGGCAGGTTCAATGATTCCATGGCCGAAACTACAAAAAAATACAAATTTCATATCATAACAACCCATGACAACCAAAGAAGAAATCGTAATAAACTGGCTACCTCGCTACACCGGTACGCCGGTTGAGGAATTTGGTGAATACATACTATTGACGAATTTCATGAACTACGTGACAATGTTCAGCGAGAAATTTGGAGTGGAAGTGAAGGGTTATGGCAAGGCTTTTCAAACGGCAACGGCCAATAATATCACCATTATAAATTTCGGAATGGGTAGTGCCATGGCGGCCACCGTCATGGATTTGCTTTCGGCCATTTCACCAAAAGCAGTACTTTTTTTGGGTAAATGTGGTGGTTTAAAAAAAACTCAGGTGGGTGATTTAGTACTTCCGATCGCCGCAATTCGGGGAGAAGGCACCAGCAATGACTATATGCCTTCCGAGATTCCGGCATTACCTTCTTTCCGCTTACAACGTACGGTTTCGTCCAGCATTGCCAAGCACGAAATGGATTATTGGACCGGTACGGTGTACACTACCAACCGCCGTATATGGGAGCATGATGAAGATTTCAAGGAATACCTGAAAGATATTCGTGCTTTGGCCATCGATATGGAAACGGCTACTATCTTCATTGTCGGCTTTGCCAACTCTATACCCCACGGTGCCTTACTACTCGTTTCGGATAATCCAATGATTCCTGAGGGTGTTAAAACCGAAGAGAGCGATAGGAAGGTGACGGCCGAGTACGTTCAAAAGCATTTAGAAATTGGCATAGACTCGCTCACTGAGTTGGCTGAGTCTGGTGAATCAGTAAAGCACCTTCGGTTTGAGTAAAAGATAAGTTGTTTGTGGTTATTCTATTGAAGCCGGGGTGCGACCACCTCGGCTCCTTTTGTTTTCTGCCAAAGAATCAGTGTAAACGAAAAAGTTTTTAAGAACTGGAATTCTACACCTTCCAAACTACTATTTTTAATGACTTGGAGAATTCACCATTTCAATAAAACCACCTTGCTGAATACTTAAGTTACCCGAGGCATGCAAGGCTCTTATCTGGACTGGCGATGCAATATTTATAGTATGTCCCAACTTTATGAACACCTCATCGGACGTTTTTGGAACCTTTTCACAACACCATATCCCGGTATCGTTCCAGTTGCCCGATTGCAAGGTAGAAGGAGGAATATAAACCCGAACTGGTTTGGCTAGCATGGGTTCAGATTGGGCAAGAAAATTACTATTTATAATTGCATTTGACCAATATATAGCCGCCAGACGTTGCCCATCTTCGTTTAAGTGGAGGTTATCCACCCTGCCTTCGTTGGTAATGATGTTTAAATCAGGCCCTTGATAAGTATCAGGAATTTCCTGAATTACCCTATGCTGCGCATTGACAATGTGCTGTGCTACGCCATTGTTGTAAGCCGAAATGGCAACCATCCATGCTAGTTTTTCATGTTGTGCTTCTTGCCTGGTTTTTTGAATTACCCCCAAAGAGTAATTGAAAAATTCTTCGGTTGTTCCACCGGCGTCATTGATCCCATGGCTAGATAAAATTCCTCGTAAACCCGTCATGGGAACATACTTGTTGATGGTGTTTCTAATATTAACGTAGGGCATCCGGATAGAATAATTGATAAAACCATGCGAAAAAGGAATATCATAAGCTGATTTGTACGTCAGATCCATGTTGGAACCACCAAATGCCGCGCCGTAAAATAGTATAGGCACATTGAGCTTACTAGCTAAGGAGTCTCCCAATTGGGTCCAATACCACGGATTTCCAAAAGGAGATAAGCTGCAGGTTATACAGAATTGGCCATATTGGTTGGGTAGGTAGGTAGTATCAGCAGTTTGGAGATACTGAGTATGCATTTGGCTTCCTTGCTCGAAGTGTATTCCATTCACCCTTTCATCATTACTACCCAGGCTAGGACTAGCACCTCCCTCTGCATTGGAATGGCCAACAATCAAAAATACTTCCCCAATACCTACTTTTTCCAGGGTAGTTACCTCCCCAATTGGTTGGCCATTTTTTATACCTCTGACCAGTAAATTATACCAACCGCCTTCACCAGTTATTGATCCACAATAGTACCCACTAATCGGGTTGGCTTCCACTGATAGCCAATCGGTAGCTATGCCTTGTCCTTCGGATCGGGGGAGTAGCTTTGCTTCAATTCTATCCAGATCATTCGGGCAGGTACCTGATAGGTAGAATTTTGTGGAGTTTTGATTAGTCCGTTGAAAAACGATACCAGAGGTAGGAAATTGAATGGTGATCTGGGCAAGAGCGGGTAAAGAGAATAATGCAAAGAATAGGCTAAGGCGTAGGAACATCGTTGAGAATTTGTGTTGTGGGTTTTTTATGCGGTCCAAAAAAAGCAGTTTCAAAACTTAAAACAAAAGGTTATTAAAGGTTATCACGAATGGTTTATTATTGGTTTTCTAGACACATGCCTTAGGTTGTGCAAAGCAGCGGCAATATTCATCATGCTGTCTCTGATATGATACTTCCTAAGTCGGATTTTATTCTTAATGATTTTCAGTCTTTTCACCCCTGCAAATGCATGCTCGACTCTGACTCTAATCTTGCTGATCTCTCGGTTGATGCTCTTTTGCAAGTCCGTGATCTGTCCATTCCTTGGTTTTTTGTAGGGT
>Ga0209390_10001999_pt1 | contig 37271 bp, 27 predicted proteins | sample BON01_FD_187212 | JGI IMG/M metagenome (GOLD analysis project Ga0209390, IMG submission 187212) | Freshwater microbial communities from Lake Bonney liftoff mats and glacier meltwater in Antarctica - BON-01 (SPAdes) (version 2) | ecosystem: Environmental > Aquatic > Freshwater > Ice > Glacier...
GTTGGCTCAAGATTATTTTAGCTCCTTTGGAACACTTTTAAGTAAAGAACAAGTCGACCAAACGCTGTACTGGAAAAAGGAAAACTTGTCAAGTTATAATTGGGAGGAAAAATACAAACTTGACAAAGATTTAATATCCAGCTATATATTACTCTCTCAGAATCAGTTAGAAGAGTCTCTAGCAAAACAACAGAAAAAAAGATCCAGACTGCTAAAGAATTCAATCCGGATAAGTATCGCCGTCAGCATCGCATTTCTGCTGTCCTCATTCACAGCTTTATTAGCATATCTTGAAAGAAATTCTGCTATCAAACAACAGGAAGTTGCAATCCAAGCAAAAGAAGAGGCAGATCAAGCAAAGGAAGTTGCAGAAGATGAAAGATCTCAAGCTGTTCAGGCAAGACAAAACGAAAGTGCCGCATTGAAAGAAGCAGATATAGAGCGATTAATAGCAATTGAATCTCAAGGTCAAGCTGAATTTCAAAAAAATAATGCTTTCATGGCCCTGGAAAAGGCTATGAAAGCAGAAATGGATGCTTCTGCGGCAAGAGAAATTGCGGAAAAAAATGAAAAATTAGCAAATGAGGCTACAGAAACGGCACAAATAAATTTTAAAACCAGTGAACGGCTTCGCAACCAGCAAGAATCAAGGGCATCCGCACTAGAGGCACTGGGCTTCTTTGATAATGAAGACTATCCAAAAGGTATCCAACTCGCTCAGGCGGCCTATGCGAATAATTTAAAAAATGGTGGGTTTCCCTTGCAATCAGATATTTTCTTTGCTCTTATCTCTGGTAAACTTAGATTGGAAGAGAGTCAACTTGAGATTGATTTGGAATTTCCTGCAAAGTTCATTGCCCTTTCTACTACTAAAGATAAATTAGTAGTTTATACTATAAATGGTGAAATACGGATCTATACAACTCAACCAAATTTAATATTAAAAAAAGTTATCAAAACTGGTTACATCAAGTCCTTAGAATTTTCGGGTGATACACAAATTCTAATTACTAATCTAGATGGTGATCTGCTGACAATAGATATATTAACTAGTAGGACTGAATTATATACAGATCCAATATCAAAAACTAAATATAAAGCTCTCTATAGAATACCCGAACAGGAAAACAACTGGGTGGCTACCACGCAAGCTGGGGGTGTAGATCTATTAAACTACCGGAAAATCAATGGATTTTTTAAAGTAAAGGAGATTAATGGCGGTAGAATTCAAGCTGTGGATATCAAGGAAGATATCATAGCCTGGGCAGAAGGAAAGGAATTTTATAATTCAAGTGTTATTATGAATGATAAAAGATTATTATTCACAGCACCAAGCGAGATCAGCAGTATTACTTGGTCCAATTTACATGGAAATTGGGTGCTTGGTTTGATTGGAGGTCAGCTTGTGGTTATTGATTCCGCTGGCAAAGAAAACCTGATAGAAACCTTCTCCATTCATGAATCAAAGGTAAGTAATCTGAAAATTATCCCCTACACACACAATACTGAGTTAATGTTGAGTACAGGTTTTGACGGAGGTATTTACATCTATGTTTTGGACCGAGATCTTCCTTTTTCTACAAGCATATCTTCCAGAATCAGCTTCCCGAAGCATAAAAGCTGGATCACTGGGTTTGTGATCGACCCAGAAAAAAAATTAGCCTATTCGATAAGTAATGATAGAAGCCTAAAGATTTGGCCCTTAGCTATTGAAGGACTTCTTCAAAAGAATTAAAACTATATAATCAGCATACTGACTAATGAAAAAAATACTAACTGTAATCATATTTCTATTTCTTTTTAGTGTGACAGCTTCAATCGCGCAAATAGGAAATTGCTCAAGTATTACACTAGAACGAAGTAAAGATCGGTATGAAATAGGTGATTTTGAGAGTGTTAAAAAAAGTCTAGAAAATTGTGTAAAAAATCAAGGTTTTGCAACCTCTAACGAGTTGAATAAAGCCAGAGAATTGTTGGCTCTGACCGCTATAGTAGAGGATATGACACAGGATGCTCAAGAGTATATTAAACAGATTGTAGTGAGTAACAGCAAATTCGTTCCCAGTTATAGGAATATAGTATTCAATCTAATATTCGATCAGGTAAAAAGAGAAAACATAGGAGTTACAGTTAGTTCAGTATCTAAAAAGTCTGAAGATTTAAATACTGCTCCTGCCTCAGTAAAAGTTGTCACGCAGGAGGAAATCATGGATCGAGGATATGTAGATTTGGTTGATGTATTAAACGATTTACCGGGATTTGACATCAGCAAAACATTTTCTTTTACATATGCCAATATATACCAACTTGGCTTCCGCCAAGAAAATACAGAGCGAACATTATTTATGATAGATGGTGTAGAAGAAAATGATCTGTGGTTGAATTTGGCATACATTTCCAGACAATACCCACTATCCAATATCAAAGCAGTGGAAGTTTTATACGGACCGTCATCTACTATGTATGGCCCAAGAGCATTTGTGGGAACCATCAATGTCATCACCTATTCACCTAAAGAGATTCCAAGAGAAAACTTACTCAAGTCCTCCAACACAGAATCTAAGGAAAGTAACTTCTATTTGTACGGAAACACACAGGCAGGGAATCTTACTACCCAGTCAGGTGATATCACATTAGGATTGAGGGGCAAATCCGTCGCTTTACAACTGACAGGCAAATATTATAGATCTGATGAACATGATCTTTCAGCTACTGAATTCTATAATTTCTCCCCTACTGATATTGATCAATTACGATACAGTCACATGAATCTGACCAATAGAATCGGGAATGATACCTTGGTAGATCGGTACATGACAAGATTTAATATACCTCAAACTAGTCCCTACTACCAAGTCAATAGAAATGATGCAGGAAATGCAGAAAGTATTATCCTCACCCCCGAGGGAATTGAAAGAGCCAGAGAATTGGATCGGACTGCTTATGCAGGTAATGTAAATGGTGAACCCGCAGGATATTCTAACAGCACTGAAGATTATTTTATCGGAGCTAAAGTGACCATCGAAAATTTCCTCTTCGGAATTAGGCATTGGAAGAGAACTGAGGGGATTAATTATTACCAAGATATAGATGTGCCCGGCTCTAATAACGGCACAGTCTGGTCTCCGGAAAATACCACTGTTTATGCGCAATACGACCGGGACATAAACGAAAAAATCAGTATTTCTAATACTACCAACTTTTCGCTGCATCGATTGGGAAGAGAAACAAATCGAGTCAATTTTATTGCTTTTGGAAATCCTAGCGCAGATCTACATTTAGCACATCTCATAAATCCTGACGAGCTAATTGAAAGTATACGATCTACACGGTTAGATACAACCACCTATGGTACTGAAGTCCAAGAAATGACCAGCTATTCATTAATGAAAAACGGATGGAGAAATCGGTATTATTATTACGAGGCACAACAATTCAGAAATGAAGCACGATTCTACTACGAAGGGAAAAAGCTGAAAATTTCTTCAGGACTTGATCTACGGAGCACATTGACTCAGGGAGACTACCAAATTTATATGGATTTTGACAGCAACGCTGCGAATCGAAAGGAGTATAAGGATAAACAATCTGATATATCCCTTGCTAGAGAAAAGGGAATTGTAATAAATCAGACTGAAGGGAGTAATATGTTTTCAATAATTGATATTGGCTTTTTTAGTCAATTCACGCTCAAACTGGGAGAAAAATTTATTTTAAGCGCGGGTAATAGATTTGACTACAACCAAATCAGAAAGTCTGATGGATATGGCTTAGCAATTAGTCCACGACTATCTGCCCTATTCAACACCAAGCGCACAACACTTAAACTGAACTATTCCAGGGGCCTACAAAACGTATCTCAGTGGACAAAATACAGTACAGGTGGTGGTCGAGTACCCAATGGTGATCTAAGTAATGAGTCCATCGACTTTATCAATTTGGAATATTTAGGACGAATTGGAAGTGGAAATATCGGATGGGAAATAAATGGATTCGGCTACATAGTAAATGGCGCTGTAGCTTCTGGAGTTATTAATGGAATTACAAGAAACTACAATGCGGGTAAATATCAAACCGTTGGATTAATGTCAGGATTATTTTTTAACACAGTATCCAAGAGTTGGAAAGCTCAAATAAATCACACATTCTATAGCCCCCAGCTGGTAAAATCCACGGTAATAGAACTTACAGAACCCTTACGAGTGGGGGATATAGCCAGTCATCGAGTAAACTTTTCGATCACCAGAAAAAATCACATCGGTCCAATAAGTAATGTAATTAATCTTAGAGCAAATTATGTCAGCAAGCGACCAATAGGTGCTGGTACAACCCAATCCAAGAACATTGGGGTAAACGGGACAGGAGTAATTCCAGCCTATCTTCTCATCAATTCTAACATTGCATTTAAAATAAAGAGTTTGCCTTTTTTAAGACTCGATTTGAGCATAGAAAATCTATTGAACAACAATATTTTGGATAAGCGCAATTCGGAATTCTTTCATCCTGGTCCAAGAGCAGCCGCTGGCACATTTAATATGCATAAGTACGGTCCAGGTGATAAATACGGAAATGAAAATGTTCCTTATGTCCCACAAAGACCCAGATTTTATATGATTCGAATGAGTTTTGTACTGTAATCCTATCAAATGAACCGCTCGAAAGGTTTTTACACACTCATTTTAATGGTACTACTATCCCTGGCTCTGGGGATATTTACATCTTATTTTTTCGTTTTTGTAAACTCGCTTTTTATAAGTGAAATAGGCCCGTCAAAATTACCACTGGTCTATGTTTTTTCAGGAATCGGTGGAACGCTAATAACATGGCTTTTTAACATGGCAGAAAGAAAATGGGGATTTGCCAAGTCCTCGACTAGCTTTTGCTTGGTTTTTGCACTAGTGATGTTCAGTATATGGTATATCTATGTACAAGGTGAAAATCTGCATGTATTAATCTTTTTCTCCTATGCATGGCTTTACGTATCTATTAATTTTACCACGCTGGTTTTCTGGAAATTACCCAGTAATATTTTTGACCTCAACGAAAATAAAAAATACAATGGAATAATTAGTTCTGGAGAAGTTATCTCAAATATCATCGCTTACCTTACTGTTCCGGCTCTACTGAATTTAGAATTTTTCACACGCGACAAATTATTGTTAATTTCGTTTTTTGGAATTAGCGTGTTCTCAATAATTACTTTTTTACTAAGTCAACGAATAAAATTTAAAAAGCCTGGTACATTAAAAAATCAAACTATAACAGCCGATTCTAAATCTAATACGGTTGTGAAAGAGACTTATTTCCAACTAATATTCTTATCCGTTTTTTTAGCCGTAATAATTCAGTTGTTGATTGACTTTAGCCTTATGGAGGTATCATCGAAGCAAATGTCGGATCCGGATGAACTAGCTAAGTATTTCGCTTTCCTCTATGGGGGAATGCGCCTATTGGAGCTTATCCTGAAGACTTTCGTATCCAAATATATGCTGAAAGAGTATGGTATTTTCGTAAGTCTTATTACTTTGATTATAACATTAGGAATAATAGTGATCATCGGCATATCATCCCTTATTATTGGCTATACTGGCTTGATTCTGATTGTAGCATCATTGAGTAAGGTTTTTGAGCGATCATTGTATCGATCTATTTATGCACCTACTATTAATGTCCTGTATCAAGCTTATCCAACCAGTAAGAGGAATTTTACTCAAAATTATGCAGATGGATTTGGTAAAACTGTAGGGCAATTAATGGCCGCTGCACTAATATTTGCTATTGGATCTTTTGAACTCTTCGAGACGAGAGTTTTGGTGCTTCTACTAAGTGTTCTTTGTATTTTAATTGTATGGTTTATTTTATCTAAAAGACTGGTTTTCTTTTATAAAATTGAGTTGTCAAATATTCTCAAATTATTTGATTCCCGAGACATATCGACCGGTTCTTCTAGCGCGGCAGTAATTATCCCACCTGATAAATTTATAATCAACGAGAAATCAACTAGTGAAATGAAAATATTTGAAAAAAATAACTTGCCAGTAGGTAATCTAATTGACTATATGAAAACAATTTTAGCAATCGAGATTCAGGTTAAAGATCAATATAATGAACAGCAAAAAGAATTTTGGAATCAAAATTTAGCCAGTCAATCAATCTCTGAATTTTTAGCACGATTCATTGATGCAATACATGAATATGACAGTAATGAACTTATTTATTTATTAAATTTTATCACGTTAGAAAAAGAAAATACGTACAAAAATAGTAAGTTTTTAAAATTAATTCACTTATGCGTTTGTGTGTCACTCATAAATAAAAATACCAAATTCAACTTCTATCAAGAAAGTAAGAAATTAAGATCTGTAGATTTTCTTTCTAGTGCACTAATCCAGAACCTTGCTAAAAAACAAATTCTCAAGTTAAACGATTCAGACTATTATTATTTATTAGAAGAACGAATACAGAAGTACACTTATCTTTTGGCTAGCCACCGAGATTTGGGAAAATCTAAAACAATACTTTCCACGCTGATACTATTTGAAGTTAAAGCAACAAAACTCGATATTTTATTTTCGCTAAATTTTAGGCATGAACAATCAATATTAAGTCAAATCTCTAATATGCTAAACCAAAATGAAAAATCAGAAGAATTAATTGCGCTTGAGTTACTAGAGCTAGTACTAGCAGAACAAGAAAAAAAATGGATACTTCCACTCTTCAGAGAAGATCAAACTGACAGTATTTTAAATAAATTGGAAGCAGATTTCCCTCAAGTTTTCTTAGGTAAAGAAAGAAGACTTCTATCCCTTTTAAGCAATAATCTGCAAGACATTCCTGAAATAATCAAATCAGAAACGCTCAAAGAACTAACCAATTGCTACCCAAACCCAGAATACGAAAAGTTGGCAATTACTTATTCAAGGAGTGCGTCTGGAATAGTGAAATATACGGCAAGTCAATTGATTCAAACAAAAGCAAAATTGAATGACCAAAGTTTTAACAATCCAACTGATTTTGAATTGCTGAATAAGAATGCCATCAATGCCCAAGGATCTGATTTAAGCACTTCACTACAGTATTTTTATTGGATTAATAATTCAGATCCAAGTAATCAAAGACACTATTCTATGGATTCAATTTATCGCATATTATTTCACCATATTTTCCCAATGGAACGATTGAATTAAAAACTGTAGGAATATTTTGCCTACAGCCTTTTCATAGGTTTTATTAGGTGTAATTAATAAGCTATATGAATTTCAAATGATAATTTATATTGATTGTAATACTGTGGTGATTAAACGAATAAAAGATAAAATCACCTTACTATGTAATAAAAATTAGGATGACCGGTACTTCGATATCCTGATAGCTATGAGAATGACATCAGCTTATTTCGTCATACTGGATATTCTCGCCAGAAAAAAAAATTGGGTTACTTGGACACTTATTGGTGATCTAACTTGCTACTACGAATTTTTGCTTTGTAGGTATTGAAATCAAGAATCATGATTTAAAATTAGAGCCGATTCCTTTTTTTAGGGAGGGAAAGAGTCTATCCTAAATAATGTAATACGCTACAGTAAACTTAGCAACATAAATGATTCTAAAGTGTCATTCTTTTATTTTACTTGCTCGCTGAAATCGTTATATCAAAGTGATCTGATATTAATGTAAATCGATAAAAGAGAATGTAAAAAGCATATATTTGACCGATCAAAAACCGATATACTTTAAAAAAAAATCAGTCAATTCCCATTCTTCAAGTGAAAACAATTCAATCAAAATGATCTGATTCAGAACTCAGGTTGTATGTAATCAGTTTCAGCATTTTTTTTGGCAAACAGCCAAGCTACTGCTCAGGAAGAATCAATTACAAATTTAATAGGCTACTTTCAAAACTGATAATCCATGGCGGTTGTCACTGAATAGCACATTATCATAGCAGCTCTGAGTTAAATGACTCACATCAGGTGCCCAAGGCAATCTTATTTTTTTCAGTTATAAAAAATAATTTGCCTTCGAAAGTACTATTAATACCAGCGTAAAACTTTAAAAAATTAACTAATTATGAAAAAGATAGCACTGTTGGGCCTATTCCTAGTAACGTTAGTAATGGGTTGTAAGGATGATAACGAGGAGATGACTCCCGATACACTAGTCACTGCTACATTAGCTGGCTCAGCAGAAGTTCCTGCTAACGTTTCTACCTCCACAGGAAAAGTGGACGGTACTTTTAATGAAGAGACAAAAATATTGATGCTGAACATTACCTACACCGGTTTTACACCTGTAGCTTGGCACATTCACAAGGCGGCAGCTGGGACTAATGGTGGAGTAATTTTTAACATAGGAACCACCTTCTCAAGCCCGTTCATGTATATGCAAACTTTGAATGCCGAGCAGGAAGCAGATTTGAAAGCCGGACTTTACTATGTTAACCTTCACTCTGTGACCTATCCAAATGGTGAGATTCGTGGTCAATTGCGTGTCAATTAATCAGGATTCCATTTTGATGAGTCAATAGATCAAATAAAAGGATAGTTTCCACTCGGGCGCTATCCTTTTTGTTTTGTATAAATTCTGTTGTGAATTGCTTTCAAAATGTTACTTTCCTAGGTAAATCACAGCAAACGCCCTACACAAACAATCATGGCAGCAGTTGTGAATTGCTTTCAAAATGTTACTTTCCTAGGTAAGTCACAGCATGTTTTCCATCGACAATCCGCTTTTTCTTGTTGTGAATTGCTTTCAAAATGTTACTTTCCTAGGTAAGTCACAGCCATGCAGATATTCATTGGCAAGGCAGTTCGTTGTGAATTGCTTTCAAAATGTTACTTTCCTAGGTAAATCACAGCATCGACGATCAAAACAAAGACGAGGACGATGTTGTGAATTGCTTTCAAAATGTTACTTTCCTAGGTAAATCACAGCGATAGCCCGACCGACGAAAGCAGTTACTTTGTTGTGAATTGCTTTCAAAATGTTACTTTCCTAGGTAAATCACAGCTTGCTTGCGGAAATCACAACTACTGACGCTGTTGTGAATTGCTTTCAAAATGTTACTTTCCTAGGTAAATCACAGCCCTTACAGATGTCATATACGATGAGTTTGAGTTGTGAATTGCTTTCAAAATGTTACTTTCCTAGGTAAATCACAGCTCAAAAGTATTTCCTTTTCGATTCTCAGCGTTGTGAATTGCTTTCAAAATGTTACTTTCCTAGGTAAATCACAGCTTTCGGAGTGCCTTTGATTCGCACAGAAGGTTGTGAATTGCTTTCAAAATGTTACTTTCCTAGGTAAATCACAGCAAAGGCGGATTAGCTACCTTGAATGAAGCTGTTGTGAATTGCTTTCAAAATGTTACTTTCCTAGGTAAATCACAGCAAAGCGTATCGCAGTGCTTTGCGGAACCTGTTGTGAATTGCTTTCAAAATGTTACTTTCCTAGGTAAATCACAGCGTGCATTCCTCACTGCCTCCCTTGCCATCGGTTGTGAATTGCTTTCAAAATGTTACTTTCCTAGGTAAATCACAGCTCCCGATCCCAACTAAGGGCATACTCCCAGGTTGTGAATTGCTTTCAAAATGTTACTTTCCTAGGTAAATCACAGCGGAGTTGAAACCTCATCTTCTTTCTCTTCCGTTGTGAATTGCTTTCAAAATGTTACTTTCCTAGGTAAATCACAGCATACCCTGCGCTAAGTAGTTGGTATGCTGTTTTTTATATCGATTTTTAGAAATGTAAAAAATGAAAGATTTTCGGGTCTAATAACAGGGAATCGGTTGGATTAGCTTTTCTAATCCATCGCGATGGATTAGAAAAATTTACAGAAATTTTAAAAAAGTTCCAGCTGCTGTATAGGCTGCTCTTTCTCAACGATTGATTTTCCGTGAAATAATTCCATCATTCCAAACTGTCGATCTGTAATCTGCATAATACCGACCTTTCCTTTTGGTGGGAGATTGATCTTTACCCTTCGGGTATGTACCTCGGCATTTTCTCTACTGGCACAAAATCGCATATAGATCGAGAACTGAAACATCGCAAATCCATCATTCAGTAATTTCTTTCGAAAGGAGGAAGCGATTTTCCGGTCTTTTTTCGTCTCGGTCGGCAGATCAAAAAATACTAAGACCCACAAATTTCGATACTGATTAAGTCTTGAATAATAATTTTCATGCATATTCCGGGTAAATAATCTTTCGACTTATTCCTGCAAAACACTCGTATAGTGAATTAGTAGTTCGACTGGCAGCCACCATCAGCGGACTTTTCTGTCCATCGATCATCACATCCAAAGCAGGAATGGTGAGCAATTCTCTTTTCAACTCAACCGTTAATTCCTCGTAATTGTCCTCTGTCGCTACGATATGCGAAACTACCAAATCAACAAAAGGACGATAAGGCTCCATAATATCATCTGCTAGGCAATAGGCATTGTACTTATTGTGATGCCAAATCCCCACATTTGGGAGCATACCCGAAGAAACAAGTGCTCTGGCTAGTGTAGCTCTTAGAATCGCATATCCATAATTCAATAAATTGTTTGGAGGAATACCTGATTGACCTCGATTGAAATCGGGTATATCGAATAAGCTTTGCCAATAAATAGCTGCGGCCTGCGCCTCATAATTTCCCATATCTCCAGATTTCACATGCCTTGCCAGATACTCCATTCGCTTACTTGGTTTCCCTTTTTCCTTAAGCAACCCATGTTGATTCTCAATTTTAGCAGTTACAGTCTGTTGCCAAAGATTCTTTTTCAGCGGTACGCTGGCATTCAATTGATGTCCAACTCGTTCCACTTGTTCCGTATGTCCATGCATGGGAAGTAAAAGTCCACCGGGTAAGTGCTGAGCATTACAAGTGACTACAGCTACCTTTCGATCTGTGAGTCTGCAGAGCAGTCCATTGGTAATCGTGATTTGTTGATTCTCCAAGACTAGGATTCCAATGTCTTCTATAGGAACAGTTTTATCCGGTTTATTGTCAGGAAAAGAAATGACCAACTGATCATTCTTAGTGCTCAGGTAAGCTGGATTTCCAAAAAAAAGTGTCCGCTTGATCATGCTAATACCATATTAATATTCTCCAACTTTAACTATCTCTCCCAAATGATTTAAACGAACTTTTACAATTCCATTAATACCAGATAAACCTTCACGTTTCCAAGTAGTACCTTTCAAATTTGAATTATCTTCAACCGTAGTTTCAAAATGATGTCTGAAAAAGTAATCTTTTTTAGTGAATTTTTGCACTCGAAATAGGTTCGGGCTTATAGCTAGCATATTCTTAGAATCCAATAAATCAACTTCTTTGGGGTTAAAACCTGTAGAAGTATTAGCGAAAACGAAGTATTCATTTTGCTTCATCGTAAATAAGAACACCCAGCCTAAATATTGATTGTATGTTTTATCAATAATTGGTAAACCTTGATTTACTCTTTCCAAGGCTTCAAAGAGCGCTACAACGTTTTCCTGTATTTCACCCTTATCATTGATGTAAATAGCTACATGATGGTTATTTCCGGTGCTCACAAAATCAACTGGAATTTGATTTCCTCTCTTATCTAAAATTTCGTTTCCCAAATGATCCTTTTTATAGTGTAAAGCTTCTGCATTCTTAACACCGCTAATTGCAACTCTCTTAATGGAAATTCCTTTGTCCTTATTTAGCCAAATTGGTTTTTTGTCTAACTCAGAAAACGCTTTTTTGGAGTCTCCTCCAAATTCTGCTAAACGACCTAATAGGATTCTTTTGGTACCAATGTCTATTACCTTCTCAATTGATTTTTCATCCTTGAAATTCTCAGGTGTCACATCCTTTCGGATAGAATAATCTTCTTCTAACCAAACCAACTTTACTTTTTCAGGAAGTATCGCAGTTTTTTCATCATTCAGATAAATTGGTTTTTTACTTGGTGAATTCTTCCCGCTAAATGCTTTCAATGGATCGTTCCCACTTTCAGAAAGCCGATTTAACAGCGCCTGTTTATATCTTGGGTTGGCGACTCTTCCAATTATTGGCAAATCAAACTTTATCCCAACTTTCTCTACTTTACTTGTGTAGTACCGGTATTTCCCATAAACCGTTTCTTTGTGCAGTTGTCCTCTTGGAGTGAGCTCAACTTTTATTTTTTCACCGGTTTTTGATTTTGTTCTATTCTTGTTTTTGGTGACGACCTTATTTTTGGCCTTATGGGATACTAATACATTTTCTAAATGTGCTTTGGCTTGTTCTCTGAAATTTGGAATAGGTAAATTAAAAACTCGCTTTTTATTGCCAGTATCATCAATTGCTACATGTGTTTCTTTAGCCTCAATTCCGATGATGTTTCTGTGTAATTTATTTGCTTCTTGTTTTCGGGCATTAAGGTTATTTAGATATTGAATATGATTATGCCTTGTAAAAGCAACTGTTAAGGCATCCATGGCATGATGTCGATGATCATTTCTTTTATTCCAATCCTTGATGCGTTCTTTGAGAGTTCCGTCCTTCTTCTCGACCATTTCAGTCAATCCAAGTTTTTTGAATTTATCAAAATTCAACTCTTGCATAACATTGATCAAATCCCAATCTTCGCGAAGTCTGTTTGTTACGCTTCCAGTGGTAGAAATAACAGAACGGGCGATTTCAAATAGCATATTCTTTGCTTTTTTAGCTATGTATTGAGTATCGCGAAGGTCTCGCTGAATAAATCCATCACCGATTTGAGATTCCTTTTTTTGTAATTTTTGATATTTAGCTTTAGAAATACCTTCCTCCTTATTTTTCTTACCTATCTCAAAAAGACTTGCTATTCTTGTTTCAAAATCAGCTAATTGTGTCGCCCCATGCTTAGCACTGATATAATCGTAAGCAGTTTTACTCCCCTTCTCCAGATTATCTTTTCTAAACACAACTGTTTTGTTGGAAAAACTGTCATCAAACAATTTTGCTTGGGGAATAATGTGGTCAATATCAATTTGCTTACTGAACAATATTTCCCTCGATATATAGGAATTGGTATATAAATCTTTGTATCCATTATTTTTCAATTCCTCATACAAGCGGTACCGGATGATATCATTTCTACTTGGATTTTTGACTCCAAATTCATTTTGTAAAAGTTTAAATATTTTCTCATGATTGGTTTTCGCTGTATTGATACTCGACGTCATCTCGGCGCGCTCTTTGGCATTTTTCTTCAAGTCACGAGCAAGTTCAATCCGTATTTCGTCGAATTTGAAGTATTCAACAATATTTCCACTTTCATCCCTTTTACTGTTTTTCTCGATCAATGCGTTGACCACATTGACCAATTGATTTAGGATCTTTTCAACTACAGGGTTACGAAGGCTATTCTTTTTAAGTATTTCCAATTTATCCTTGAGAGGACGGTTAGCAATTTCTTCTTTGGTCAAGGAAGATGCAGAATGGCTGTATTCTGCCAGCTCACAGGCTGTACTATAATTATTCTCTTTGATATAAGGATATATTTTGCGGATTGCTTTACTACTCAGATTCCCATAATCATCTGAAAGGGTAACGTCTGCCAAAATTTGACTATGTTCTCTTTTAAATCCGAATTTCTTTTTTAACAGCTCGTATAGCTTTTCATTTCCGCTAGCGGATTCATCTCCTTCATAAGAATACAGAAGATGCCAAAATTGATAAGATGCTTGTTTTTCAAATTCTTTTCCATCTAGTTCAGGATCAAAGTCCAAGATTGCCGTATCTATTTTTAAGATTTCGAAAATCTGTTTGATCATATTTTTGATCTCAGATGCCGCGATCTGTATGTCATCTAACTCAACTTCATCTTTATTTGATTTTACTTCCAATAATTCCTTGACATCATATCCTTCGATATCGAGTATTTTCAGGTAGGCTTCATACAAAGCTTTATTGGTTCGATTACCTTCCAAAACCGAATAATTAATTTCCCAGTCTTGAATTTTGTATCCCAATAATTCAAAAACGGTCTTGGAAGGTAAATTCCCCTTTAAGTTCAATTCCTCAAAGAGATGCTGTCTTTCTTCTAAACTGAATGCAAATATTTCCTTTTCCGATTCAACTAAACTGCTTTGATTTTCCTTTTTTTCCATGCGTTTTTTACTTTCTTTTTTCTTGATTAACACGTTGTGAAGTACTTGCCAAATCTTAAACTCTTGGAACAAGGGAGAGGACTTAGGTGCTACTTTTAGTCCTATTATTTTCTTTTTTCCAGTTTCTATTTCAATTTCTTTGCGTTCAAACTCACAGAAACTAACCAATCCTTTTTGGGACTTCAGCTTTCGCTGGTAAAAAATTACAATATCTCGAATTTCTACTTTTAGCTCATCTGTCAATTCTGGATCGTGTTTTTTTTGTTCGCTCCATATTAGTTCAAACTCATCCAAATAATCTTGACGGTAGAAAACTTGATTTTTCAACTGCGTGTGCGGATTTTTGAGCAATTGCTTGAACAGGTATTGTCCAACAGTCTCTTTGTTGAAATAAAGCTCTTTGCTTCTATCTGAAATTGCACCAAGATATCCGCTAGAATTATTAAGGTTGTTGTTAATCTCTGTGATTACATAGGCCACTTCCTCTTTTTCCAATTGTTGAGAAATAGCTTCGCTTCGCCATTTATAGGCTTGAACTTTCTTCCCTTCTCTAGTTCCTTTATTTTCGGCCGTATTAAACCGGTATTTGACCCAAAATATAGCTGAAGTAGCCCGCTGCCCTTTTCCTTCCAATTCTTTTTTAAATTCATCGGTGAAAATTTCCGGATAATAGTTTTTTTGGAAAGCCCACACTTTATCCAATTCTTCTTTTAAATCTGAACGATAAAAATCTGAGATATTCTTTTTACCTGCTTGCAGCAACGCATAAGCAAATTGACCAGGTGTAAGCTTTTCTTCATAAAGTTTTTTAGCCATTTCCATCCCATCAATCGCTTGCCCCTCGTCCTCATTTTTAGCTTTACGACTGCTCTTGTAGCCTCTCTTTTTATTGATCGCCAAAAGTACTCTTGCCAAATCATCCTTTTCAATTTTCTCTGTAACAGATTGAGCTCTCAATCTCCAAGTCGAATGTGTGGTGCTTTTACCATCCTCAGCCAGTTTAGTTTCTTTTGTAATGATATTGGCTTTGAATAAAGCATGAATCAGATTAGCTCTTCGATCTTGATAGCGATCCAAATTCCTTCTAGCTCCACGTTTCAGTGTACGATCCGCATTAATTGTAATTGGCTTACCTTTTTCGAAATTCGTTTGCTCATCCGTTGTAAGCGGATTAACCCTAACTCCTATTTGTTTGATTATTGATTTCAAAGGATCATCACTTTCAATCACATGGGCAAAGCCAATTGAAGTCGTACCTAGATCAAGGCCAAGAATATTTTTCATATCGTTTTAAAAATTAAAGTTTAACTCTATATTTAACCAACATTTTGAAAGCAATTCACAATAAGGATTATTCCGTTGTGAAAACATTAAGCGCCTCGCCTTTCTGCGGGGCATTTTTTTGCTTGAAATAGCTTTACTAAAATATTAATAGTCTTTGGATTTTCAACTACCAATTAACTAATTGATTTTGCCTTTTATCAGAATTAACTCAATAGGAATGATCAGGATCTTACTTTTAAGTTGATCAAAAATTTCTAGGAGGCCCTTTATTAAAAGAATATAATTATCCGAAATTATGCCACTAACCTAATTTTATTTGCTCAACTGGCAGGAAGACCGATGATCGAAGTACAGTAGTAATACAAGTTTTTACCGCACATTAATCTACTTTTTGATTTTTACTGATGCAATTGTGGATATACACACAAAAGAAAATCCGTATTTCTAAAAAAATATTGGGTGTGATTTTAGATAAAAACAAACTATATATTTATCATCTGTCCTAAAACAAAAAGCAGAAGAGATTATCCTTAGGCTACAGTCTTGTAAGTCCTAGAATTTCCGTACTTTGTCAGTATTACAGGTTTTGAAACTGATCAAAAAATAGAGTGGGAAATAGCCAACCAATATGGTCAAGGTAACTACTACTGCTAGCACTAATTTACTTACCCGATTAGCGCTTGTATTTTTTTGTAGCTGCTGATTTGATAGCTGATCAATTGATTCTAACTCACAATTAAATCTACCCAAGAATCGTCTGCTTGAGCACGACTGAATTCATATAAGTAGATGATGTTTAAATAAATACCAAATTCTCCCCTTTTGTATTTTATAGCTATGCCAGTATTATATCCATCTTCAGAATGCCTTCGACTCATTTTATAGACTATAGCTAGGAGCTTGGATATTAATTAAAATTGGCTCCTTTCACGATTGGAGATTGTGTGATTATTCTATTTAATCCCCTAAGAAATACGCTGTCATAACCGCCTCGGCAGCTTTGCCTTGCGGGGTAAAGTCAGGATCTCTTCCGCGGGCAATTGGATACCACTTCCAAAAAAACACGCCAGCCATCCACGGCTTTTGCCAAGCAGTCTCAAAAAATGCACGGTAACACAAAGCTTGTACTTCTTCCGAAAGCTGGATCCCCTTTCGCTCACTTGGCCAGACCCAAGGCTCCATCGCTGCATCTACAGTATTACAATAGCCAATCTCGGTAAAGAAAACAGGCTTTTGGAATTTACGGACTACCTTTTCGATTTTGGGAAGGTGAGTTTCCCAAGATTTGGTCAATTCCTTTAAGTTGGGATTATGGGATGTTGCAAGTGGAAAATACGCTTGAATCCCAATGTAATCCAGTGCGTCCCAAAACTTGATTTTTTCAAACTCTGTGAAATTTGCAGCATAGACCAATTTTCCTGAATACACCTTTCTGACCTGCTCAATTACTTTTCGCCAGTCCCGCTCTCGATGGGAGGTTTTCTCCAGCTCTGTGCCCACGCAAAGCATCGGAAAACCTTGTTGCTCAGCTAGAATCGCATAATCCAAAATGAATCCCCGGTAATTGTCGAACCAAGTAGCCCAATCTTCCGCTGTCCTCATCTCAATCTCTCCAGGCCAACTTCCATGCACCCAAAGATGGGGTTTGAGCAGGTTCATCATTCCCATGGCGGAAGAGGAATCCAAGGTGGCCTTTAGGCCCTTGGAAGATTCACCCCACCACACGTTATCATTCACGGTTTGCCATTGGATTTCAGGAGAATTCACCGCGCTCTGCCAACCAAATGGAGTCTGAGAGATGGCATCCGCTCCGGTAGCTTTCAAAGCCTTCAATTCAGGCCCTTCAAGCGCTGCTCGAGTTCCTACCCAACATACTCCTTTCCATTTTTCTGTTGCGATTAGCAGCTCCTCTTCTGGAATCATAAACCAAGAAAACACAACTATCAGAATCAATCCGACGCTGCTAAATAAATAGGAAATTCTAGCCAAGCTCTTCATTTGATTACCATGGTTTGAATTATAATCTCTTTTTGAAGCATCTTATGCGCAGTACATCGATTGGAAATTTCCAGCAGTCTTTACCGTTACTCATCATTCAGATCTCCTCCAAGTTGGGTAAAACGGGTAAACTGACTCACTTTTGTCTCTGAATACTCAGGAGCTTTGCTGTCGACTGGATAGGCAGGAGGAGCAATCATGGCCATACCTCACTAGATCCCGGTTGGGCAGTATCATAAAACGAGCTATCCTGAAATTTCCCCTCAGGTCTACCTAATCCAGTGAAGTCGAAACTCATCACGGCGATCCCCTGTTGGGAAAGCGCAGTACAAATCAGAGTGACTGCCGAGAAGTTCTTGGTATAAGTAAAGCAATAGGTAAAAAGCGCACAAAAGTGCTTCGATTGGCCTAAAGACAAGTATAAATTAGCCTCAAGCTTTAGCTTTTTTTGATTTTCAAAAAGCAGTGGCTTGGGATTCATATCAGTTTATTTTTCTAATGGAACGACAGAAATATTTTCGAGATTTATCTCTGAAAGTAACTCTAAATCACCAGAAAGGTAAAGATCCTGCATCTTTTCTACCGGTGTTTCTTTGTCTACCGGATTCAGATTCAGGTAGTTTTGAAAGCGAATGCCTCCTACATTGATTACTTCCTTGACCTCCCTCATCCGTACTCCACCACCATCGGTGTGATAGCTGTATGCCATAAAATCGATAAAATGATCATCCTTTCCGATCCAATATAAAAATTTATCGTCGAAGTCTTCTCCCCCACCCTCTTGTTGAAAAACCACTTTAATAAGCTCATAAGTTTTATCATTCAAGGTAGTCTCACCGAGGTATTCTTTGATGACTGATGCGTCATTTAGTCCATAAGGCAAAAAAGCAAAATAAGCTACTGAATTCACCGATCTAGAATATTTACCGATCCATTCTTGGTCGAGTGTATCGATCTTCAGCCCATTCACGGTACGAATAAAACCTGCATTATTGAGGACATCTACAACTTGTCCTGTGGAATCTGAGAATTCACGTATGTATTCAAACTCACTTTCGGTCTTGAAAATCCTATAATGGATGTTTCTAAAATCAAATTCGATACGAGATTTTGAAAAATTATCACCTCCATGGGCCGCAATAGAATCGTCTATGATTCGCTGCGCTTCAGATCGTGAATCGCAGGCTGTAAATCCTAATCCCAAACAAATCAAAAGAAATAAACTAAATCTTATCATTTTTATAATTATTTATTAAAAAACCAATTCATACGCTGAGTAGCGATATTCTGCTCGAATGTACAATCGCTCCCCTGAGTCATTGACCCGATAGCTCTCCCTCTTCCCGTGCATTAGCATTCCGGAAGAGTCATCATAGGATAGATTATATATCAAACTTCGATGATCCTTGAGTTGTACCTCATTTCCAATCATCAGAAAAGTATTTGGGTCAAAATAATACCACCACTGATCCGCCTCAACTCCATAGTCAACGGCGATGACTTCTGCCAAGGTTCCGTTTTCGAGCCGCTGTTGACCTTCATAACTGAGTCTGGGACCGTCGTCAAGCAATTTCCAAGGTTGAGCTAGCGCATAAAAGGCCGCATCCAAATCTTTCTTCTTTTGGGCTAGGAAATTGGAGTTTTTCACCTCATTTCCTCCCATGGTGTAGCGCATCATTATACCATTCCAGGTGGAAACATGAGCGATGCTGTCAACTTCCCAACTGATTTTACCTTCAAAAAATGGGACCATTCGGAACTCGTTTAATTGTTCTGTTTCAGATTCCACTTCTCCATTTTCATTGAGTAGCCGGGTCCATTTTCTAAACTTAATAGCTTTCAGATTTCCCCAAGAGTTTGAGCTTTCGTGAGCTTTGATACTCTTTTGCAGAAGTTCGAACGCCTGCTTTTCGGGACTTGGAGTACAACCCGTCAAGAGGATTACGAAGAGAATGAAACCGATGATTTTCATATTCATAGCTGCAAAATAGAATTTCTTTTTCGGAGAAAATAATCAGAGAAAATGACTGTACTGAGCAATCCATATTCGAGGATCAGCAAAACAGCACTTTCTTCAAAGTTACTATTACCGTAGGCCTGATAGGATAAAATAGCTGCGAATGTCCAAACCAGAAAAGTCCTTCCAGTAGTCATGAGACTTAGGCCAAAAGCAGGAATAATATACCATGGATGAACTACTGGCTGCAAAACCAAATAGATAAGATAAATCAACACCCATAAATCAACCAGTTCAAGTATTGATTCCGACCTTCTTTTCCAAGAAAAATATAAAATAGAAATCAAGGTAATCCCACTTAGAATTTTGGATAGTGTAGCTATGGTATTATATCCTTTGATCCAAAAACCCACTTCTCGAAGTAGGTAATAGATGGATGCGTTGAATTCAAATTTACCTTGATACAGTTTTAAACTTTGAAGAAAATTCACCCAAGAATCACCAATCAACAGCCAAGCAAAACTGATCAGAATCGCAACAAAAGAAGCGATCCAGAACCCATTAGATTTACGAGTTTTTGCAAAAGCTAGAAATGCCGGAACGAGCATCAAAGGGAGCAGTTTGATCCCAACTGCAATTCCCCAAAAAAATCCAGCGCTCGCAAGTCGGGACTGCCAGAGTAAATAAACTGCCAAGAGAAGCGAAAGCAAAACAAACCCTTCGAAATGTAGATTTCCAGTTAATTCTAGAATTACCAAGGGATTCAACCAATAAAAAATCAACCGATTAGAAGGAATAAAAAATGCTTGAAAGAGCTTTTTCAAGAGGAAAAACACGCCGATCTCACTCAGGACAATTAGTATTCGAAGTACTATTATGCCCTGCCAAGGATTCCTATCAGCGCTCAGAGCAGCTAAGTAAAAGATGCCCTGATTCAGCGGTGGATAGACCGAAAAGTAATTTGGGGAATTCATCAAATCGAGCAGATTAGCCAAATAGGGGTTCTGCGCATCACCGAGAGTTTGAAGAAAATGGGTAGGCAAATCGAGGTAAGGGTTGAAACCCATTCTCACTAATTCCCCATCCCAAAGAAACCGAACATAATCCTCGGACCAAAAGGGAATCGCCATAAGCAAACTAAGACGAAGCACTATACCTCCTATAAAAATCCAAGTCCAGGAGAACTCTTTGAACAAAAATTTAAAAAGTAGTAAGCAAATAAAAAGTCCAAAAAAAACAGGGAATAGCAAGTTAAAGTCTACTCTTTTGGCAAAATACCCCAAATGATATATCCCAATCAGCATCAACAGCCAGATAAGAACTAGCAGGCCGATGCTGAATCTTGAGTTCAAAGGCCTAGATTTTGCCGTAGGACTTCATCTACTTTTGCATTTCTATTCCAATAATCCAGCATAGAAACTTTACTGCGAATAGCAGACGTGATTTCTTTCTCGCCGTCCTCCTTTAGCTGAATTTCTTCCCAAGAAATAATTTCAAATGGAAAGGAGCTAGTGTATCGAATAATCAAAGTTCTCCCCAAGTCAGGATAATTGACTTCAACCTCAGCCTGAGCTGAGCCAAATTTCTTCTTGCTGATCACGGCATCCTCAGCTTGAAGTGGATTGTGAGTGAACCTTTGGTAAATCAAGCTTGGAATAAGTTGTCTTTCCCCAGTTCGGATGAGATCAGGATTTAAACGAATTAAGTTGAATAATTCATCTTCTGGTTGTGCTTTCACTTTAACACTCTGATCGCCCTCATCCTCAAAATAGGAAAAAAGCTGCGCTTGATAGGCATTATTTTTCCAGTTGAGCTGGATGAAAGATTGTCCACACCACTCTGTGACAGAAGTGACAAGCTTTGGCGATTTGACTTCTTCATATATGGGCGTAAAAACCGAAAGCATGGTAGTATAAGGGTATACTCCTGTGATAAACTCCCGAGTCATATTCAACTTTAGCACCTTTTGGGCATCTGCTCCCGCGCCGCTTGGATCATCTAACTTCACCTGCTTACTTTTAGAAAAATCCTCTGTAACAAAAATCATTACTGCTTTGCCTTTACGAGATTCTCCATATCTCATTTGCTTCAGGTCAAACACATTAATTTCAGCCTTTCCCTGATACCAATGGCTGGCGAATTTTTTCTCGTCGATTGCATTTCTGATTTCCGGATTACAGGAGGCAAAAATGAATACTAGTAGGGAGAATTGAATAAATTTTTTCATATACCTTTTTTTACACAGCTTCTGAATAAGATACGATTACCAATACTTAAAAATCGTAAAAATTATTTTGTATCCCGCACCGAATACACCTTTTACCGTCCCGCTTACCTTTGAGACTCCGATTCGTTTTCGATAAGTTACGGGTATTTCAGTATAGCGAAGATTAGCTTTGTGAGCTTTGATCTGCATCTCTATAGTCCAGCCAAAGTTCTCATCGACCATATTCAACTTCATTAAATCTACCCATCGAATGGCTCGGAAAGGACCTAAATCTGAAAATTTGGCCCCCTGAATGTAGCGCATCATAGTTGTCGCTAACCAATTCCCAAATACTTGAGGTAAAGTCATCGATCCAAATTCACGTTCTCCCAAAGCTCTTGAGCCTATCACTAAATCAGCATTTCCAGAAATAATAGGCTGAATCAACAGTATCAATTCTTCAGGGTAATCACTGTAATCTCCATCAAGAAAGACAACAATATCCGGCTGAACTTCTTGTGCTTTAATCCAGTCCATGGCGGTAAGACAGGCTTTACCATAACCTTTTTGAGGCTCAAATACGACTTGAGCGCCTTCAGCTTTTGCGTATTCTCCTGTTCGGTCCGTAGAGTTGTTATTAGCCACCACAATAGTCCTGACGATTTTTGGAATATCCCGTAAGACTTTGGGAAGTGATTTCTCCTCATTGTATGCTGGGATAATCACATCTACGATCGGAGTGAGACCATAATTCTTATTTTCCAAGCCCATATGATCGGAATGAGGTGAAGAAAACCAGTCCATATCCTATGGCTAGCATCAAGTGAAAAGGTAGTAATTCATAAGATCCGGTACTCAAATGTATGATCACCATGGCGGAGAAAACCAAGGCCAATATTCCTTCGAACCAAGTAATGGTAGGGATTTTTGAGACTAAGTACGAATTTGCCTTTAGTCCTGTTTTGCCAGATTCCAAGTTGAATTTTGGAGTTCGAATAAAAGGTGATTTCTTTCCGGAAAACCCTTCCCAAACTGCTTGGCTATTGTGCAATGCCAGTCCCATCGATACAGAAAGAAAGATCGGCAACACGTATAGGGCTTCGAATAAGCTTTTCCAGAAATTCTTTTTACCATAAAAAAAGGCAACCAAATAAACACAAGCGATGATGACAAAGCCTACCAAAAAGACACCCGCTAGCCTAAAAATCCCATCGGAAATCAAACCTTGTTGGCCCGCCCACCATACTCCTATGCTACTAAGACTGACTATGATTATTGCAATGAAAATACTGCTGTTGAACAGATGTGCCATTGCATGTAACTTGGTAGAAAGAGGCAAATCTTCTCTCAAAATGCCTCTAGCATGCTTAATCGCACATTCTGCACCCCCTTTAGTCCATCGAAATTGTTGGGATTTGATGGCCGACATAATGGGTGGGAGTTCTGCGGGAGACTCTATTTCTCTTCGATAGGCAAATTCCCAGCCTTTCCGTTGCGCACGATAGCTTAGATCCAAATCCTCAGTTAACGTATCGTCCTCCCAGTTACCAGCATCGATAATACAGCTCTTTCGCCAGATGCCCCCTGTCCCATTGAAATTGATAAAGGCATGTTGCGTGTTTCTCCCGATCTGCTCGATCAAGAAATGCGCATCCAGCGCAAACGCCTGGAGCTTAGTCAACAGCGAATAGTTCTCATTGAGATGAGTCCAACGCGTTTGTACCATTCCTATTTTCTCAGATCTGAAGTAGGGAATAGTCTTATAAATAAAATCAGAATCGGGAATAAAATCTGCATCAAAAATGGCGATAAACTCACCTGACGCCTTTGCCAAGCCTGCTCTCAAGGCTCCTGCTTTGAAACCTCTACGATCGGTTCGGTGGAGGTATTGAAAATTGACCTCTGGGAAGTTCTTGATTTTCTCTTGAATCAACTGGGCTGTAGCATCTGAGCTATCGTCCAGGAGTTGAATTTGAAGTAACTCTGCAGGATAGTTGATCTTGGCAGCAGCTTCAATAAGCCGCTCTACTACATAGAGTTCATTATAAATTGGTAATTGAACGGTAACTAAAGGCCACGATTCCGGAACATAAGTAGTAGGCTCTATCTTATTTCGGGATTTCAGGAAATTCAAAAGCAAATGCCCCTGTGCTAAGCTGTAAATAAAAATAAACAGCATTCCAAGGGCATAAAAACCTATCGAAAGATATACTAAAAACATTTACATATTCAACTTTACTGAGTCATTTCCGATCAGAATCGGAAAATCATTAATACGATTTTCTTCAGATCCATTTTCCAGTTTCAATACTCCCCTTGGGCAAACTGCGGCACAAACCCCACATCCAACACAGCTTGATCGTACGATGTTTTGACCTTTCTGTGCATAAGCGCGAACATCAATTCCCATCTCACAATGTGTAGAGCAATTTCCACAAGAGATACATTGTCCGCCGTTAGTAGTGATTCTGAATCTGGATTTAAATCGTTGCACTATTCCTAGGTAAGCAGCGAGCGGACAACCAAATCTACACCAAACTCTGTTTCCCATGAATGGATAAAAACCTGTGCCAACTACTCCTGCAAATGTAGAGCCAATAGCAAATCCATAAAATGAATGTAACTGATTGGTCATACTTCCCAGAAAACTAAATCCCGAAAAATAGTTTGCTATGGTCACACTAGTCATGACAACTGCTAAAACTAAAACACCATGGATGATATATCTCTCATATTTCCAAGCTTTCAAGGACTTATCAGAAAGCTGTCTAAAAGGATCTCCAAGCGTCTCCGCCAACCCCCCACAACCGCAAACCCAAGAGCAATACCATCGCTTGCCAAAGAAATAGGTAAATGTGGGAACTCCCACGACAATCAATAAAATACCCCAAATCAACATAAACATCCCAACTCCACCAGAGCTTAGAAAAGCACTAATCTGATAATCGTAGAAGAAGTCGTAATCTAGGGGCCAGATATTTTTAAAATCAAAATAAGGTTGGTTTAGCAACACTAAAATCTCCGGAATCAGAAAGGCGAATGCTGTCTGAAAAAACATCACAGAGGCTGTGCGGAGCTGCTGGTATTTATTACCTCGGTATTTCCGAAACATCCGGATTCCCATTACAACAATTGCAAGCGTATAGATCAAACCATAAAGAAACCATTGACTCGCAGGATTCCCACTTATCAGTTCACTGATCGGGGAAACCATAGCAATCAAATTCACTAGATAGGCAGGAAACCAATACAAGATTACGTAGAAAATAATCAAAAAAGACCCGGTAAGCATTCCCATAATGCCTCTATTTTTCAAAGAGGAGTGGAAAATACCATTGTTTTTAATCCCTTCAGGTTCATCCTGATATTTAGGTAAATTATAAAGCAATCCCCCAATCACTGCCAAACCAAAAGAAAGAAAAAAGAAGAGCCAAGGCTTTTCTTTTACCGGACTTTCCAAGCCTGCCAGCGCAAAAGCAAATGAATAATCGTCCCAAATCACATCATCCCATTGAGATTGAGCTTTTAGCTCATCATTATACCCTTTAAAATATTCATTAAATGTACTCAAGAAATCAAAGTTGGAACTGTATGCTTGACCATACATTGGTGCTAACACGTCTACTAGCGTCTCTTGATGGATTTCTCTTGTATTAGCTATAATTAGCTCTTTGTTCAAGCTATAACTACCTAAAAAAGGTATGACAATAAAAGTTCCTAAGCCAAACAGGAAAAGAATTAGCCCAAATTTTTGAATCGTTTTCATATCCTAGCCCCGAATAGTTTTTGAATGAATGAAGGTTTTGAAATTGTAAAATCCCCTCCGAATTGCTTTTTAAATTCTTTTTGAATCTCGATGTAGTAAGGAGCAAAAAACTCCGTGTCGAAATTAGCTTGATCTAATTTGGAAATTACTTTGATTCCCGACCATTTTTCTGTCAACGCTTTATCGAAAAACTCATGTCTCAATCGAAATCCAAAATTATTGATTCCTACCAGTTTTCCTGATTTATCCATTAGCATTCGGAAAGCTATCTTTCCACCACTATGCTCCCAATAAAAGGAATCAATTTGCGATGAGTCCCATGAAGCTGGAACATTACCATAGGTTTGATATTCAATATCCAGAAATTTTGCAGAGTTAAACAAAGGTCCAGGCTTATACCCTGTAGGTCTTCCTGCCAACGTATACGCTAGCGTTTCTCCATGCATTCTTCCTGTGTACCAAATTTGCTCAATCAGTCTACGATCAGCACCCGGAGCCTGATCAAACTCAGCACAATCTCCAATCGAATAGACGTTTGGAATATTTGTTTGAAAGTTCAAATTCACTTTTACACCGCGATTTAAGGCTAATTCACTTCCCTTCAGAAAATCAATATTAGGACTTACCCCCGCAGTCAGTCCCACAAACTGGCAGGCAATTTCCTCTCCTGATTTCGTTCGAACAGCTTTGACTCTTCCATACTTGTCCCCTATTATTTCGTCTACTTCCGATTCCAATCTTAAGTCAATGTGATGTTCCAACATGTGTCTTCCAACCAATTCTGATTCCTCTTTGGGTAGGATGTTACCCCAAAAGCTAGGTTCCCTAACCAAGAAAGTGACTGCTATTTTCTTATACATTAGCATTTCAGCCATCTCGATTCCAATCAATCCACCTCCTGTGATGACTGCTCGACTAACTCCGGTCTGAGTGCTTTCTTCCATTAATTCTAAGTCTTGCTTGGAGTAGAGTCCTTGAACTCCTTTCAAATCTTGCCCGGGCCATCCAAATTTATTCGGTTTGGAACCTACTGAGATGACCAACTCATCGTAAGCTAAATTTCCCCCCGATTGGAAAACCAGCTGTTTGGAAGAGTAATCAATCTCTTTAACCCATTCTTCTTTGAGTTCGAGTCTATTTTTCTCCCAAAACCAATTTTCATAAGGCTGAATATGCTCAAATTTCATTTGCCCCATGTAGACGTACATCAATGCAGTTCGTGAGAAAAAGTACTTAGACTCACCTGAAACCAAGGTAATTCTTACTTTGTCATCAAGTTTTCTAAGGTTTCTGGCGCAGGTCACTCCAGCTATTCCATTGCCAATAATGACTACGTGGCGATTACTGCTCATAGTTGCTAAGTTCTGATTTAATAAGGAGTTTACAAAAACCTACGGCTATTCATTAAGATTCCAATTATAATCCATGTAAGACATCTTAGCATTGCTGTTAATTTTTATTGAGCTGTACTTATTCAAAAAATCAACAATTGAACCATTTTCTGTAAAATCGCCCCTAAACCAAGAAAAAATTGACGAAATCTCTAACGCATTAGCCGTGATTTTATTTCTGGATTCATCATTTACAAATGTTGTGGCAACTTTATCCAACTGTGCTTCTATTTTTGAAGCTGTAAATGCCTCATTCAATAAAGGTGGACAAGAGAAGGATGCACAGTTGATGGCAAAGTGAATTCGTGGCTCGTCAAATTCCTTTCTCAAGATGGAATGTTCGATTTCATTTAAGCTGGATTCTTTACCCCCAATTTTGAAAAAATTATAGTGCCATACATCCTTAATAAACGGTATTTTCAATGCTGGCCCTAAGTTTTTTATACTTTTTACTGGATAATTTTCAACTATCAGCGACACTGTAAAGGCATTGTATGCATTGATCCAGTATGCTAATTGCTCATTTTTGGACCAGACTTTTCGATCAGGTGCATTCGCACTTATCGTTCTCAAGTAGGCGTCTAATTCTGATTTATCTTTAATAAAGCCTTTGTAGTCGACGATACCTGTCGGACTGACGTGGGCTTTCAGCAATTGATTCCAAGGCTCATGATTAGGAGGAGTTGTTCCAGCCATTCCCGGAACTGGGTTTTGGCATGATACTGTCACCATCGTGATAAGTACTATGAGAACGCGATTAAAATATTTCATAAGATACATGTTTGATATGAATTACGTAGAAAAGTAATGTTGGGATGGATTAAATTCCCTTTTGGTCAGAAAGTAGACAGGAATTAATGTACTAATAGATTTTTTCTCCCTTTTTGAGCCAGATGCCCCAGGTTATCGAATAAGTGTGCACCTGAATGGTCTGCTTACCATTTTGGAAAAGTGGCATTGACTCATTGGACCATTGTATGATCCCCCCATAAAGGTTGTATACTTTAGTGAAGCCGGCAGCGGTAAGTTTTTTACCAATAGCTTGAGATCTAACTCCAACGGTGCAGTAAACTAATACGGGTTTGCTTTTATCCAGATTAGACACAACATCCATTTTGAATGTATCAAATCCGACCCATTTTGCGCCGTTTAGATGGCTGACTTCAAATTCCTCTTTTTCTCGTGTATCCAAAATTTGGAAGTGGGATAAATCTGAAAGTTCTCCCGGGTGAACAGTAGGGAAATCGGAATCATAAAGAGTAGTAAGTAGTGTCTTATAAGCAAATGATTGTCCATTGACCTGATTAGGCAAAATGCTACAAAGAACTACACTTAAAAAAAACCAAAAATAAACACTACGGCTATAGCTCATAGTAATACAACTCATTCAAAAGAAATGGCGTTCGGATCAGGCATAGAAATCTGATAGCCTAACTAATCCTCTTCTATCCTTGATAATGATTTTTTTACCTTGTAATTCAATTAAATCATCCTTTTTGAATTCTGAAAGCAGTCGAATTACTGACTCGGTGGCGGTGCCAACTATTCCTGCTATCTCTTCGCGACTCAGGATCAGATCGATTCGTTCGTTTCCTGCGCCTTCTACTCCAAAGGAAGTCCCCAACTGTAGCAAAACGTAGGCAAGTCGCTCTCGAATACTTTTTTGGTTGGCATCTGTGAGCTTAGATTCCATCACTCCAATTTGATGACTGAGCTCTTTGGTGATACGATTGAAAAATGGCTTATTGGCGAATAGGGTCGATAGAAATGACTCTTTTGGGATAAAGCAGATTTTAGCATCCTGCACTGTCATTGATGAATTGGTATAATTCTCCTCTCCCAGCAATGCAGAGTAGCCTAAGAAATCACCTTCTTTGGCTAAATGAATAATTTGATCTTTTCCGTTCGATGCAATTTTGTAGACCTTGACCACACCTGAATTGATACAAAAAATTCCAAGTGGCTTCGTACCCTCGTGATACAGTATTTGGCCTTTCTTGTGAGATATTAAGTTTTTGTTTTCGGAGATGTTACAAATATGGCTTTCCGTAAGATCTGAAAGCAATGAATACTTTCGGCTGCAACAAAACTCACAAGGTATGTTATTCATCTGATTTACAGTGGAATTAAGGCGTTTTAACATAGTAGTAAGGTACATAAAAGGACTGCTGAAAATTGCCACAAAGAAGTTAACGTGGGGCTTTTGGACAATCATTAAGTTGGACAAATTGATTTTCTTCATCTTTGTACTGAAGAAAAATATGTTGTAAGCCATTGCTTAAAATCAAAAAATCACTCTTTATTTCTTGATGGTAAACACTAGCTTGATGCATGGTTTTTTGCGAGATTTTGATCTGCGGTGCTTTACATTCAATCAGTAAATATGGCAGGCCTTCTCTATTCCAAACAACCAAGTCTGTTCGCTTTTGTAACTGATTATACTTTAGACCTTTTTCCAATGCAAATAATCCTTTGGGGTAATTCATATCCGAAATCAGGAAATTAATCCAATGTTGTCTAACCCATTCTTCAGGAGTATATATCAAAAGCTTTTTACGAATGGGATCTTGGATCCAAAGTTTTTCTTCCTTTTTGATCAAGTTAGGCACAAAAGAAGGAAGATTTAACTCAGGCAACTGGATTTGATCTTTATTGTAACCCATCCGCAAATATGCTAATAATCCACGGGTCGTGTGAAGAGAATGATTTTAATCAAAACTTAGATAGGGGTCAATTTTATCAATCCATTCAGATTTAAAAATTTTTATTTTCTTTAAATCATCAGGTCCTACATAATTCCCATGCTGTTTTCGAAAGGCAATCAGGACTTTTGCTTCACCGTACGAAATATAAGGGTGAGCTGACAGCACATCGATCTCAACTGTATTTATGAAAATTTTTCGATTGATTTGAGAAGAAAACTCAAAGTAATTCCAGATTTGTTCAATAGTCTCTGGCTTGAGACCGTAGATTTCCAGGAGCTGATTTTTTGAATTAAATCCTCCAAGCCGTTCGCGATATTTTATTATTCTTCCTCCAAGCCCAGAACCAATTCCAGGTACAATCTGAAGGACAATAGAATCAGCTTCAGCAAATGCAATTTTGATAAGATTGGTAGATCTTTTTAAGATTACTGCTTTAGAAATAGTATCTGCGGGATTGAAAGTTAACTTAGGAGAATTGATCAACTCTGCTTTGATTAAACTAAGACTGTCTAATTGATTATGATATTTCTCAAGAAAATCAACGGCAGTATCATTTCGTAGCGCACGAAAAAAATAAGGTAACAGTGCAAAAACAAACAAGAAAGGAGTGAGTAAAAGAAATCCTCGAGACTCTTTGTTTGAAATCCCGAAATTTGTTTTCAAGAAGTAAAAAAGTTTAGTCTTCATTACAAACAATGGGTTATAGGTATTTTCAATAACGTATAATTTAATAATATTAGATTTGTGTTTCAATACATCCGATATTTGTTTTAGAGATAAATAATTATTTAGACAGATTCCAAATTGACAAATGATGGTTAAAAATTTAGCCTTCTAAAGCAGTTGTCTGTTAAATTCGAAATCCTACTGGAGACGTAATGCAAATTAAGTTTAGATCACTAAGTATTTCCCATAAAAATGCCCCTGTTAAAATCCGAGAAATCATCTCTTTGGATGAACGGGAGACCCATAGTATACTTCTCAAATTGAAGGATATTTTCAGTTTAACTGATGTTTTGATCCTTTCTACTTGTAATCGCACCGAAGTTTATTACAGTCATGAATTTGACTTGAGTGAAGAAATTGTGAAAATTATAGGATTAGAAAAAGGACTACCTGAAATTATCAATCATTTTGAATACTTTAAGGTATTCAATATCGATCGGCATGCCATCACTCATCTGTTCCGTGTGTCAATGGGACTTGAGGCGCAAGTGGTAGGGGATATTCAGATTTCCAACCAAGTGAAGCGAGCCTATCAGACATCCGCTGATCTTAATATGGCTGGGCCGTTTCTTCACCGGTTGATGCATTCCATTTTTTTTACCAATAAGAGAGTCGTTCAAGAAACTGCTTTCAGAGACGGGGCCGCATCGTTGTCTTATGCAACAATAGAATTAATCGAAACCCTTACTGTAAACACCTTTCAGCCAAGGATTTTATTGATTGGAATTGGAGAGATTGGAGAAGACGTTGCCAAAAACATGGTTCATTTGCCTGAAGCAAAAGTTCAAATCACAAATCGTACGCTAGAAAAATCTGAGCGAATTGCATCCGAATTAGGATTCGAAGTAGTGCCTTTTGAGAATTGTCTCGAAGCCATGAAAGAAGCAGATGTGATAGTTTGCTCTATTCAGAGATCAGATCCTTTTATCACAAAAGCAATCATCAGCGGATTCCAGATCATCAGCTATAAGCTATTGGTTGATTTATCTGTACCTAGGAGTATAGAAACAAGTGTTGAGGATGTTCCCGGAGTCATTTTATACAATGTGGATAATATTAAGAGCAAAGCATCAGCTACTCTTGAGAAACGACTCGCAGCTGTTCCTAGAGTGGAAGAAATAATTGAAGAGAGTATTGAGGACTTTTATAATTGGAAGAAAGAAATGATGGTCTCCCCCACCATCAATAAGTTGAAATCTATACTCGAACAGATTCGCCAGGAAGAAATGGCAAGATTCTTAAAAAACTCGAACGATAAAGAATATGCTGTGATTGATAAAATCACAAAAAGTATGATGCAAAAAATCCTTAAAGTACCTGTTGTGCAATTAAGAGCCGCCTGTCAAAGAGATAAAGCCGAAGAAATGATTGGATTTATTTCTGATCTGTTTGACCTCGATAAGATCAAAACTGATCAATGATCATTCAATTAAATTTTAAACTGACCAAAGGACTTATATATTCTTTGGTCATTTTAGCTTATACCGTTTTTATAAAATATTAATGAAAAGAATCGCAATAAATTGTACGTCAATTTTATTTTTGTCTTGTTTTTGTTTGCTAGCACATGGCCAAACTTGGGAAGTCTACAATTCAAAGTTTGAGCTGCAGTCTAGATTGATCTATGATAGTGTAGATCTACTGAGTGAATCTGTCCGCATTGGCACTATCAACAGTGAATTATTTCTTCTTTCTCCAGACTTACGCCCGTCTCTTAAACTTGAGGGTAATTCGGTCTATCAATACCTAGCGCCATGGATTCTAATGAAAGGAATTGGAGGGATTGGGGCTTATCATGAATATGGCCAAAAGATATTGAATTTAGAGTACGAGGAAATTTCTACTTATTACAACTATTTGCTTGCCCGAAAAGGAAATGATTATTGGGTATTTGAAAAGGGGAAAAACAAAATCACACAAATCGGGAACTTTGATGAGGCAAAATTCACGAAACTTGGTTTATTGATTGCCCGCTCTGGACCAGAGTATTATTTACCACTTTCCAAAAATCCGGCAAAAGTTTTTAACTATTTAGAAGATAATGATGGTCGATATGTATTAGCTAAAGAAGATTCTGGCTATGGGTTAATCAATCTCGAAGGTGATTATGTACTCGATCCAGTACTCGAAAAGTTGACTCATACTACTGGAGATTTTTTCTATGGCTTTAATGAAAATCAATATTTACTTATAGAAGGTAATGATATAAAAGCCAACATCCGTTACAATTCATTTCATACCATCACCTACGAAAATGGAATTCTCTTGGAATATATCTATGGAAAACTTCGACGAGTAATGGAGGAAGATGGAATCTTACTTGATTCCGTAGGAATCGAGAGTGTAGCCCAGATTGATAAAAATCTCTACAATGTCAGATTCCGAGGTGATAAAGTTGGGCTATTGGGTAAAAACGGTTGGCTCGTATCACCTACTAAAAATACAGATAAAATTCATTTTGGAGGAGAAAACCTTTATCCAGCTCAGTTCAACGGTCAAACAGGCTTCCTAAATCCTTCTGGAAACTGGATTATTCAACCAATTTGGTTGGAGGTAAAAGGATTTTCAGATCAAATCGCTGCTGTAAGAGCTAATAAGTCGGGAGACTGGAACATAATCAATTCTTCCGGTGAAATAATTTCTTCGTCAACTTGGGAAACTGTCAAGCCATTTAAAAATGGTATAGGAATAGTGGGAAACGGAGGTTATTATTTTCTAATCAATAAAACTGGCGAAATTTTGACAAGGGAAGGATTCAAAAACATTTCAAGAACTTTTGATGATTATTTTATTGTCGAAAAGTCGGGAAAAATAGGACTATACTCCCCCAAAGGACTAGAACTCCTGCCTGTAGAATTTCAATCGTTGGTACGTGAAACTAAGGACTTGATCGTAGTTAAGAAGAATGATAAAGTAGGGATTATTAATGATAAGGGCGAAATGCTTTTACCACTTGCGTACCAAAAAGTATTAATCGATCAAGAAAACAATCAAATTCTAGCTAAAAATCTATACATGCCCGTGATTATAGTTAGTTCTGAAGACTCAAAGAAAAAGGGGCCTAAGCCCCTTTAATTATTTCTTGTCAGATTTTCCCTTTCCAGAGTCTTTATCTGCGTCCGAATTTGCGATCGAATCTCTCATCGAAGTATCTGATTTAATGTTTTCCATTCGATAGTAATCCATCACCCCAAGTTTACCCGTTCTGAAAGCCTCGGCTAAAGCTCTAGGAACTTCGGCTTCGGCTTCAATAACCTTAGCTCGCATTTCCACATTTTTAGCTTTCATCTCTTGCTCCAAGGCTACAGCCATTGCGCGTCGTTCTTCTGCTTTTGCCTCTGCAACTTTCAGATCTGCTGAAGCTTGATCAATTTGAAGTTTGGCACCAATATTTGTTCCAACATCTATATCTGCAATATCAATGGATAATATTTCAAATGCTGTACCTGCATCCAATCCTCGTTGTAGAACTAACTTCGAAATTTTATCAGGATTTTCCAAAACGCTTTTATGGTTTTCTGAAGAACCGATTGAGGTTACTATTCCCTCACCTACTCTGGCCAGAATAGTTTCTTCACCTGCCCCACCTACTAATTGGGCAATATTTGCACGAACCGTTACTCTTGCTTTTACAATCAACTGAATACCATCAGCAGCAACCGCAGCTATATTAGGAGTGTTGATCACTTTGGGGTTTACAGAAATCTGAACGGCTTCAAACACATCTCTACCCGCCAGATCAATCGCCGTGGCTTGCTTAAAACTCAGACTGATATTTGCTTTGTCGGCTGATATCAGTGCTCGTATAACGTTGGGCACATTTCCTCCTGCCAAATAGTGTGTCTCAAGATCATTGGTCGTTAATTCAAGACCAGCTTTTGTAGCAGTAATCAATGAGTTGACAATGATACTTGGCGGAACTTTTCGGATCCGCATCCCCACAAGCTCTAAGAGGCCAACTTTTACATTTGAGAATTGAGCCGTGATCCAAAGATTCACAGGAACGAAATAGAGAAAAATAAATAAAACGACTATTCCTGCAAATGCAGCGAACAGAATGAATATTGAATTAGATAAATCCATAGCTACTTTACTATTATTTTGTTGTTTTCGATTTTAATAATTGTGATTTCTGAATTTACGCTAATAAATCCACCTTCTGATTTAATTTCAACGATTTGATCTCCAAATATTCCCTTGCCAAATGGTTTCAAGTCAGAAAAGGCCTTGCCTGGCATTCCTATTTGAAATTCATCAGTACGGCCGTCAAATGTTCCTCCACGCATGGACGATTTCAGTGAAAACTTTTCCCAAATACCGGAATTAAATCCATAAATAATTGCAGCCACATTAAGGATAGCTGCCACCAAAGTAACCAACCATGCTGTTTGATTATCAAAACTTAAAAAGGCATAAGCGATACCGCACAAGCTTACCAACATTCCAAAAGCTCCCACAACAGTAGTCCCCGGAACAAGGAGGATCTCAACCAATAGTAAAATTAAGCCAATAAGTAACAGGCTGCAAAGGACTGAAACGGTCATATCACTGATTTTTATTTTAAAAATGCAAGATTTAATTCATAGCTGACCCTGCATTGGTAAGTAAGTCCAAAAAGGTCAGAATTGTTAATCAATACGCCTTTGCAAACAGCACCCTCCCAGTGGAGGGAAGCCCAGTTAAAACGCAAATCCCAACTTCTTCTTGACTGCTTAGAGGAATACAACGAATTGTAGCTTTGGTTGACGCTTTAATTTTATCCTCAGTCTCGGCAGTACCATCCCAATGTGCCGAAAGGAAACCACCCTTCTCCTCAAGAACCTGTTCAAATTCTTTCCAAGAATTTACTTCTGTGGTCATCTCTTCCTTGAAAATTCTTGCCTTCTCGAAAATATTGGTTTGGATATCATCTAAAAGTGAAGCTATTTTTAATTCAATAGGCATTGAAGACAGATCAAACAGCTCTTTGGTTAACGTATCTCTGCGAGCAATCTCAATGGTTCCGTTCTCCACATCTCTAGGTCCGATTCCAAATCTAACCGGTACTCCTTTTAACTCATATTCCGCAAATTTCCATCCTGGCTTTTGAGTATCTCGATTATCAAATTTCACTGAGATACCTGCTCCACGAAGGGATTTCATTAATGTATTTACTTTTTTAGAAATTATATCAAGCTCTTCACTGGACCTATAAATTGGTATGATCACTACTTGAAAAGGCGCCAGTTTAGGAGGTAGAACTAAGCCGTGATCATCCGAATGTGCCATTATCAAAGCGCCCATCAACCTTGTACTGACACCCCAGGAAGTTCCCCAGACGTATTCCAACCCACCTTCTTTAGTCGCAAACTTCACATCAAATGCTTTCGCAAAATTTTGACCCAAAAAATGGGATGTACCCGCCTGAAGAGCCTTTCCGTCCTGCATCATTGCTTCAATACATAGTGTGTCATCGGCACCTGCGAATCGCTCACTAGCTGTTTTCCTCCCTCTGACAACAGGCAGAGCCATAAATTCTTCGGCAAACTGTGCATAGATTTCCATCATTTGGAGCGTTTCCGCTTCGGCCTCAACTTTTGTAGCATGAGCTGTATGACCTTCCTGCCAAAGAAACTCGGCGGTTCGAAGGAATAAGCGCGTTCGCATTTCCCAGCGCACTACATTCGCCCATTGATTAATCAATAAAGGAAGATCCCGATAGGATTGCACCCAGCTTTTGTAAGTACTCCAAATTATCGTCTCTGAGGTGGGTCTCACGATCAACTCCTCTTCTAATTTTGCATCTGGGTCAACAATTACTCCACTTCCGTCCTCAGCATTTTTCAAGCGGTAGTGGGTAACTACAGCACATTCTTTGGCAAAGCCTTGCACATGGTTTGCTTCCTTACTTAAGTATGATTTCGGGATAAAAAGTGGAAAATATGCATTCAAATGTCCTGTTTCCTTAAACATTCGATCAAGTTCAGCCTGCATCTTTTCCCAAATAGAATAACCGTAAGGCTTGATTATCATACAGCCTCTAACCGCGGAATTCTCTGCTAAGTCGGCTCTTTTTACTAATTCATTGTACCAGAGTGAATAATCTTCACTCCGCTTAGGTAGTCCTTTACTCATTATTGTTGATTCAGATACAGAATGTTCTTAATTTTACTAACTTGACTGAGCAAATATAAGCCAAAAACAATAACCCTTAAGTGCTCCTCCCGTATAACACATTAACTAATTCAACTTCAATTATGAAGAAATCCCCAATTATAAGCTCCTTTGTTATCCTGTCCGGACTTGTTCTGGCTTCTTGTAGTGCAAATAAGCTAGCAATGAATGATAAGCAGGATAATTTATATTTTATGGCATCTGATACCAAGCTAGCAACGCAGTATGCTGTCCAAAATAATAACCCAGAACAATTTGAATCTTTATCAACAACAAATTCTGATGGTTTAGGACGAGAGAATTTTAGTTCCAGAAATGTAAACCCGGATTACATCGCCAAATACCAGACTGAAGCAGTCGTAAGTAGTGACGATGTAGTTTATTTTGATGAATCCATTGACGATAATGGTCAAGCTACCGGAGATATTGATGCTTACAATAATTTTAGAGTTTCAGGATCTGGTAATAATTCCACATTCAATCCAGCTAATTCCTTTAACATGGGAATGGGTATGGGCATGGGTATGATGAATCCTTTTGGAATGGGTATGATGAGTCCTTTTGGAATGGGAATGATGAATCCGTTCGGAATGGGAATGATGAGTCCGTTCGGAATGGGGATGATGAGTCCATTTGGAATGGGAGGATTTTATGATCCATTTTGGAATCCTGGTTTTGGTTTCAATAGAGGTTTCGGATTTAGATCTGGCTTCAACATGGGTTTCGGAGTAGGATTTGGTTTTGGTAATTTCTATAATCCATTTATGGGTCCAAATTTAGGCTTTGGCTTCGGAGGATATCCAGGTTTTGGTTTCGGAGGACATCCGGGTTTTGGCAATCAGTTTTTTGGAGGCAGACCAATGTACGTATTGCCAGGAGGAGAATATGGTGATCGCAGAGTAGTGACCGGAGCTAGACCAACTAGAGGATCTTCTCTGGCAAATTCAGGTAGGAATTCAGCAAATGCTGCGATCCAACCTAATACTGCAAGAGC
>Ga0209390_10002001_pt1 | contig 37221 bp, 42 predicted proteins | sample BON01_FD_187212 | JGI IMG/M metagenome (GOLD analysis project Ga0209390, IMG submission 187212) | Freshwater microbial communities from Lake Bonney liftoff mats and glacier meltwater in Antarctica - BON-01 (SPAdes) (version 2) | ecosystem: Environmental > Aquatic > Freshwater > Ice > Glacier...
AGTATATCAATGGTTTTTATAACACACGCCGCAGGCACTCGTCGCTAGGTGGCAAAAGCCCATTGGCATTCGAACGAAAGGCCGCATAAATGAGTTGAGGGACCGGAACGTAAGCGCGACAAGACCATTATGCCAGAAAGCGCGTAAAAGCGTGCAAACAAATTCACAATTGTCTGCGCACTAAACCCGCCGCGCTTGGCACTGAAAAACAGTGCTGCGTTTGGCTTGCTTGTGTGGAGTGGATATGCAGCAGCATATGCAAGCAGCGCCTTCTCCAACCGCTTGCTCACCAGTACTGTGTTTGCTTCATCACCTTTCGTCTGTCCGGCTGCCAAGTAAAGTGTATCGCGCACTTCGCCGTTCGCATCAAACACGTCACCAACTTTCAGTCCTGCAATCTCACATGCACGCAAGCCTGCAAAAAAACTGATGGAAAATATTGCACGATTTCTTGCGCTGTAGCGGTGGGCAGCAATAAGCGCGTTAACACGCTTTTGTTCTGCCTGCGTCAGTAGCTTTGCCTGTTTCATATATCACCTGTAATGTGTGTTTATGTCTTACTTGATTGTAATGTCACACATTTTGCAAAACGACCTAAAAAGGCAGTCAAGCTAAGCTTTTGTAATCACATGCAGTTCAGTAGAAATGTTAAGGATTAAGTAATTTCTAACATTTCATCGTCGTCGGCTATGGCAGCTATCCTGTGTGTTTCCAGTAGGTGCTGCTCTAGTTGTTCCCTGACTGCGCTCAGCACCCTAATGTCGCTTTCTGCTATGCCACCAAACTTCTTCTTTCGCAGATGTGCCAATGCGATCTTGATCTTCACTTTATTCAAGCAGTTAATGGCTACTGGGATTGAAAAATCGCTCTGCTTGTTCTTTTGTACTGCATACCAGCTCTTGCTGCGCCAGCACCAATCTGTGCTAAATTCTTCTGCCGTCTCCACAAAAGCATTTTTGTTTAACTGGTCAAAGACCACTTCCATGAAAGTCATCTGATTTCTCCTTAATTTGGTTCTCAAGTCGGTATTCATAACCAACCTAATTATGCAGCTGCTTCGCATCAGCAGCTGATGCAGCTCTTTGCTACGCTCTCGCTCCGCATTCGCAGCACAGCGATTTTCTTCTTCATCATCAGACTTAGCGCATAATGATTTGAATATATTTTGAGTGGCTTTACTTAGAGCCAATAGATCAAGCCTGATGTGGCATGATCCATTGGCGCAACTTTACTTGTCGCGTTTTTGGCTACACTCACCAGACCACATGGGAAGAGCAGGTTTTGCTATCTCTCTATTACTGGGACATCATACGCACGCGCTGGAGCTGGTGTAGCGAAGCTTGTTCCGGCGCGATGACGGGTACTGCAAAGCAGCTTGTCGTTCCGTCTCACTTAAATTCACGCATCACTACGCTACAACCAATCCAACAACAGTAAGCACAGTTCTGCATAGGCAGCGTACTTTAGGCATCCTGCGCATAATGGCAGGGTAGACTGTTGAGGCGCATAACTGACAATGCGATAGCTTACCGTCTCACAACAGAACGGGTTCACAGCACGATTATAACTGGCGTGCCAACCTTGAGGTCAGTTTGTATTGCAGGGGGCTTGTGCCTTACCCTACTAAGTTATTTATCATCTGCGTGCAGATGGCGCGTGATTTCCTGAGTATTTTGGCAATTTTGGCTTGGACGGTTCAGCAACACGCACTGGCGATAGTGGTGGCTTTGGGTCAAGTTCTGTTTCTCGCCGCTTTGCATTTCGCCTGTTTGTGGTTGCATCGTTCTCGCACATATCTTTGCGCAGTCGCTCAACGCAAAAGTTTGCAGTGTTAATCAGCAACTGTACAGTGCCGTATTTTTCCGCCCCGTTCATGTCGTCGTAGTCCAGCAGCAGGTTCTGCATGGCGCGTTTCAGATTGTTCAATTTCATAGGTTTATCCCTCCATGAGTATTTAGCTTTAGCAAACTAAGGACTTTTGAAACGGGCTTTTTATATACGGAACAATAAGTTAACGCCGTATCGGCGCATGAGCGATCTGAAGAAGCAAAGAGTGTGTTAACACGCTTTAGTCTGCTCAGCTTACTAAAAAGCCCCAGTCAAGTGCTGGGGCTTTTTTCTTATTTTACAATTCGAAGTGGCGTATTGGGTGACTTGGATAGTGGCGTGGCAAGATATGTGGCTGTTGGCAAAATTTCTCGCCAGCTGCCGTCGCTTGTTTGGATTATTTTGTCAATTTCATCATTTCCAAGCTGCAAACCGTTGTCGTGCAAGACACGATGCACGCGCGTACGGATTGCTTCTGGCTCTGCTGCGTTGAAATTTACATTGATGCAACGGCTTAACATGCCTTTGTCGAGCTGGTCCAAGTGGTTTGTTGTAAGAACGCAGACGATATTTGACGTGTTGAGGAATGCTTTGAGTGCTTTTTGCGCTGTGTCTGTCAAATTGTCCACTTCGTCAAAAATGAAGTAATGGTAGTCACTTTTATTCCACGAAACAAATTCAGTCATTTTTTTGCAACGTTTTAGTATGCTGTCAATTCCTTCAGTTTTTTGGCATGAGACAAAATGCGGGTTGCACGCGAGTTCTGTGTTACTTTTTGCGCGTTCAAATTCTTTGCAGAAGATGTTGCTGTAGGTAGTTTTGCCAGTTCCGTGGGTTCCAAACAGGCAAAGCGCAGCTTTACCGCTTGATGGAAATGGAAATATGCCGGAAAGAATGGCATTGATTTGATTTTCAGTTGTGGTGTTGGTGAAAACCATGTCAGCAGTCGTTTGTGGCGTTGTATTTTTCATGACTACTTTCCTTATGCTGCTTGCTTCATTTTGATTTTAGCTTTTTCCGGCGCAGTATTATTGAAGATGGCGTTTTTTGCGTCTGAATCTGCTTCGGCAAGCTTGCGTTTGGCAACTTTCTTACGGGCTTTTTCCGTGTTGCTGTAAAGATTTGACAATGCGCCATTGATAACTGTTTTTCCGGAAATTTGATCGCCAATTTCATTTTCGAAAACTACATGTTTAACTTCAATTTTTCCTTGTGCATTCATTTTTCCAATCAAGACAACATACTTACCCATTGCTTCCGTTGCGTATTTTTCAAGCTGCGCATCAATTACAACTGTGACATTTTTTGCTGTATCCGCGATGCAACGTCCTTCAAAAGCGCGTTGTTTTGGCGATTTTGTGTTTTTTGCTAGAGCTGCACGAATGTTTTCAATACCGCCACGTTCTGTAATGTATGCTGCAATAGCATTACCTGTACTTACGTTTTCTTGTGCTGCACAGTTTAGGACGCGGGCATACGAGTTAACACGACGGCTGTCTGTATCGCTTTCGTAGAACACAAATTTTGTAATGAGCTGCATGAAGGTAGGATTTTTGGCGGTATTAATATTGCGCGCTTGAACTTCCTTGAGCAACCAAGCATGCTTTTGCGCATTAACATCCGCACCATCTTTAGCTTGCAAGTAAATAGTGTAGATATTGCCAAGCAACTGGTACAGACTTTGATTTGCAGTTGCTAGTACAGTTGTTTGCCATTTTGCACGATCAGCGAAAAGCGTGTTAACGCGTTCTTGAAAGGCTGCGAGGTTAGTAGTTGCGATATTCTGGTTCATGTTTACTTTAGTCATTGCTTTTTCTCCATTTTTTAGCAATTACGCTCAGTGTCAAGCGATGATTAAGTTATAGCATCTGTCGCCAGCGTTAACTTCGAGCAGGGATTATGAACTTTGATGGTTGTTAACATATGAGACGATTTTTTATGTCGCAGTACCCAACATTCGGGAGCTACAAAAATCCTGTGCCGTTCAAAGTTGAGGCGTCAGCATATTATTGGTGGTGGTATGCTCTGACTTTGAACGCGGACTATATGAACGCGTGCAAACATGGTGGCGTAGGCTTTGAACAGGTCTACGCGGATTTTGGGGACATAGGTTATGAGGGTGAGCGCCATTTTGCGTTTTGCAGTTGGTGGCGAGAGCGTGTTAACACGCTTGAAACGCGCGGAGCGTATCTGTTTGCTGAACCAGCCTTGCCGGGAAAATCTGTTGCCATAGTGACTGACGTGCAAGTTGCGCGCGAAGCCATGGCTGATCCCAATCGGCTGCTTGTTAGCATTCCACTTGATGCGCAAAGGAAGCACATCGAGTGGCGGCTAAATAACATTTTGAAACAGAATCTCAAACCCGAAACTGGGCGGCTTATTCGCTCTGTAAAAAAGAGCCAAGCGCAATACAGCATGCACAAGCCTGTTGTGCCAGCAGCTTTGAAAAAGTGTTTTGACCTATATGATGCCAAGCAGCACTCGGCTTCTTGCGGCAAACCAATTGGAAATTTCGAACTAGCAAAACTGGTCGGTATCAAAGTGAAAGAACGCGACAAAGAAGACGAAATTAATACCGTTGAAAACTATCGTCGCACTGTATCAGCCACCGTATCTCGGTACATCAGGCAAGCTGAGAATATGATTGAAAATGCCGCCTGTGGGCAGTTTCCGTAAGTAGCACAAATTTTTCATCTGTTCAAAAATTAGTAGTAACGTTTCCGCACTAACCAATTCTTCGCTCTTCATATGCAAAGTCAGAAAGCATTGCTGCAAATGCAGTTTCCACATCTAAGCCTTCCATCAAACTTTCTTCAATACCAGGGCGATATTTACTAACTAATTCAACTTGTGGCAACTTTTTGGGATTTGGCAAATCATCTTTGATTTTCAAATAGAATTCGCCAATCAAACTTGCACATTCTAGTTTTTTACGGCGCTTCATCTTAATCGCTATTTTGTCTAATTTCTCTGTATAGACTTCAAAGTTATCAACATGTTCACTCCAATCAGTTATCTTGCATCTTTCTCGTTCTTGATCGGGGTCAAAATCAGCCAAATATTCATTGCTGTTCGTTCCTGCTTGATTGACAATCCAAGCACTCAAATCAGGCAAATCATTAGCTTTGGTAAAGATGCGCACATATTCCAAGCGTCTGCCTGTTGATACTGGGATTGCGTTTTGTACAGCTTCATTTTTTGGGTACTTAGACTTAGCCATCCTCAAAAACTGCTTAAACGTCACCTTTTCTTGTTTGTTACTAATCTCCACAAGAAGTGGGAAGTAACATTTAGCAAGTGTTGCATCAGTTGGAGTTGGTTTTTTGTTGCCGTTTAAAAAGTTATTCTCTTCCATAACGAATCCCTTCAAGTTAAATGCAACCTTAGAAAAACATTTATGCTTTGGGAAGAAAAAAGCCAATGTCACACCATTTACTCAGTTAATTTTTCAAGTGTCGCCACATCACGCAGCACACGAAGTTTGGGCGATGTTGTGTTGAAGGGTAAGCGGGCAATACGGCAGGTTAAGATTGTTGCAGTAGAACGGACGCTTGTTGAATTGACGGCTGAAGTTGTGGACGAGGAATTGATTGCAGGGCGATTGGCAGTTGTACGGAAGCTACGACGACTTTTGAACGATTAGGCAAATTTGCGATAAGAGGCGAAATGTGCCTATTCGTACTCAACGAAGTTCAGTCCGCTCTTCCAAGCTACGTCAGCTCGTGTATTGGCTTTGTGGGCAAAGATAGGTTGTCTGCCTCGCATTTTGCGTTTTCTTAATCTGCAAGGAGATATAGTAACGCTCTGTTTTAGATCGTAATTTTTGCAGAAGGCAGCAGACTTGTGTGTGAAACATAAGGAGTAAACACATGTCTCATCTATCCAAACTTACCGTAAAAACTGTAGTCCGTACTAACAAACTCGATCCAGTGCAGCAGCGCAGGCAAAAGCTTATGGCTGGCGTTGAGGAGCAGCTGAAAGTGGCAGAAGCTGCACAGAAGGGCGAAAGCTACGAAACGCGGCGCAAGACTTGGGCGAAAAATGAACAGGGCGAGAAGGTGCTGGTTGAGCGTATGCGCAAGGTACGTGCTTGGTTTTTTGAGCAGGACGGCGGTTGGTATGTGCAGTGCAAGTATGGAAGCAAAGCGCTGGTGCTTGGCAAGGGTGGCAACGCAGTGTTTGTGAAGGTGCTGGCTGACGTTGAGGGCGCGTTGCAGGCTTTGTATGCTGCTGCGGCTGGCGGAGAGCTTGATGAAGCTATTGAGAACATGATGAAAAGTAGGGGTGCAAAGGGCTTTGAAAGCAAGCGTGGTGTGCCAAAAGTGATAGCAGTTAGTTAGCAGGATTTTTTGATGTAGTGTAACATATTGAGACATATATGTTTATTGATCCATCCGAATAGCTAAGCGCTAATCTGGTTATTACAGATATTAGAAAAGGCCCGCGATTTTCGCGGGCCTTTTTGTTTGGTATCAGATGGTTAAGGTTGAACGTTCTGCGGCGTTAGCCCCGCCAGAACGCCTTTTTGCATTCGATCCGGGCGTCATTGGCTGACATCCCGATATCGGCTAGCATATGCGGGTCCAGCTTGCGAAGGGCGCGGCGGGTTTGTTGGCGTTGTTCCCATTTCAGCAGGGTGACGGCCAGCGCAAACACGGTCCGCGCCAATGGCGGCAGGGGGTGATGGGCGGTCAACGTCTCGATGTGCTGGTATGTCATGGGAAACCTCATTTGTAGCAATACAATCTGGATTGACTGTATGCGTACAATATTGCAATCTTGGTGAAATATCGCCAGAGGAACATTGTGACCAACACAAATTGGCTGCCAGACTTGACACAATTTCCCGGCCCCAAATATCTGGCGCTGGTGCGTGCGCTGCGAGAAGCGGTGCGGGTAGGTACGTTGCCCCCCGACAGCCAGTTGCCAACGGTGCGCGAATTGGCTTGGCAGATGAAAGTGACGCCCGGCACGGTGTCGCGCGCTTACCAGTTGGCCACGCAAGAAGGGTTGTTGGCGGCCACGGTGGGGCGCGGTACGTTTGTGGCCTCGGCCACGCCGCGCTTTGGCCCGACCCAAAGCTTTTATGCCGAACGCGACCCGGCCTATTTGGCGGGGCGGATTGATATGCGGTCGCCCCGGATGCCAGATGTGGGGCAGGGTGCGGCCTTTAGCGCGGCAATGGCGGGGTTGGCCGATATTGTAGCAAGTGATTGGCTGGACTACCCCAGCCAGCGTGGCGAGGAAGAGCTGCGCCATGCTGTTGTGGGTTGGTTGCAGGGGCGCGTTTTGGGCAGCGTTACTGCTGATGATATTGCGCTGTCTTATGGCGGGCAAAGTGCGATTAACCTAATGTTTCAGTGCTGTTTGCGCGGCGACAGGCCGTTGGTGCTGATTGAGGATCTGGCCTATGCGGGCTTTCGCCACGCGGCGCGATTGTCGCGAGCCGAGTTGCTGGCGCTGGAGGTGGATGACGAAGGCCTGCGCCCCGACGCGCTGGAGGCAGCCTGCCGCAAGCATAGCCCGCAAGTGCTGTGCGTGACGACCGAGGCACAAAACCCGACCACCGTGCGCATGCCCGAACATCGCCGCCGCGAGATTGCCGATATCGCAAAAACCTATGAAATTCAGATCATTGAAGACGATTGCTATTCCATCGTGCAAAGCAATATTCCGTCTTTGCGCGCATTGGCGCCGGATAGGACCTGGTATGTTGGCAGCTTTTCCAAAAGCATTTCGGCGGCCCTGCGCTTGGGCTATGTGGTTTGCCCCAGCGGGATGGGTCAAGCCGGGCGGTTGACCGCGCAGCACAGCTTTTTCGGCCTCGCGCGCCCGGTGTCGGACTTGTGTTTGTCCCTGTTGTCGAGGGGGGTGGCGGCTGAATTGCGCAGTGCGGTGCAGCTTGGGTTTACCGATCGGTTGGAAGGGGTGGTCAATATTTTGGGCGCCTATGATCTGTCATGGCAGCATGGTTTGCCCTTTGTTTGGCTGCGCCTGCCATCGGGGTGGCGCGCGTCTATTTTTGCACGCATGGCCGAAACCGAAGGGGTTTTGCTGCGCTCGGCTGATGAATTTGCGTTGATCCATGGGCGTGCGCCCAATGCGGTGCGGCTTGCCCTTCCGGGCAACCACAGCCGTGCGCAGATTGAAGAAGCGTGTCGCCGTCTTGCGCGCTTGCTTGATAGTCCGCCCTCAGAATTGTCGGTTTAACGGGTGCGTTCGCGCCACGCTTTGGGGCGTGCCTGCGATGATTGCAGACGCTGGCAAACGGACGGTCGCTCTGGAACGTGTCATGGTTTAAGCCCTCAACTCTAGACCAAATTATGTAAACAGGCTTTTCACAGCGCCAAACCTGTGCAAACAATGCCTAAATCAAGTGGGACAGGGTGGGACAGTCGTATGAGCGCGGGTCAGCGGTGGCGCAATTGGCGCCAAACAGAGGCTGCCAACGGATTGCTGATGGTCAGCCCGACGGCGATTTACGCAATTTTGATGTTGGCCGCACCGCTTGGCACCATCCTTTTGTACAGCTTTCTGACGGACGGTTACCTTAAAATAATCCGCGATTTCACGATGTCCAACTATGTTGAGGCATGGACGAATGAGCTTTATCGCACGGTCATGCTCCGCTCACTTGGCGTGTCGATGACGGTGACGTTTGTCACGGTCCTTTTGGCCTTTCCCATCGCCTATTTTGTCAGCTTTCATGTGGAGGCGTCGAAAAAGTCGCTGTGGCTGTTCCTGATCACCATCCCGTTTTGGACGAGCTATCTGATCCGGGTGTTTTTGTGGAAGGTGATTTTGGGCTATAACGGTGTTGTAAACTCCAGCCTTTTGGGGATTGGGATTATCGACCAACCACTTGATTTCATTTTGTATAATGTAAATTCAGTTGTTATAACGCTGGCCCATGCCTATGCGCCCTTTGCGATTTTGCCGATCTTTGTGGCTTTGGAAAAGATTGACCGCAGCTTGCTGGAGGCAGGGCAGGATTTGGGCGAAAGCAAGTTCAGAACGTTCTTGCGCGTGACCTTACCCTTGGCGATGCCGGGGGTGATTGCGTCTGTGTTGATCGTGTTTATCCCGACCATCGGCGATTATGTGACCCCGCAATTGGTGGGTGGACCCGAGGGCCGGATGGTCGCGAACCTGATCCAATTGCAATATCTGAAGCTGGACAACTATCCCCTCGGCTCGGCCATCGCCGTGTCGGCTATGGCGATCGTGACTTTGGTTAGTGTGATCTTTGTCGGGCTAAATCGCCGTTATCTGAAAGGGCCGAAATGATGAAGGGTGGATGGTTTAAAGTCTACGCAATTGGGTATTTGCTGTTTCTCTATGCGCCGATCATCCTTTTGCCGATGTTTGCATTCAACGATGCGACGGTTATCGCCTTTCCGTTAAGCGGTTTTTCGACCCGCTGGTTTTCGGCAATGCTAGAAGAGCCGACGTTAAGGATTGCGGTTAAAAACTCGTTGTTCATTGCGGTCACCTCATCGGTTTTGGCGACGACCTTGGGGATTTTTGCCGCCCGCGCATCAACCCGTTACCGCTTTCCGATGAAAACCGGGTTGATGGGGTTAATTATGCTGCCCTTGGTGCTGCCTGAAATTATCGTAGCGGTGTCGCTTTTGGTGGTGTTGCTGGGCTTGGGCATCAACCTGTCGCTGTGGACGGTTATTCTGGGCCATGTGCTGATCTGTACGCCGTTTTGTATCGCGATCCTGTCATCAGCCTTTCAATCCTTGGATCAAAGTCTGGAAGAGGCGGCCTATGATTTGGGCGAATCTGCCGCATCAACCTTTCGGCTGATAATCCTGCCTTTGGTGATGCCGGGGATCATTTCCAGCCTGTTGATTTCGTTTACCATCAGTCTGGATGAATTCATCATCGCCTTTTTCCTTGCAGGCACGGAACCAACTTTGCCGGTCTACATCTTCTCGCAGTTCCGCTTTCCGGCGGCTGTGCCGGTGATTATGGCGCTGGGGACGGTGCTTGTTTGCTTGTCAATTTTGTTGCTAACCATTGCTGAATATTTCCGCCGCCGCGGCATCGCGAAATCGGGTGGAAAAGATACCGGAGGCTTCCTGTGACCGAGAAACCCACAATGATCGCGTTTCAGGACGTGCATAAATATTACGGTGAGTATCATGCCTTGCGGGGCATCACCGCGACGATCCGGGCGGGCGAGTTCTTTTCGCTTTTAGGGCCATCGGGCTGCGGCAAGACCACGCTTTTGCGCACCATCGCGGGGTTTGAAGGCATCTCCTCGGGGGCGGTGATGATTGATGGGCGCAATATGGCAGGGGTGCCTGCGAACCAGCGGCCCACGAATATGGTATTCCAATCCTACGCGATTTTTCCGCATTTGTCGGTGGGCGAGAATGTGGGCTTTGGCTTGCGAAAGGCGCGCTTGCCCAAGGCCGAGCTGGCCGCAAAGGTGGCGGAAGCCTTGGATATGGTGGGGCTGGACGGCTACGGCGACCGGGCGGCGCATGCGCTTTCAGGCGGGCAGCGGCAGCGGGTGGCGTTGGCGCGGGCGCTTATTTTGAAGCCCAAGGTTTTGCTGCTGGATGAGCCGTTGTCGGCGCTGGACAAAAAGATGCGCGAACAGATGCAGGTCGAATTGATCCGTTTGCAGCGGCAGGTTGGGATTACCTTTATTCTGGTTACCCATGACCAAGAAGAAGCGCTGGTCATGTCAGACCGAATTGCGGTGATGTTTGAAGGCGAAATTGCTCAATTGGCCGACCCTGAAACCCTGTACCGGCGGCCAAATAGCCGCAAGGTTGCGAATTTCATCGGCACCATGAACTTTCTGCCCGCCAAGATCCTGTCTGAGACAGGCGGCAAGATTGAGATTGAGGCGCAAGGATTTGGCCAGCTTACCCTTGAGGCGGAGCAAGCGCCGGGCGCGGCCTCGGGCGATGGGGCGGCCGTGGGCTTTCGGCCTGAAACTTTGACGATTTTGTTTGAGGGGCAAACGGCCACGGATCGCGAGTCTATGGCGACGATCGAAGAGGTCGTTTATTACGGTGATATGACTTATTATGACGTGCGCCTTGATGGCACTGAAAAACCGATCCGAATTTCCATGCGCAACGTTTTTGGCCGCCCGGTTCTGGAGATCGGAGAGCGGACAAGGGTGACTTGGTCTTCGGGGGCGTTGGTGATGTTTCGCTGACGGAATCGCGCGCGAACATTTTTCTATGCCTTTGAAAGATAGACAAAATAGTGTTTTTGTTAGCTAAATCTTAACGCATTCGCGCAGGCGCTTGTTTTGCGTCTCTGTTGGATTTGCAGAAGTCTGATACGTTCATAGGCTAACGCCTATTATCCCCTATTGGTTGTGGATGTGCGCGCTGATGCACAGCTTTTTGGCCGTGCTCTCCCGCGTTTACTGTCACCAAAGCTTGTACCTTGGTGTGAGGCCGGTTGCGGCTTTGCATCAACCAGATACCTACCAATAATGTCGAATTTGACATAATTTAACCCTAGGCTGCACACATCTTCGTCACTACTCCGCCAGGTTAGATCACTAAACCTAAGGCAGAGCATACAACAGGAGACCGAAAATGACTGCATCACCGACTGTTCAAACGGAGCTACAGAACGACTGGACTACGTTAGATGTATTTGATAGTGCTGAGAAATTCGTGATCGAAGTGCGAAGCCAACATGAGACGCGCCACCGCATTGTTGAAATGGCGCTGTGCACCGTCGTCGCCGCGATATTTTTTGCGCTTTATTTTGTGATCCTTCAAGACACAGTTGTGGTGGCCGATTATCCCAAGGCCAGCGTGTCTGTGTTGTTGGTGTGTTTTGCGGTTTTTCTTTACGCCTTTGCGACCCGGGGCTACAAGCCGCAGGTTGGCTATGACAAAACTGAAAATCAGTTTTGGATGTGTAAACTGAACACCAAGGGTCTTGCGCGGATCGTCACTTATTTTCCGAGATCCGATGTTCTGAGCGTCTTTGTTCGTCGCCCAGAGGGTCCGTCGAAAGAGGCGGTGCTGAGCGCCCGGGTTAAAGGGAAATTCGGTCCGGTTACGCTGCTGTGCGGAAGCTTGTCAGATATTGAGGCGGCACATGGTGCGCTGTGTGACGTGCTGCAAAAAGCACCCGTCATCCGCCCTGTCAGGCCCGTTCGGCCAGCCAATTTCCGCGGTGGTCGCTCGATGTATGGTCGCCATGCCCTTCAGGCATGATGACGGTGTCGATTAAAAGCTAAGCTGGCTTTGGGTTTGGTTTGGTTTGCACGAAGGCGGTAGGCCAAGGGAAAAACGAAAGTAAGATCAGAGTGTTGAATGCCTTTTTTTGCCTTCAGTCTGTTTTAGATCGAAGGCAAACTGCATTTTAGACACCCTGAGCTTTAGCGGTCGGGTGGCAGTAACCCCAAGCCCCGCAAGTAAATGCCAATGCCGGATTCAATCAAATCTTCGGGCGGGTAGGGGCTTTTGGCACCGGGCGACCCGCGCGCGAAAAGCTCTACTACGCCGTGGCTGAGCGCCCAGATATGGGCCGAAAACATAGATGCTGGCGGGCGTTGGTCGGGGGGGAGTCTTTCCGACAGTTTGACGGCGGCGCGTTCCATCACTTGGCGGGCTTTGGCTGCCACAGATGCCAATTCGGGATGGGCATTCATCGGCAAGCCGCTTTCAAACATTGCCTGATAATGGCCGGGGTATTTGCGGGCAAAGGCCAGATAGGCCCGCCCCGTCGCCTCAAACGCCTGCAAGGCGCTGGGTTTGCCGTCATTATAGGCAAATTCCATGAGGGCGGCGAAAACCTCATAGCCTTGGCGCGCGGCCTCGGCGATCAGGTCATCGCGGCCGGCAAAATGGCGGTAAACGGCGGCGGGGGTGACACCGGCCTCTTTCGCGGCCTCGGACAGGGTAAAGCCTTGCGGGCCTTTTTCGGTGATCAGGGCAAGCGCTGCTTCAACCAGTGCCTGTCGCAGATTGCCGTGGTGATAGCCCTTTTTAGACATCAAGCATGTCGGGTGTGCCGCAAATGGCGGGGTCGGGTTGGCCGATGAGGGCGGGATCTTTGCCAGCGTAATCAACGGCATGCAGGATGGTTTGGATGGCGGCGATGCGGGCGCGCTTTTTGTCATCGGACCGGATCACGGTCCAGGGGGCGGTTGTGCTATGGCTGCGGGCCAAGGTTTCGGAAATGGCGCTGGAATAGGCATCCCATTTTTTCAAACCTTCGATGTCAATCCACGACAGTTTCCACTGCTTTAGCGGCTCGCCTTCGCGGGCTATAAAGCGGCGGAGTTGTTCGGCTTGGCCGACATTGAGCCAAAGTTTGACCAGTACAATGCCTTCTTGCACCAGCATCTGTTCAAAGCTGGGGAGTTGGGCAAAGAAATGTTCGCGCTGGTCAGGGGTACAAAAGCCAAACACATGTTCGACCACGCCGCGATTGTACCAAGAACGGTCAAACAGCACCATTTCACCGGCAGCTGGCAGCCAATCGACATAGCGCTGGAAATACCACTGTGCCGCCTCGCGGTCGGATGGTTTGGCCAAGGCCACGACCGAGGCCACACGCGGGTTCAGGTTTTCGCGGGTCACGGCGATGGTGCCACCTTTGCCGGCGGCATCACGGCCCTCAAACACGACGACCAGACGCTTGCCGGTTTCCTTGATATCGGCTTGCAGGCGGACCAATTGGCGCTGAAGGGTTTCCATCTGCGCGTCATAGTCTTTGCGCATTATCTCGCGCTTATAGGGGTAGGATTTGGACAAAATGTCGTCCTTATCCGCATTTTCTAAGGTTTTGCGGATATCCTTGGGGGCCTCTTCGGCCAGGAACTTGCTGATTGCGCCGTCAAAAGGCAGGTCCATGTCATGCTCCGCTATGGTCATTTTGCACAGTATGGCGGGTTCGGGGGTGGGCTGCAATCAGCGGGTTGCCGCACGGGTGATCGCGTCAAGGATCAGCTGCGGGTGGCCATGATGCGGCATGTGGCCCGCGCCGTCGATCATGATGAAATGGGCGTTCGGCAGGGTTTTGGACAAGGGAATGCCGTGGACCTCGGCGCGCACGGTGGTGTCAGCGCTGCCGTGGAGAATTTCGACGGGCAAGGTGAGGCTGGGATAAAGCTGCGACATCGCGGTGGTATTGGCTTTTAGGGCGAGGACTTGGGTGCCGTTTTCGGCCAGCGTTTTGCTGCGCGTGGTCAGGCCTGCGCCGATATAGGTGGCGTAGCCATTGGCCACAGGGTCGGGAGCAAAGGTTTTGGCAAGCGAATCTCTCACGCGGGCCGGGGTGGCAAACAGCGTGATCACAGGGTTGATGAGGGGGCCGAAGGGGCCGCCGGTGAGGTGATACCAACGGTCTACATCGCCCGGAAACGGCATGGTGGCGCCGGCCACGATGACCAGTGCGCGAGTGGCCTCGGGGCGGTTCAGCGCCCAAGCCATCGCCACGCCGCCGCCAAAGCTGTGGCCCAAAACGATGGGGGTGGTAACGCCAAGCTGGTCAGCCGCGGCTTGCAGGTGCTGGGCCTGCGCGCGCATATCGGTGCCGTTTTCGATGGGGTCAGAATAGCCAAGGCCGGGGCGATCAAAGGCGATGACGCGGTAATTTGGGGTGAGGCGGTCGATCAGATCAAGGTTGAAATCGCGTAGGTTGCCGCCTGCACCATGGATCATCACAAGGTCGGGGCCAGAGCCTTTGACAAGCACATGCACCTGTTTGCCGTTGACGGTGAGGAAGCGTCCAAGCGGTGGGTAGGCCGCCATTGACGCGGATTCGACCGCATTCAGCCGCGACGCCGCAAGGGCGGCAGTTCCGGCGAGGGCTGCGGTGACGGCTGCGGCGAGGGTGAGGCTAGTTACCAATTTTATTGATATCATAAGGGGTTGACTGATAAATCTCATTAATCCAGTTGCCGTATAGCAGGTGGGCGTGGCTGCGCCACCTGTTAAGCGGCTTCATCGCGGGATTGTCATCGGGGTAATAGTTGGCAGGCACGTTGATCGGGGTACCTGCGGCGACATCGCGGTCATATTCTTGTTTCAGCGTGTCGCTGTCATATTCCAGATGGTTGACGATATAGAGGGCGCGATGGGCCGGATCGTCGATCAGGCAGGGGCCTAAACCGGGCGAGGTGAGCAGGGTTGCAAGGCCGGGCGCGCGGTCGATATCGGCTTGGCGGGTTTCGGTCCAGCGTGAGACGGGGATCACGCATTCATCCGAAAACCCGCGCAAATAGGGTGAGGCGGGCGCGAGGTTTTGATGGCGAAAGCAACCGAAGGCCTTGGCGTTTAGCATATGTTTGGGGACGCCGTGAAAATGATAGGCCATCGCCATGCCGCCCCAGCAGACGCCAAAGGTGGATTGCACGTTGGTTTGGGTCCAATCCATCACCTCACGCAATTCATCCCAATAGCTGACCTGTTCAAAAGGCAGGTGTTCGATCGGGGCGCCGGTGATGATGAGGCCGTCGAACTTCTCGTCTTTGACCTCTTGGAAGGGGCGGTAAAAGGCCTCCATATGCTCGGCGGCGGTGTTTTTGGTTTGGTGTTCGGACATGCGGATCAAGGACAGGTCGATCTGCAAGGGCGTGGCGCCGATGAGCCGGGCAAATTGGTTTTCGGTCTGAATTTTCTTGGGCATCAGGTTCAAAAGCGCGATTTTGAGCGGGCGGATGTCTTGATGACTGGCGCGGTCGGGTGAGATCACCATGACGCCTTCCTTTGACAAGACGTCAAAGGCGGGCAGGTCTTCGGGCAGGGTGATGGGCATGAGGCGTCTCCGGTTTGGTAGGTATTGCTGTGTGGTGTCAGGCCGATTTTGGGGTAACTTTGCGGTTAATCGCGGTGGCGATGAGGGCGGTAAAATCATCGGGGGTTTTGACCTGCGCCGCCTCATCCGCCGTCACGGTGACACCCCATGTTGCCATAGCGGCATAGTGGGGTTGGCGGTGGTCGAGCAGACGCGCATAGCCATAGCGCAAGAAATCATCGGGGTTGACGTGGGCTTCAGTCAGCCCTTGTTTTTGCAGGTAGTCTTGCCAAACCTGCAACAGGAATTCTGGCTGGTAATACATAGGCTTGGGCGCGCGATCAAAGCGTTTGATAAGGGCATCGCGGTGCGCGTCAGACCCTTGGATCCAGACCAAGAGCATATTACGCGAGAGTGCGGTCAGGATAGGATCAGCGGGGTTGGCGGCATCGACCACCTCACAGATGGAGCCGCCACTGTCGCAAACGAAATTGCTGCAACCGTACAGGTCTACCGCGCGTTTGATGAAGCGTTCAGCATCCAAGAGGGCGGCTTTTTCGGCAACGCAGTGCTGTTCTTGGCGCAGGCAATAGTCGGCAAAAGCCACACCGCCAAGGTCAGGATTGCCGGGTTTGCCAAGATAGGTGGACAAGGGCGCTAGGTTTTCAAAGGTGATGTTGGACGCGATATAAACGCTGTCTGTCATCAACAACTCGCGCAGAAGTGGGACTTTCATCGCCTCGCGCTTGAAATTATCGGCAATGAATTCACCCATATAGCGGGTGCCGATGCGGTAATCTATGGAATAATGGAACCAGTCGGCCCCGTCACGCAGCATGTTTGACAGGTGGGTTTTGCCAAGGCCGGACATGCCAAACAGCAAGACCTTTTTGGCGGCATCGGCCTGCCAATCGTGGGATGATGTGTAGAGCATATGACCTCCGGCGCTGGATTGCTGGGGAGTGATAGCGCGGGGAGCGGCGAAGTTCACGCGAAAAAGTGCAGGGGTTATTTTTCCCGTATTGGCAAGGCTATGGGCGCGGGCATAGGGTAGCGCTATGCGCGCACCTTTGATTTTGCTTTTGATGTCTTTGCTTGGGATGGCCGCCGCGTGGTCCGTGCCGGATTTGGCATTGTTGGCTGGCTTGTCTGCGCTGGCCAGCCTGATTTTGCTGGGTTTGGCGTGGGGCAAGGCGCGAAAGGCCCAAGCTGGGCCTGCAAAGCCTTGGATTGTGGTGGACGGGTCTAATGTGATGTATTGGAATGATAATACGCCAAAAATTGAGACGGTGCGCGCGGTGGTGGAGCGGCTGGTATCGCTTGGCTATGCGCCCGGTGTGATGTTTGATGCCAACGCCGGGTATTTATTGGGCGGGCGGTATATGCATGACGGGGCAATGGGCAAAGCGTTGGGCTTGCCGATGGACCGGGTTATGGTGGTCCCCAAAGGCGTGCCGGCCGATCCGTATATCTTGACCGCCGCACGGGATTTGGGGGTGCGGATTGTGACCAATGACCGCTACCGCGATTGGGCGGGCGACCACCCCGAGGTGGCCGAGGTGGGACATTTGGTTAAGGGCGGTTACCGCGATGGGAAGTTGTGGCTGGATATTGACCCGTGACGCAAAAAGCCCCGCGGGATGCGCGGGGCTTTGAGTGTGTGTTTGGGATCGGTCAGATTAGAACGAGTAGCCGACCTTGATGCCAACGCCGACAGCTTTGTTGCCCGCGAAGTTGGAGGCTGGAACGCCGGCGCCAAGTGTAGTCTGAGTATTGCCCAGTTTGACATAAGACACGCCGCTGGTGATCTTCATGTTGTCGCGTGTATAGACGGCACCCAAGGTCAGGCTTTTCTTGCCATCAGTTGGCCCCAAGTTGGCCGAGAAACCGCCGCTGGGCTTTTCATACCCGACCGAGGCAGAAACCGCCCAGTTTGCGTTCAGCTTACGGCCAACGCCCAAGTTGAAGGTGACCGTGTCTTTGGCATAGGACACCAAAGCGCCGCCGGTGGTCAGGGTGCTGTACACTTTTGGTGCGATTTGGAAGTTCGACCAATCAACCCAACGGATCGAGCCGAAGACCAAGGTGTCTTTTGCAACACCGGATTGGAATTCAAGGTTGACCGATTGCGGTGTTTCAACAGTGATCGGCATGCCAAACAAAGCCGCAGGAAGGGCCACAGTGGTGGTTTCTACGGGTGTAAAGTTGTGCTTTACTTTGGAGCTGTAGGTCAAAGCCACGCGCAGCGCGATCTCGGGTTTTTCATAAGCAACGCCGACCACATAGCCAAGGCCGCCATCTTTCGTGGCGCTGCCGGTATAACCGCGTACGAAAGGCACCGAAGCCACGGCCGACATGGTTTGGTATTTCAAACCACCATAGACCGAAACATTGGTCGAGGTTGTGTATTTCAACAGGCCGGTCATGGCCATTGTGCGGATTTTGGCGGTTGAGCCGCGGGCAAAATACGTGGTGCCTGCAGGATAGTTTACATCGGCGCCAAACGGCTGGTCAACGATCAGAGCTGCCGACAGGTTGTCATTAATCTGGTACTTAAGGCCGCCACCGATTTGGTTGTAGTTGGCGGCCATATCGCCGGATGCCTGACCCGGTGTTGGGGTGACGGCGCTTCGGGCAGTGCCAGCGCCAACGCCAGACACACTTGGCGATACACGCCCCAAGGAAAACTCAACGAAGTTGCCCTTTTCAAACAAGATTGCTGCCGATTGGCTAGAGCGCTCAATGCCGCCAGCATGGGCTGTGGTTGCGGAGACGGCGATGGCCCCCAGCGTTGTGACGATTTTCTTCATGATAGTTCCTCCCAGAACTTGTTCCCTAGGGTGCGACCAAAAGGCACCTTAGAGGCAGCGATATGGAGGGTTGTGGCATCGGTCAATTCGTGACGCTACGTCAAAATTTTAGGCCACGGGACTGTTGTATCAATGCACGGTTTGCCGATGATACCTTGCGGTTTTCACAGCTATTTGGGGGCGATTTTGGCGGCGGCATTGCTTGCCCTAAGGTTAACCGTAATCCCCGCTAGGATCAGAGCGGCACCGATGACGAGGGCTATTTCCAATGGCTCATTGTAGAAAAACCAGCCCAAAGCGAAAGCGATGGGCAGACGCACGAAATCTATCGGGATGGCCACGCTGGCGGGGGCGAGCGACAGCGCCTTGGTGAGGCAAAAATGCGCGGTGAGGCCGCATAGGCCGATTGCGACCAGCCACGGCAGCGAGGTGGCGGTGGGGAGGGCTATGTCACCGTCATAGCCTGCCATGGTTAGGCCCATGACCAGCTGCATGCCAGTTAGCCAGAACATGATGGAGGCGATGGTTTCGTGCCGGGTGAGCTGTTTGGTCGCGATATTGGTGGCGGCAAAACACAGGGCGGCCAAGGCGGCGGCGGCGATGCCCGGATCAAACGCCGAGAAATCGGGGCGGGCGACGATGAGCGTGCCGGTAAAGCCCAAGGCGGCGGCGATGAGTTTGGCGCGGGTCAGCTTTTCGCCCAGAAAAATCGGGGCGAGGAGGATGACCCAGATGGGGGCGGTGAACTCTAGCGCAAAGACTTGGCCCAAGGGGATCATGGTGAGCGCCCAGAACCACAGGTTTTGGCCAGTAAAATGCACGGTGTTGCGCAAAAGATGCCGGGGCAGGCGGTCGGTTTTGACCAGATGGCGGCGGCCCGTGGCCAAAATCACGGTGGTGACGATGACAAAGCCGATGAGTGAGCGCCATGTCATGATTTCAAACGTATCATGGATGGAGGAGACTTCGCGCCCGGCCACTGCCATTGCCAGAAAGGCGGTGATGGAGCCGATCATCCAAATGGCGGCGGCGAGGGGGCGGTTGCTTTCAGTCATCATGCTGTGATGACGCGGGATTTTGGGATTGTCCAGCGGTTGTGTTTGGGCCTGCGGGGGGGCAGGCCCAAAGGGCGGGGGGTAGCTGCGGTGTTAGCTTCTGCGACCACCGCGACGGCCACCGCGACCACCGGCAGCGCCGACGGAAGCAGAGGCTTCGGCAAAGGTCATCCCGCCTTCGACGGCTTCGATCACCTTGGCAAAGCGAATCCATTCGCCGCCGTTGGCATCGTGATTCATGAGGAAGTTGGCGGCGCGGATTGCCTCCATTTCCTGCAAACGCACTGGGTTCATAATGGCGCTGGTCATGCCTGCGCCAATGGCCATGGGCAAAAACGCCCCGTTGATGCCGTGACGCTGGGGCAGACCAAACGAGATGTTGGACGCGCCACAGGTGGTGTTGACGCCGAGTTCTTCACGCAGACGGCGCACGAGGGTAAAGACTTGCTGGCCAGCCGAGCCCATAGCGCCCACAGGCATGACCAACGGGTCCACCACGATGTCACAGGCGGGAATGCCAAAATCGGCGGCGCGCTCGACGATTTTTTTGGCGACAGCGAAACGGACGTCTGGGTCTTCGGAAATGCCGGTGTCATCGTTTGAGATGGCGACGACCGGCACGTTGTATTTTTTGACCAAAGGCAGGACCAGTTCCAAGCGGTCTTCCTCACCCGTGACCGAGTTCAAAAGCGGGCGACCGATGGCGGCTTTTAGGCCAGCTTCCAACGCGCCTGGAACCGAGCTGTCGATGCACAAAGGGGCATCAGTGATGGCTTGGATGCGGGTAATGAGTTCATGCATCAAGGGTGGTTCAACAAAGTTGTTGTCAGCGTAGCGCGGGTCGGTCGCCATTTTGTTGGTGAAAACGGCGCCGGAGTTCACGTCCAGCACGGTGGCACCGCAGGCAACCTGTTCCAGCGCGTCGCGCAGGACGGTCTCAAAGTTACCAGCCTCAAGCTCGGCGGCCAGTTTTTTGCGCCCCGTAGGGTTAATGCGTTCTCCGATCACGCAGAAAGGTTCGTCAAAACCGATGATTACCGTTTTTGTTTGGGATTCGATGACAGTACGGGTCATAGTTAAACTACTTTCTTAAGTGTGAGAGGCAGGAACAGCGGATTTTCCACCATTCTGGATCGCCCAAGTGGCGTTGGTTTTGATGCCGCCAAGTGGGAAGAAGTGAACGGAGGCAATACCGAAATCGGGGTGGCGGGCCTTGTGCGCGGCAAGTTCATTCACAAACTCAGTCGGCTCATAAGGCAAGAGCAGTTTGGTCACGTCCATCGCGCGCTTTTGCAGCACTTTCAAGGACGGGCCAACACCGCAGGCAATGGCGAATTTGATCAAGGTTTGCAGCTTGGCCGGGCCTGCGACACCGATATGGATGGGCAGATCAATACCTTCAGCGGCCAAACGGTCGGCCCATTTGATCACCGGGCCTGCCTCAAAACAAAACTGGGTGGCGAGGGCCATTTTGGCGTCGGTCCGCTCAGAGAACGCTTGTTTCCACTTCAGCGCTTCCATCACGATTTTATCGCCACCATCGCGGTCGATGTCGCGGTTGCCTTCGGGGTGGCCTGCGATGTGCAAGCGGGTAAAGCCGTCAAACAGACCGCTTTCCATCAGTTGCATAGAGCTGTCGTAGTCGCCTGCGGGGGTGTTGACGCCGCCGCCAAGCAGCAATGCTTGCTTCACATCGGCCTCACCCTGATACCGCGCGATCCAATCGGCAAGGGTGGCGCGGTCGGGGATGATGCGGGCGGGGAAGTGCGGCATCACGTCAAAGCCTTCGGACTTCAGGCGCTTGGCCGTGCCAACCATTTCTTCAATCGGGGTGCCTTCGATATGGGCGATATAGACGCGGGTGTGCTGAGGCAGCAGATCGCGGAAATTATCGACCTTTTCGGCGGTGCGTGGCATCACCTCAATCGAGTAGTCTTGCAAAAAGGCCTCTACCTGTGGCGCGGTGGCGCTGGTGGTGGGGGCGGCGGTTTCGCGTTTGAAATTGAAAAGAGCCACTACATTCTCCCAGATTTTTTGTGTCACAGGTGTGTTTTCCAAGGCGGTTATGCCCAGCCAGAATTATCAATCAATTGTTTGATGCGCGCGGTGTCGTATTCGGCGTCAAGGCGCGCAGCCTCAACCTTGGCGACATCGGCGGGTTCGCCCTCAAGCGGGTAGGGCGTGGCTTTACGCCATTCAGCGAGGTAAAGATCGGCATCTTTGGCACCGATTTTCATGGCACAACGGTCAATCGCTTGTTCAAACCGTTCGGGCAATTGCACCTTAGAGGCGGAGCGGCCCTTGCCAACAATAACCTGCGCCGGAATATCCCGCCAATATACGATGGTAACCTCTGGCATGATGCGATTCCCCTTTATGCTATGGCCCCCTTTTAGCGGTTAGGCCCAATGGACAGTGACGTTTTTCGACACGAAAACGGCTGTCAGCGACCTGCTGCTGCTGCCCCCCGCGTGAACTGGTGCTTTGTTTAGCAAAGGCTGCGCTTGGGGGCGATGGGCTGCGACCCTCAAATCCTTCATGACGTTTATGAGGGTGAGGGGTGGCTTTAGATGCTTGCGCGGGGGGGGCGGCGCGGTTAGCATTGGGACAACCACGAATGGAGGGCGCGATATGACGCCCGAGCGTCCCCGGGAGGAGGACGCGATCCCTGAGCCTGATGCGGGTCTTGACCGCGGGGTTCTGGTCGAACCGTCTGCCTCCCCTCAGCTTGGATCTGGGCAGCTTTACGCTGCGCTGGATCTGGGTACGAACAGTTGCCGGATGTTGATTGCGCGACCGCGTGGCAGTCAGTTTCAGGTGATCGACAGTTTTTCCAAAACTGTCCAGCTTGGCGCGGGGCTTGAAGCCAGCGGCAGGCTTTCGCGTGGGTCGATGACGCGGACGATTCAAGCCTTGCGGATCTGTGAGAAAAAGCTTGAAAAGCATGGAGTTAAGCGCATGCGCTTGGTTGCGACCGAGGCGTGCAGGCGGGCCAAGAATGCGCGCGATTTCATTCGACAGGTGCGGCGTGAGACGGGGTTGCAGCTGGAAATTATTGCGCCCGAGGATGAGGCGCGGCTGGCGGTGATTTCTTGCGCGCCGTTGGTCAGTGCGAAAACCGAGCAGTTGTTGGTGGTTGATATTGGCGGCGGGTCCACGGAATTGGTGTGGATTGATATAACTGGGGTTGAGCCGTCGGACCGGCCGCGCGCGATTATGCGGCTGCATGCGGGGTTTAAGCCGGTGGGGCCGGGCCAAGCGCGGGTGGTCGATTGGATTTCGGTGCCGCTGGGGGTGGCCACGCTGAAAGACCAGTTTGCCGATGTTGAAGATGATGCCGCGCGCTTTGCCCTGATGAGTTGGTTTTTTGAGGAAAACCTTGCGAGCTTTTCGCCCTATAATCAGTTGAACGCGCGCGAGGGGTTTCAGATTATCGGGACCAGCGGCACGGTTACCACGGTGGCGGCGTCGTTTTTGGGCCTGAAACGCTATGACCGGGCCAAGGTGGACGGGTTGCGCATGTCGTCGGATCAGATAGATACGGTTATCCGCGATTATCTGGCTTTGGGGCCAGAAGGGCGGCGGACGGACCCCCGGATTGGGCGTGACAGGCACAGTTTGATCATGTCGGGGGCGGCGATTTTGCAAGCGCTTATGCGGGTCTGGCCGACGGATCAGTTGTCGGTTGCAGATAGGGGCCTGCGCGAAGGATTGCTCTATGCCCAGATGAACGCGGATGGCGTGCTGGGAGATGGGCCTTATGAATAGTGGTGTGGAAGAATGACTGAGAAGAATACATCAGGCCGGGGCCAACGCGAATTGCGCGTGCGGGTGAAATCGGCCAAGGGGCGCAAGCTGTCGTCGACCTTGTGGTTGGAGCGGCAGTTGAACGACCCTTATGTGATCCGCGCCAAGAAAGAGGGTTTTCGCGGCCGTGCAGCCTATAAGATTGCCGAATTGGATGAGAAATACGGGTTTTTGGTACCAGGCGCGCGGGTTGTTGACCTTGGGTGCGCGCCAGGTGGCTGGTGCCAGATCGCGGTTGAGCGGGTGAATGCGCTGGGGCAGAACCCGAAAAAGCCGGTTGGCACGGTGCTGGGCGTGGATTTGCAGGCGATTGAACCAATTTCGGGCGCGCAGATTCACCAGTTGGATTTTCTGTCGGAAGAGGCGGATGCGCTGGTTAAGGGCTGGTTGGGTGGCAACGCGGATGTGGTGATGTCTGATATGGCGGCGGCATCCTCGGGGCATAAAGGCACGGACCATTTGCGGATTATCGGGTTGGTTGAGGCGGCTTTGGACTTTGCTTTTGACGTTCTGGACGAAGGCGGGACGTTTGTTGCCAAGGTTTTGGCCGGCGGCGCTGAGCTGGATATGCTGAACGAGTTGAAGAAGAATTTTAAGAAAGTGGCGAATGTGAAACCAAACGCCAGCCGGGCCGACAGTTCTGAGAAATTCGTGGTCGCGATGGGGTTTCGCGGCCGTGAGGCACGTTTGGCCGAGCGGCGGGCGCTGGAAGAATAAGGCGGAAACGCTTGAACTAAAACGACAAAAGGCACCCAAGGGTGCCTTTTTAATGCCGTTTAGCGCTGGATTGCAGCGATCAGCCGCGCCATGTGCGGACCGGACCGCAATCCATATGGACAAAGTTGGAACGACTGTAGCTGCCCACGCCACCCGATGCGCAGGCCGAAGCAGCCTTAGACATTTGGCCGATAGAGCGGGATTTCAAGCGCAGATCGGCTGCTTGCCCACGCATGTGAAGCGAATTTTTGGCAACGCCGCGCGACTTGCCGCGCAACATGGCGTTGGTTTGCGGGCTGCGGTAGCCCGACAGCATCATGTAAGGTTCAGACACATTCATCAGACGGTGCGACGCTGCCATGATATCCACGGTGCGCGGGTCGATGTTGGTGGCTGTGCCAGTCCGCCAATCGCGCATAAAGTGGTTAATTTCTTTCAAGGCGTCTTTGATGTAATCGCCATCAACCCAATAGATTGTGTCGATGCTTTCCCCGGTTCTGCCCGAGTACATGCGGATACGGCGAATATCACCTGCGCCGCGCAAAAAGCCGAAGGCGTTGCTGTAGGTTGGTGTTGCGATCAAAGCCGTCGCCGCAAAAGCACCAAGCAGCCCGCGTCGCGAGATCATTCCAGTAGATAAAGTCATATTAAGCGCCTGTCCCGTCGCTGGTATTCTACCACCTTGAAGTGGTCTTTACTGCTACTTATCCCCAAGTGCCCTTGCCTTATGGCACAGGTCGAATCGCAACCCAAGCAAAGATTTCCCACTTGCGACAGGATCAACCCGAATAGGCAAAAAATTGCTTAAAATCGGGTCAGGTCGTTAAAACTGTGGCAAAATAATGCCATGTGACGGGAATGCGACAGTTTGCACCCTTCCAACGGGGAAGTGAGTGGACAGGCACATCATATTGGTGAAATTGGATTTTGTTGCACTGCTGCTTGGGGATATCATGCTTAAATCATTTCCGCGAAAGCCTTTATTGGCTGACCATTTTGTCTTTTGTTTTAAAACAGTTTTGATTTCATCGCTGCTGTGCGGTGCGGCCCCGTTGGCTGCTGTTGCGCAAACCAAGGTGTCTTTCGCGGTTGCCAAAGAGATTGGCGCTTTCAGCCAATCAGTTGCGGCGGCGGCCTCGGATGATGAGGCGATGGCGGCGGTTTACCGCGATACTAACTATGCACCGATCTGGACGGGCCAAGGGCAAGAAGCCCGCAGGCAGGCTTTGCTGAGCGCTTTGGCGGGGGCGGGTGCGCATGGATTGCCGGCCAATCGGTATGATCCGGCCACGCTGATTGCGGCGTCGCATGCGGCGCGGACCGAAGGCGACCGTGGGCGGTTGGATGTGATGATGACGCGGGCGCTGCTAGATTATGCGCATGATGTGCAGACCGGGGCGCTGACGCCGGGCAAGGTTATTCCGCTGATCAAGCGTGAGGTGCCGTTGCGCGACCGCCGCGCAAACCTAGAGACGTTTTTGGCCGGCGAGCCGGTGGCGTTTTTGAAATCCTTGCCGCCGCGCACCCATGCCTATGCCCAGTTGATGCGCGCCAAGTTTGAATTGGAGCAGGCCGTTGCGGCAGGCGGCTGGGGGCCAAAGATTGCTGCCACGTCGCTGAAACCGGGGGCTACCGGGCCTGCGTTTTTGCAATTGCGCGACCGTTTGGTGGCGTTGAAGTATTTGCCGCGCTCAATCACGGCCAGCTATGACGGCACGATCCAAAAGGCAGTGCAGGCGTTTCAAACCGATATGGGTTTGGAGGCGGACGGCGTGGTCGGCACCAGCACGGTTGAGCAGTTGAATATCGGACCGCAAGCGCGGTTGGAATCAGTTGTTGTGGCGATGGAGCGGGAACGCTGGATGAATATTGTGCGCGGGCCGCGCCATATTTGGGTGAACCTGACCGATTTCACCGCCAAGATCGTGGATCATGGCCGGGTGACCTTTACCACCCGTTCGGTGATTGGCGCGTTAAGCAGTGACCGCCAATCGCCAGAGTTTTCGGATCAGATGGAGTATATGGCGATTAACCCGTCGTGGAATGTGCCGCGGTCGATCACCACCAAAGAATATTTGCCGATGATGAAGCGGAACCCGAATGCAGTGGGGCATTTGAAGATTGTGGACAGCCGTGGCCGAGTTGTGCCGCGCAGTGCTATCAACTTTGCTGCCTATACTGACCGGACTTTCCCGTATTCTATGCGCCAGCCGCCATCGGATTCCAACGCTTTGGGGTTGGTTAAGTTTATGTTTCCAAACCCTTATAACATTTACTTGCACGACACACCGTCCAAGTCACTGTTTGCGCGCGAAGTGCGCGCGTTCAGCCATGGCTGCATTCGTCTGAGCGACCCCTTTGATTTTGCTTATGCCTTGTTGGCCGAGCAAACGGATGATCCGGTCGGGCTTTTCAAGTCTTATTTGAGCTCGGGCCGAGAAACTAACGTGCAGTTGGATGTGCCGGTGCCGGTGCATTTGGTGTATTTCACCGCTTATCCTGCCGCCACAGGCCGGATTGAGTATCGCCGCGACATTTACGACCGTGACGCTGCGATTTTCCGCGCGTTGCAAGCGGCTGGGGTGGTGCTGGGGGCGGATCAAGGTTAAATCTTTGCGCTAAGGGCTTTGCGGCCCAAAGTGCCAAAGGAGCCGAGGATGGGCTATACAATCGCAGAGATATCAGTGGCCCTTGGCGCGCAGGCGGCAGGGGATTTGTCTGTGGTGATTGAGACCGCGTCTGAGCCTGCAAGTGCCGGGCCTGCCGATTTGGCGCTGGCGATGGACCCAAAATATGCAGATGGCATTGCAAAGGGGGCGGCGGTTGCTGCGTTGCTTTGGCAAGGGGCGGATTGGCAAGCGCTGGGGTTGAAGGCTGCAATTTTTGCGCCGCGCGGGCGGTTGGCGATGGCGGGGCTGTCGCGGATGCTGGACGCAGGGCCGGTGATTGCCCCCGGTGTGCATGCGCTGGCTGTGGTGGACCCCTCAGCTGTTATTGGGGCGGGGGCTGCGATTGCGCCTTTTGTCGTGATTGGGCCGGGTGTGGTGATTGGGGCGGGCGCGCGGATTGCAAGCCATGTGTCGATAGCGACAGGCGCGCAGATTGGGGTGGATGCGCTGATTTGCCAAGGTGCGCGGATTGGCGCGCGCGTGGTGATTGGCGACCGCTTTATTTGCCAACCGGGTGCGGTGATTGGGTCGGATGGTTTTTCCTTTGTGACGCCTGAAAAATCGGGAGTTGAGGAGATCCGCGAAACCTTGGGGCAGCGGGATGGCCAAGGCGACGGGACTTCGGCGCAAAGCTGGACGCGGATACATTCACTTGGCGCTGTAACCATCGGGAATGATGTGGAAATTGGTGCCAATGCTTGTATTGATCGCGGCACCATTCGCGACACCACAATTGGAGATGGCACCAAGCTCGATAACCTGGTGCATATTGGGCATAATGTGCAGGTAGGGCAGGATTGTTTGCTGTGCGGCCAGGTTGGGATTGCGGGGTCCAGCCGGATCGGCAACCGTGTGGTGCTGGCGGGGCAATGCGGGGTGAATGACAATATCTTTGTGGGCGATGATGTGATTGCCGGCGGGGCGACCAAGATTTTCACCAATGCGCCTGCGGGGCGGGTGTTGCTCGGCTATCCGGCGGTGAAGATGGAGGTGCATCTGGAGATGCAAAAAGCCTTGCGCAGATTGCCGCGGATGATGAAAAATCTGTCACAAACCACAGATAAAAGCTGAAGGAAGCTTTGGGCAAAGAGGTGGATCATGGCGATTTCGGTTGAAGACAGGGTGCGGGCGATCATGGCCGAGCAAGCAGGGCTTGATCTGGTCGATGTGACGCTGGACAGCAGTTTGGAAAGCCTTGGGGTGGATAGCCTTGGGGTGGTCGAGGCGATCTTTGCGATTGAGGAGGCCTTTGATATTTCTGTGCCATTCAACGCCAACGCGCCGCAAGACAGCGGGTTTGACCTGACATCGGTAGGCACGATCTGTGCGGCCGTGCAGGGTCTGATTGACAGCCAAGCCGCATGAAACGGGTTGTGATCACCGGGGCAGGCACGGTGAACGCGCTGGCGCAGGATGTGGCGGGGACTTTGGCTGCCTTTGCCGAAGGGCGCTGCGGGATCACGGCCTTGGATATTCCCGACATTGACCGCTTGTCGATTAAGATCGGTGGGCAAGTGCATGGCTGGGACCCCGAGGCACATTTCAACCGCCAGCAGATTGTTTTGTTTGATAAATTCACCCAGTTCACGCTGGTGGCCGCACGCCAAGCGATTGCGCAGTCGGGGCTGAACTTTGATGGCCGTTTGGGCAATGAGGCCGGTGTGGTGCTGGGGACGGCGGGCGGCGGGGTGAACACTTGGGATGAAAATTACCGCGCGGTTTACGGCGAGGGTAAGAACCGGGTGCATCCGTTTGTGGTGCCAAAGCTGATGAACAATGCCGCCGCAAGCCATGTGTCGATGGAGTTCAATCTGCGCGGCCCCAGTTTTACCGTGGCCACGGCCTGCGCCAGTTCCAACCATGCGATGGGGCAAGCGTTTCACATGGTACGGTCGGGAATGGCCCGCGCGATGGTGACAGGCGGGTCAGAATCTATGCTGTGTTTTGGCGGGATCAAGGCGTGGGAGGGCTTGCGCGTGATGTCGAAAGACGCGTGCCGGCCGTTTAGCCTGAACCGTAACGGCATGGTGCAAGGCGAAGGGGCGGCGGTGTTTGTGTTTGAGGAGCTGGAACATGCCCGCAAACGTCAGGCCGAGATTTTGGCCGAAGTGGTGGGTTTTGCCATGACATCGGACGCGGCCGATATTGTAATGCCATCGCGCCAAGGGGCCGCGCGGGCGATTGCAGGGGCGCTGCGCGATGCGCGGCTGAACCCGGCGGATGTGGGCTATATTAATGCGCATGGCACCGGGACGGCGGCGAATGACAAAACCGAATGTGCGGCAGTGGCCGAAGTGTTTGGGCCGCAGGCCGATCATGTGATGATGTCATCGACCAAGGCGATGCATGGCCATTTGATTGGCGGGACGGGGGCGGTGGAGCTGTTGGCCTGCATCATGGCGCTGCGTGATGGTATCATTGCGCCGACGATTGGCTATGAAGAACCAGACCCGGAATGTGCGCTGGATGTGGTGCCAAATGTGGCGCGTGAGGCGCGGGTTGATGTGGCGATTTCCAACGCTTTTGCCTTTGGCGGCTTGAACGCGGTTTTGGCGTTGCGCAAGGCTTAAGTTCGCGGGGGCTTAGCTTGAGTGGCGCGCACAAAACATAAAAACGCCGCGCGGGTTAGGGCGCGGCGTGTCGATGATCAGCTGTTTGGTCTTAGTTGCCGTTGGTTTTGTTCACGGCATCATACCCTGCGGTGAAACCTTTAAGCGACACTGTCAGCACAACCTGTTGGTCGGGGGCAACCACTGGGGTAATTGAAAGCTTTGCTTCATTGCCTTTTTTGAACCCGTCAAGCTCGGCTTGGGTAAAGCCCACGCGCGCGATGCAGCCAATTGGGGCGCACCAAGAGAAGGGGTATTTGCGCGCCTTGCTGCCATCGACCGTCATGGTCAACTCACCCGTTAGCAGGGTTTCCAATGGCACGATGATCGTGGCGCCAGTCACAGCTTCTGATCCCGCTGGCAGGCCGAACATCGAAATCTCGGCCACAGGGTTGCCGGTGGTATCTTTGAGCAATTGATAAAGCTGGCAAGGGTTGGCGCCGTCTTCGGTGCGAATGCAGCGCTGTTCCCACGCGTCAAACGACGCCTCGGTATAGGTAGAGCCGATACCGTCGCTTGCGGCAGGTGCGCCTTCCTCAGTTCCCATCGAAATGCCGTCGGGTGCGGGTGCGGCGGCCTCTGGTGTTGCGGCTTCGGGTGTGGCCGCGGGAGCAGCGGTTTCTGGGGCAGCCGCTTCGGGCGCCGGCGTGGTTTGGGCATAGGCCGCGGTGCCAAGCAAAAGGCAAAGGGTCGTTGCGAGAAGCTGTGCAGATTTGGTCACGGGCATTCTGTTCGTCCTTTATAGTTTGGCAGCGGAATAACACGATCCATCGGGGAAGTCAGGCCCGAAAAAGCGGAGAGGAGAAAATGCTGTGGCGGTTTTTCGCGCAGTGGCTGCCGGATGGAAACACCAAAAGCGGGTCCAAAAATATGGGTGGTGCTCAAATTTTTAAGGGCCGGCGAACCGGCCCTATTTTTTGAATTTTTTGCTCCCTGTCGGACTGGCCGACGTCATGGAGGGGGACGCTAAGGCCTAATGCAGCAAGCGTCAACAGAAAATTTTGCCTGAAATGGGCGAGATTCGAAGAAAAAAAAGTACATGTTTTCACGTGGTTGGCGCTGCGGCGGTTGAAAGGCTGGCCCGGTGGGTAAGATATGATGTGATTATTCACAACGACTCTGGCACTGCGCGGGTAAGCCCCTTAGTTTGAGGGCAATGGATAAGGGCTGTGGGGCGCACAGCCACAGGTTGAAAAGGCGTTTTGAGATGATTGATGATCGTATTTTTGTAGGCGGTGGTGGCGAAGGTTACGGCGTGGCGCAAGAGCTGTTATTGGGGTTTGGCAACCGACATGGTTTGATTGCCGGGGCCACAGGTACCGGCAAAACCGTGACCTTGCAGATCCTGGCCGAGGGGTTTTCGGCGGCGGGTGTGCCGGTATTCATGTCGGATGTGAAGGGGGATTTGTCGGGGATCGCCTTGCCGGGGTCTGAGGGTCACAAGCTGCACGACGCCTTTATGAAACGGGCCGCGACGATTGGGCTTGAATTGAAATACGCGTCTTATCCAGTGACGTTTTGGGATCTATTCGGCAAGCAGGGCCATCCTGTGCGCACGACGGTGGCCGAAATGGGGCCGCTGTTGTTGTCGCGCTTGTTGGAGTTGTCGGACCCGCAAGAAGGCGTGATGAACGTCGCGTTTCGGATTGCCGATGATGAAGGCTTGCCGATGTATGATCTGAAAGATCTGCGCGCGATGCTGACGTTTATTGCCGAGAATGCGAGTGATATCAGTGCAAAATACGGGTTGGTGTCTGTTAGTTCTATCGGGGCCATTCAGCGCCGGTTGTTGGTGTTGGAGAACCAAGGCGGCGAGAACCTGTTTGGCGAGCCTGCGTTGGAATTGGCCGATATGATGCGCGTCGACCCGGATGGGCGCGGGCGGATCAACATTTTGGCGGCGGATCAGTTGATGGGCGCGCCACGGCTTTATGCTACGTTTTTGCTGTGGTTGATGTCCGAGTTGTTTGAGGAATTGCCTGAGGTCGGCAACCCGGACAAGCCAAAGCTCGTGTTTTTCTTTGACGAGGCGCATTTGCTGTTTGATGGCGCACCCAAAGCGCTGGTCGATAAGGTTGAGCAGGTTGTGCGCTTGATCCGGTCCAAGGGGGTTGGTATTTATTTTATCACGCAAAAGCCTGCCGATGTGCCGGATGATGTTTTGGCGCAATTGGGCAACCGGGTGCAGCATGCGTTGCGGGTGTTTACGCCGCGTGACCAAAAGGATTTGCGTTTGGCGGCCCAGACCTACCGTGAAAACCCACGCTTTTCGACTGAGGATGCGATTAAGGAAGTGGGGACGGGGGAGGCTGTCACCTCATTCTTGCAAGACAAGGGGATACCGGGTGTGGTGGAGCGCACTTTGATCCGCCCGCCCAGCAGCCAGTTGGGGCCGATTGATGCAGGCACCCGCGCGATGTTGATGGCAGGATCGCCGATTGCGGGCAAATATGAGGCAGAGGTTGACCGCGATTCGGCCTTTGAACGCTTGGCTGTGCGGGCCGCTGCGGCGGCAAAAGAGGCCGCGGGCGCCGAGGCTGCCGAGGCCAAGGCCAAGCTGGACGCGAAAGAGTTTCAGATTGACGCGCGCGAGTTCAATTCTGGGCGGCGCTATGATGGGGGTGGGGCAGTACCTAAAAAATCCACGCGGAAAAGCTCATCTGACAGTGTGGGTGAGGCCTTTGCCAAATCGTTTGCGCGGCAATTGGGCAGCCGAAGCGGGCAGGCAATTGTGCGCGGAATTTTGGGGTCTTTGTTCAAAAGCCGCTGAAGCGACTTGCGCGCGCCTTGGTTTGGGCGCGCGCTGATAGTGGTTTGAGTTTAGCTGTCGATCCGTTTGAAATCGCGGATTAGGCCCGCAGTTTTGTCGGGCCAGATCGTAGCTTTTGTGCGGGTTTGATGGGCGGCAAAGGCCGCGGCATCCACAAACGCCTCATCCAGATGCCAAACCAATGGGTTTTCACCCGTGGTCACTTCAAACTTTACGCAGCCCGGTTCGGCCCGGCTAAGGCGGATGTGTTCGGGCAGGTAGGTGCGGACCAGGTCAGCCTCGGCCTCCGAGGTGCAGGTGAGGGTGCCGGTCAACGTGGTCATTCCCATTCGATGGTTCCCGGTGGCTTTGATGTAATGTCGTAGGTTACGCGGTTAATCCCTTGAACTTCATTGATAATCCGTGTGGCGGTTTCGCCAAGGAAGTCATGGGTGAAGGGGTAATAATCGGCGGTCATGCCGTCCACGGATGTGACGGCGCGCAAGGCGCAGGCGAAATCATAGGTGCGACCGTCGCCCATAACGCCTACGGTGCGGACGGGCAGGATGGCGACGAAGGCTTGCCAAATCTCATCATAAAGCCCGTGTTTGCGGATTTGGTCGATGAACACCGCATCGGCTTTTTTCAGGATTTCCAGCTTTTCGCGGGTAATTTCACCGGGGCAGCGGATCGCCAAACCGGGGCCGGGGAACGGGTGGCGACCGATAAAGCCGGCGGGTAGGCCGAGTTCGCGGCCCAAAGCGCGAACCTCATCTTTGAAGAGTTCGCGCAAAGGTTCGACCAGTTTCAGGCCCATCTTTTCCGGCAGGCCACCGACATTGTGGTGGGATTTGATGGTGACCGAAGGGCCGCCCGAAAAGCTAACGCTTTCAATCACATCAGGGTAGAGCGTGCCTTGAGCGAGAAACTCGGCTCCCTCAATGCCATTCGCGTATTTCTGGAACACGTCGATGAACAGACCACCAATGATTTTGCGTTTGGTTTCGGGGTCGGAAACGCCTTCGAGCTTGCCCAAGAACAGCTCGGACTCGTCGGCGTGGATCAGATTTAGGTTATAGTTGTCGCGGAACATGGTGACGACTTCAGCCGCCTCATTTTGCCGCAAAAGCCCGTGATCGACGAAAACGCAGGTGAGTTGGTCGCCAATCGCCTCATGCAAAAGCATGGCTGTGACCGAACTGTCCACACCGCCCGACAGCCCGCAGATCACTCGTTTGTCGCCAACCTGAGCGCGGATAGCAGCGATGGCCTGATCGCGGTAGGCATCCATCGTCCAATCGCCGGTAAACCCTGCGAGGCGAACGAAGTTTTCGTAAAGCTTCGCGCCGTTAGGGGTGTGATGCACCTCGGGGTGGAACTGCACGGCGTAGAAATGGCGCGACTCATCGGCGGTGATGGCGAAGGGCGCGTTGGGGGAGGTGCCATAGACCGCAAAACCCGGTGCCAGTTTAGAGACGTGGTCGCCGTGCGACATCCAGACCTGTTCACGGTCGGTTTCAAACCAACCTTTGAGGATGGAGAGTTTTTCGGCGGTGGGTGTGACAAAGGCGCGGCCAAATTCGGCGGTGCCGTGACCCCGTTCAACGTGGCCACCCAAACAATGCATCATGACTTGCTGGCCGTAGCAAATGCCAAGGACCGGCACACCGAGGGTAAAGACCGATTTCGGCGGCATCGGTGCGCCATCCGCAAAGACCGAGGCCGGGCCACCCGAGAGGATGACGGCTTTGGGCGCGAATTCGGCCAGAAAAGCGTCTGTCACCTTATTGAACGGGTGGATTTCGCAATAAACATTCAACTCCCGCAGGCGGCGCGCGATGAGCTGCGTGACCTGAGAGCCGAAGTCGATGATGAGTAGGCGTGCGTGATGTGTCATGCGCGGGGGATAAGCAAGGATGGGTCGAATCGCAAGAGGGCTTGTTGGGGGGGGCTTTGGGTGGGGAAGGTGGCGTGAGTATTTTCACAAAGATGAAATATCGGTTTGGTGCGCTTGGCTTGGGAATGTCGGTTTTGAGTGGGATGTGACGGAAATGGGGAGTGGGGGGCAGGGGTTTGGCGGCATAAGGGGCGGCAAATGGGCCGCGCGGTTGCGGGCAGATATGGAGATTTGGCGATGAGTGACGTTGCAGGGCGCAGAGTGCGGGGCGGTGGCGGGTCCGTTCGTCGGGCAGAGCGGACAGCCGTAAGCTTTGACGTGGCGAAATATATCAGCCGCAACATTCCAAATTTCGAGATTTTGAATGAGGAAGCGTTGCAAATCATCGAGCACAACGCAGAAACCGTGTTGGAAGAGATTGGCGTGAACTTTGTCGATAACCCTGCGGCGCTTGATCGTTGGCGTGCGGCGGGCGCGGATGTAAAGGGCGAGCGGGTGCATATTCCGCGCGGTTTGGCGCGCAAGCTTTGCGCGACAGCGCCCAGCACATTCACCCAGCATGCCCGCAATTCGGACCGCAATGTTGAGATTGGCGGGCGCAATTTGGTGCTGGCCCCGGTGTACGGCCCTCCCTTCGTGCGCGACCGCGAATCTGGCCGACGCTATGCCACGATGACGGATTTTGAGAAATTCGTGAAGCTTGGCTATATGTCGAAGTGGTTGCACCATTCGGGTGGGACGGTGTGTGAGCCTACGGATATTCCGGTGAACAAGCGGCATTTGGACATGTTGCGCGCGCATATGGTGTTGTCGGACAAGCCTTATATGGGGTCGGTGACCGAGCCGGAGCGGGCCGCAGATTCGGTTGAAATGTCAAAGCTGCTGTTTGGGGCGGATTTTGTTGACCAAAACGTGGTGATGACCAGCCTGATTAACATCAACTCGCCGCTCACGTTCGATTCGACGATGATGGGCGCGTTGGAGGTTTATGCGCAGGCGGGGCAAGCCGCGATTATTTCGCCGTTTATCGTGGGGGGGGCAATGGCGCCGGTGACGGTGGCAGGCACGTTGACGCAGGTTTTGGCCGAAGTTTTGGCGGGTGTTGCGTATAGCCAATTGATCCGCCCCGGTGCGCCGGTGATTTTTGGGGCCTTTGTGACCTCGATTGACATGAACTCGGGCGCGCCGACATTTGGGACGCCTGAGGCAGCGCATATTACCTATGGTGCAGGGCAGCTCGCGCGGCGTTTGAAGTTGCCGTATCGGTCGGGCGGCGCGTTTTGTGGCTCAAAGCTGCCTGATGCGCAGGCGGCATATGAGACGGCGAACAGCCTGAATATGGCATTGCTTTCGGGCGTGAACTTTATGCTGCATTCGTGTGGCTGGCTGGAAGGCGGCCTTGTGTCGAGCTTTGAGAAGTTCGTGATGGATGCGGACCAATTGGGGACACTGCATCACCTGGCGCAAGGTGTGATGATGGACGACAACGGCCAAGCGATGGACGCGTTGCGTGAAGTGGGGCCGGGCGGACATTTCTTGGGCTGTGAGCATACGCAAAAGAACTTTAAGTCCGCGTTCTGGCGGTCAGAGCTGTTCGATTACAAGCCGTTTGAGACGTGGTACGAGGAAGGCGCGCGCGATACCGAGACATTGGCCGCCAACCGTGTTGCCAAGTTGATCGGGGATTATCAAGCGCCTGCGCTGGATGAGGGTATTCGCGACTCGTTGGATGACTATGTCGCGCGCAAAAAGGCGTCGATGCCGGATGCGTTTGTCTAGGCATTTGTTGGATTTTAGAAAAAAGGCCCGTCCCGGAGTGGGGGCGGGCCTTTTGCATTAGGCTTAGCCCTTCTCAGGTACCGCTTGGGCTGCGCAGCAAGCGTGCCTCGGCCAGCATTGCGATCAACAGATCGATGTGGCGGGCAAGGGAATAGCCTGCATCGCCTGCGCGGCGGGTTTCTTCGGTCCGTTCCTCGGCGTCAAACAGTTTGGCCAGCGCAGATTCGGGACTGGGTGGGCTGGTGGCATTGATCAAGCGGCGCAAATCTCGGTCGCGGCGATAGTCGCATAGTCCGTGGCGGGCTGCGCGGATAAGCAGGCGTGGGCGGCGAAGATTGGCGAGCAGGGTGCTGATATCTGACATTATGTCCTCCGGGTAAATTGCTTGGGGATGTTGCATCTGTACAACCCAGCGTTGCGCGTCTTTTGGTTTCACCGCGCGCTGCTTTCGCAATTGTTTATGATTTGGAAACAATTATCGGAGAAAGCGAAGATATTAACGAACAGGTAATAAATGCAACCCAGAGTTGAAATTATCCAAGTTTGGACCAAAGGCTCGGTTAGGGCGGCACAGGACATTGATATGCGATCAAACCTGAGGTCTGATGTCTCGCTGCCTGCATGGCTGCCTGATGCGGTACGCTTGTATCTTGACCACACAGAGCAAGGGGTTTCCTTGCGGCAATTGGCGCGCCGCGAAGGCTGCCATGCGTCAACCGTGATGCGTCTGGTGCGCCGCTATGAAAACCGCCGGGATGATCCGCTGGTGGATGAGGCGCTGGATGCGCTTGGGCGGGTGCAGGATACGACCCCATGCAACCCCAGCCGGAAGGATGCCAAAACCATGACCGCCCCTGTGAGACAAGCGAATTTGACGATTGATGAGGCCACTTTGATGGGCGAAGGGCGCAGGGTTTTGCGGCGCTTGGCCGAGGCGGATACGGTGCTGGCGATTGCACCCGATATGGAAAAGGCCGCCGTGTTGCGCAGTTTTGCCGATGGGCGAACGTTGCGACTGGCGGTGATTGATCGCAGCGTGGCCCAGGCCTTTGCGCTGCAAGACTGGATTTCATGCCCCAAGCCGGGGCGAGTGTCGACCTATGTGATAACCGCTGTGGGGCGGGCCGCGCTGAAGCGGATGGGCGCGGATGAAGGTGCGTCGGGGATGGCCGAAGCCGCAGCCCAATTTGGCGCTGCAAGCCCTGCTTGGGGCGCGCCGCGTGACGCGGTGGACGATAGCGAAGAGCGCCGCGCGCGGTATAGTTCCGCCGAAAGCCCGGTGCAGGTTTTGGCGCGGCGGCGTGACCGCGATGGCATGCCGTTTTTGTCTACCGAACTGGTTGCCGCAGCCGAGCAATTGCGGATGGATTTTGAGTTGGCCCAGATGGGCCCACGCGTGACCCAGAATTGGGAGCGGTTTTTGACGGGGGCTGTCGGGTGTAGAACGTCAACCACCTTGTCCGCGCGCGACAACCATCTTGGCCGGTTTTCAGGCCGCTGAGGTTGGCGTGTCGTTCAATGTTTCTGGTTAGGTTTCTCCTTCGTTTTGGTTGTCGGTAATGGTT
>Ga0209390_10002002_pt1 | contig 37206 bp, 38 predicted proteins | sample BON01_FD_187212 | JGI IMG/M metagenome (GOLD analysis project Ga0209390, IMG submission 187212) | Freshwater microbial communities from Lake Bonney liftoff mats and glacier meltwater in Antarctica - BON-01 (SPAdes) (version 2) | ecosystem: Environmental > Aquatic > Freshwater > Ice > Glacier...
CGCGCTGGCGCAATTCGATGCAACTGTCGGAACTAACAAAGCCCGGCAGAACTAAAAACCCGTTGTCGTCAAACGACCTAACTTGATCTGGCGACAATAGCGACACCGCCGTCACGCTTCTTTCGAGTCAGTCGGGTTTTCAAACACCGAGTGTTCGGGAAACGCGAACGGAATCAGTTCTTGCAGCCGCCGCGGCTGGCCCTCAACTTCGACTAGTAACTCTGCGCCGCCGTGCTCCCATAACAGTTGGCGACAGCGCCCGCAAGGAGTAACGGGCTGGTCGTTGCCAACACAGCAAATTGCGACGATGCGTCCCCCGCCACCCATGTGTAGTGCTCCAAGTACGGCGCACTCCGCGCACAGCGTCAGACCGTATGAGGCATTCTCGACGTTGCAACCGCTGACGATGCGCCCGTCGTCGATCAGAGCGGCCGCGCCAACGCGAAACTTCGAATACGGCACATAGGCGTGGGCTTGCGCATCTTTCGCGGCCAACCGCAGTGCCGGCCAGTCAATCGGTATTTGCGGCGTCGTCATAGATCAACCTTAGTTCTGGACATTGCGGCAACTCACTGCGCAGAATCAATGGCGCCGAGAATCTCGCGCAATAAGGCGCCGACCCTACCTGCGGCCGCCTTGCCCACGCGAATCACCTCTTCGCCAGAAAGCGGCTCGGGGTTAATACCGGCGGCGAGGTTCGTCGCCAGCGAGAGCGCCAGCACCTCCATGCCGAGGTGGCGCGCGGCGATCGTTTCGAGCACGGTCGACATTCCGACCATGTCCGCGCCCCAAGATTTGGCGGCGCGAATCTCGGCCGGAGTTTCGTAGTGTGGCCCGTGAAAACCCAGGTACACGGCCTCGTTGATTGTTGGTTGCACGAGGCTGGTAATGGTGCGCAGTCGCGGGCTGTAAGCATCTGTGAGATCGACGAAACGACCAGCGAACGGCACGGGCGGATTATTGCCGGTCAGCGGCGAATGCCCCGTGAGGTTGATGTGGTCCTTGATGACAACCGCGTCGCCGATCGGCCAACTCGTTTGCAAACATCCGGCGCCGTTGGTGAGCACGACAGTGCGACATCCCGCCATGTACGCCGCGCGAACGCCGTGCACGACCGCGCCGACTCCGCGACCTTCGTATAGGTGTGTTCGGCCCGTGAGCAGCAGAACTCGGCTGCTGCCAATCGTGATCGACTTAATTGCTCCGCCGTGGCCGAGCGCCGAAGGGGCGACGAAACCGGGGATCTCTGTCACCGCCAGTTGTGGGCCGTCTCCCAGCATCGTGGTGGCATCCGCCCATCCCGAGCCGAGCACAACGGCAATATCGTGCTGATCGCCGAACTCGCTTTTGATCTTGTCGGCGGCGCTCTGGGCGAGCGCGAAGGCCTCGGGGATTGAAGTGCTCATACCGTGATGCTACGCGGAGCCGCAGCAACTCAATTAAGTCAAACGTTTTAAGATTTGTAGCGCCGCCTGCTCGATGCAGTGCAACGGCTGGGCGAAGGCCTGTTGCTCGCCGAACAAGTCAATGAGGCTGACAGAGTCGACGCGTGATCGCACCGCCTCGTGGATGTCGCCGCAGATGGCCACGACGGGTTTGTTTAACTCGGTGGCGATTTCGACGACGCCGCCAACGACTTTGCCGTCGAAACTCTCTGCATCCATAAAACCTTCGCCGGTTATCACTAGGTCGACCGATTTTATTTGTTCGTACAAGCCGACCTCCTCGGCGACGATGTTGAAGCCCGGCACGAGCGATGCGCCGATGGCGGCGAGACCGCCGGCGAGACCGCCGGCTGCGCCTGAACCTTCAATCAGGTGCACGTCGACGCCGTACTCCGCGAGGTAAGTGCCGCGCAGGCTTTCGAGTCGTGCAGTTAGAAACTCGATCTGCTTTGGGCTGGCGCCCTTTTGTTTGCCAAAAAGTATGGCTGCGTCAGTGAACTGCGAGCGCACGTCGCAGGCGACGAGAAAATCGACTGCCCGCAGTCGCGCCGGCGAACCAATCGCGCGTACCGCGCCAAGGCCGCCATCGACGGTGGCCGAGCCACCCACGCAGACGATAATTTTTTGCGCGCCCATGTTCAGCGCCGCGTCGATTAGCTCACCAGTGCCGATGGTGGATGCGGCGATCACATCGTTGTTGGCGCTACCGCCGACCAACGCCAGGCCAGATGCGCGGGCCATTTCGATTATGGCGACATCGCGGTTAAAACGCCACTGTGCTTCGACCGGTGCGCCCAGCGGGTTTGTTACGCGGGTCGTGCGGTTTGGCCCGCCGAGAACCTCAAGTGTTCCTTCGCCGCCGTCGGCGATCGGTTGCTCGACGCATTCGTGGCCCGTTTCCCAGCAAGCGTGTCCGATTGCGGCGGCAACTTCTTGTGCAGATGCGGTGCCGCGAAATTTGTCGACAGCGGCGAGAACACGCATGACCTTCAGGCTAGGTTGCCAAGTAACATGATCACCAATGTTCTTACGCGGCCGTCTGCAATGGTCGCTGTTGGCGATCTGCGTCGTCAGCGGCGTGATCGCGCTGGTTATCGCCCGTAGCGACTCGCAGTCAGTGCAAGTTCCTGTCGAGACGACAACGACTTCGACTGTCCCGCCAACGACGACCACCGTCTACGTCGAGCCAATTAACTACACGGTGAAATCGGGTGACTCGCTATTCGCAATCGCCAAGTTGAACAACCTCGACATGGCGCAACTGATGCAACTCAACGGCATCACCAACCCCGATCACGTTGAGGCCGGTCAGGTCTTGATTTTTCCGACCGCGACCGGGTTTCTTCCTGTCGCACCGTCGACGACTATGGCGCCCTAATTTTTAAAAACTGGTTCTAAAAACTAGCGAGTTGCCTGACGGCGCGCGCTGGCTATCTCTGCGATCTCGCGCATGATTCGAGCGATGTCAAAATCTTTAGGCGTGTACACCGCGGCAATGCCAATCTTGCGCAGGAAGTCTCTGTCGTCTTCGGGGATGATTCCGCCAACTATCACGGGCGCGTCCACGCCAACATCTTTAAGCCGCGCCAGCACATCGGGGATCAGCGCGAGGTGTGAGCCCGAAAGTATTGACAGACCGATCACATCCGGGTCTTCGTCTCGTGCCGAGGCCGCGATTTGTTCCGGCGTCAAGCGGATTCCGCTATAGACGACCTCCATGCCAGAGTCGCGGGCGGCGACAGATATTTGTTCGGCGCCGCTCGAGTGGCCGTCGAGGCCGGGCTTGGCGACAAGAAACTTCGGTGGACCACCGGGAATCGTGCGCACGAACGCCGCGACATCAGCCAATTCGCTGAGCCTTCGGCCTGCCGCCGCGCCGACGCCGGTTGGCGCTCGGTACTCGCCGAATTCGGTGCGCAAAGCCTCGCTCCATTCGCCGGTAGTACCGCCGGCCTTGGCCAACACGATCGAGGCATCCATTAGGTTGCTGCCGTCGCGCGCGGCCTGGCGCAATTCGCTCAGCGCGGCGTCAACTTGCTGCTGCGAACGCTTTGAGCGCCAAGTTGCCAGGTCGCTGACCATCTGATGCTCGATGGCCTGATCGACCTTGAGAATATTGTCGGTTCCGCTTAACGGCGAGTCGCTTTTTTCTGTGAACTTATTTACGCCTACAACGATCTGCGTTCCAGACTCGATGCGTCGGGTGCGCTCGGCCATCGACGAGACGAGCCTGCCCTTGAGCTCGTCGACATTGTCAAATGCGCCGCCGCGATCGATGATCTCGTTTAGTTCTGCCCACGCGCTGTCGCAGAGTTGCGTGGTCAACTCTTCGATCACGCGCGAGCCGTCGAAAATGTCGTCGTACTCCAAAATGTCAGATTCGAACGCGAGCACCTGCTGCATCCGCAGACTCCATTGCTGATCCCACGGTCGCGGCAGGCCGAGCGCCTCGTTCCACGCTGGAAGCTGAATACTGCGAGCCCGCGCCGATTTAGAAAGCGTCACGGCCAACATTTCGAGCACGATGCGCTGCACGTTGTTCTCGGGCTGAGCCTCGGTCAGGCCAAGCGAGTTGACTTGCACCCCGTAGCGAAAGCGCCGCGCCTTGGGGTCTGTAATCCCGTACCGCTCGCTACCGATCCGATCCCAAAGCTTGGTGAAGGCGCGCATCTTGCACAACTCTTCGACAAATCGAATGCCAGAATTGACGAAGAACGATATCGAAGCGAATACTTGGGCGAAGTCATCGTCCTTAACTTGCCCGCTCTTCTTAACGGCGTCTAAAATATCGATCGCGTTCGCCAGCGAGAAGGCGATCTCTTGCGTCGGCGTGGCGCCGACCTCTTGCAGGTGATAAGAGCAGACATTGACGGGGTTCCACTTAGGCGCGTTCTTGGCGCACCACGCAATCATGTCGACGATGATTCGTCGCGATTGTGCTGGCGGGAAGATGTAGGTTCCGCGTGAGAGGTATTCCTTCAAGATGTCGTTCTGGGTGGTGCCGCGAAGTTCGGTTGCAGCGACGCCGTGCTCTTGCGCGTTGACGATGTACAAGGCGAGCATCCACGCGGCGGTGGCGTTAATCGTCATCGACGTATTCATCTGCCCTTGCGGGATTTCGCTCAACAGCGTGCGCATGTGACCGAGGTGGGCGACAGGTACGCCAACTTTGCCGACCTCGCCGCGCGCCAAAATGTGATCGGGGTCATAACCGGTCTGCGTCGGCAGGTCGAAGGCGATCGACAGGCCCGTCTGACCTTTGGCGAGATTGGTACGGTACAACTCGTTAGAAGCCTCGGCACTGGAGTGGCCTGAGTACGTGCGCATCATCCACGGGTCGTCGCGACGGACGCTCTCGGTGGGTTGTTTGACCATGGTTAAAGGTTACGGGGAGAGCGCAACGGCGGGGCGATCGCGGCGTCAAGACGACTTAGATATTCGGCGCGGTCAATTTCGACGGCCCCGAGTGACTGTAGGTGCGGGGTTTGCCACTGCACATCGAGCAACGTCATCTTTGATTCGTTCATCATCTCAATAAGCGTCATTAGCGCCACCTTTGATGCATCGCGAGAGAGGTGGTACATCGACTCGCCGGCAAAGAAATTGCCGATTCGAACCCCGTACAGCCCGCCGACGAGTTGGTTGTTCTCGTCGAATGTCTCGATGCTGTGGGCCCACCCGAGTTCGTGCAGGTCAACATAGGCGTTAATAAATTGTTGGGTGATCCAGGCCCCCGGCCGATGCGGCGCCGCACACCCGTGCATCACTTTTTCGAATGAAGTATCGACGCGCACTTTGTAACGGTTTGCGCTGCGACGCATTGATTTCGTCACCGCGAGACCGTCGAGAGGTAGAACGGCGCGCAGTAACGGCGACCACCATGCGATATCAGGATCCCGATCGTCGGGTTCGGCCGGCATCGGAAAGATGCCGCGGCTGTAACTGTGGATCATCGTCGCTGGGTCTAAGTCGGCACCGCGACCGACGAGATCACTAGCGGGCCATTTGGTGCTCGGCGGAAACTCCCACCGACAAACTTCGAGACCCGCAGGTACGGTCTGCCAAGTTGTGGCGCTCATCGCTGTCGATCAGCAACTACGAACGTTGGCGTAAACGTTTTAGTACGAGAAGAAACCCTGCTTGGTCTTGCGCCCGAGCTTGCCCTCGGAGACGAGAGTTCGCAGCGTTGGTCGTACCTGAAAGTTGTCATCCTTGAACTCAGCGTAGAGCGCATCCAAAATAGAAACAGAAGTGTCAAGGCCGACAAGGTCGAGCAGGGCAAATGGGCCCATCGGGAAGTTGCAGCCGCCCTTCATCGCCGTGTCGATGTCTTGCATGTTGGCGGTGCCGGCTTCGAGCATGCGCACGGCGTTGTTGAGGTACGGAAACAACAGCGCGTTGACAATAAAACCGGCGCGGTCCAAAACGTGCACACCGTCTTTGCCGCACGCCTGCACGAACTCGACCGCGCGCGCGATTGTTTGGTCGCTGCAGGTGATCGGCTTGATGATCTCGACCAGGGGCATCATCACGGCGGGATTGAAAAAGTGAATACCGCAGACCTGATCGGGGCGCTGGGTGGCGCGAGCCATATCGACAACCGCCAGCGTGCTCGTGTTGGTCGCCAGGATCGCCTTCTTGTTAACGATCGCGTCGAGTTCGGCGAACAGTCTTTGCTTGGCGGCGAGGTCTTCAACGACCGACTCGATTACGATTTCGCAGTCTGCAAGGTCTTCTAGCATCGATGTGATGCTGACGTGCGAGAGAACCTTGTCGGCTTCTTCTTGCGTCATCTTGGCCTTGACCACTTGCTTGGCAAGGTTGGCCGCGACGGCGGCGAGCATTTTCTCGGCGGCCTCGGTGCTGCGCGAACGTACGATCACATCGATGCCGGCCCTGGCGATTACCTCTGCGAGGCCCGCGCCCATGATCCCCGATCCGCACACGCCGACGCGTGAAAAAGCGGCGGCTGAAGTCGCTGTTGAATTGTCGTCAGGCATAGCGGACGACTCTAGTAAATCTGGCTCTGTTTGCCAAGCCGTGGGGTCCAACTATATTTCGGTAATTGTCACCGAAATAATTCGCAGTGTTTCTGCTGGCGGCACGCCGTTGGCCGCCGGGTCTTGGTTGCTGGCGGCATTAAGCGCCGGCACGGTTGAGTCGAGACCATTGGTTACTTGGCCGAACAGCGTGTAACTCGGCGGCAACGCAACGCCCTGCTCGCCGGTGATGACAAAGAACTGACTGCCGTTTGTGTTGGGGCCAGAGTTGGCCATGGCTAGCGATCCGAGTTTGTACGAGCCCGCAGATGGTAACTCGTCGGCGAATGCGTAACCAGGGCCACCGGTGCCGGTTGCGGTGGGGTCGCCGCACTGAACCACGAAGTCTTTGATCGCGCGGTGACAAGTGGTGCCGTCGAAGTAGCGATAGCGAGCGAGCGTTACGAAGTTGTTTACAGTCAGCGGTGCCTGCATGGCGTCGAGCACGATTGTAAATTCGCCCTTATTGGTGAGCACAGTAGCGGTGTAAGTTTTGGTCGTATCGATGCACGTCGGTGGTGCCTTTTCGAACGAGGCAGCGCGCGACTCTGAGCCGTCGGCGGCTGGGCAAGGTGTTTCGCCGGTGATCGCGCGGCCCTCGGCCGGTGCGATCGGAGTGTCGGTAGCCGCGGAGACTGTCGTGTCGATCACGTCTGTCTTTGTGTCTGTGTTGTCGTCGCCGAGAGAAACGCTGATGATGAAGGCGACTCCGAGGACGATGGCAACGACGATCACTATCTTCGTGATTCGCTTGCGCCAGCGCTGGCGGTGAGCCTGCGTGGCTAATTCGTCGAGACGGTTACGGCGGTTTTCTTTCTTGCGCATTCTCTTGTCGGTACCCATAAGTTCGTAAGGATAGTGGTGTCAAGATAGCGTTAAGAACCTGTGGCTGTGATTGTTCAGAAATACGGGGGCACGTCAGTTGCCGACCCTGAGCGGATGCGCAACGTTGCGGCGCGCGTCGCCAAAACACGCCTAGCTGGTAACGACGTGGTCGTTGTCGTCTCGGCAATGGGCAAAGCCACCGACAATTTGATGGATCTGGCGCGCCAAGTTTCGAGTTCGCCGCAAGGTCGCGAGATGGACATGTTGCTGACAACCGGCGAGCGCATTTCGATGTCGCTGCTGTGCATGGCGTTGCACGATGTCGGGTGCGAGGCGATGAGTTTCACCGGCAGCCAAGTTGGCATCATCACAGACACCTCGCACACCAAGGCCAAGATCATCGAGGTCAAGGGCTATCGCGTACGCGAGGCGCTGGCCGAAGGCAAGGTCGCGGTTGTCGCCGGCTTTCAGGGAGTCAGCACGGCCAAAGAAATCACGACGCTGGGCCGCGGCGGTAGCGACACCACAGCCGTCGCGCTGGCCGCGGCGTTACACGCCGATGTCTGCGAGATCTATACCGACGTGACTGGCGTGTTCAGCGCCGACCCGCGTGTCGTGCCCCAGGCACGCAAACTGCTGCAGTTGAGTTTCGACGAGATGCTCGAGATGGCTGGCGCCGGAAGCAAAGTCTTGGCGTTGCGCGCCGTCGAGTTCGCTCGTAACCACAATGTTGCGATACATGTTCGCTCAAGTTTTACGCTGGACGAAGGCACATGGATACTCGGTGCCGATGATGAGAGGAAGAGCAAAATGGAAGATCCAATTATCTCTGGAGTCGTGCACGACGTCGGAGAATCGAAACTGACGCTTCTCGGCGTGCCCGACAGGCCAGGGGTGTCGGCGCTGTTGTTCGAGTCGCTCGCCGAGGCCAATGTCAACGTCGACATGATCGTGCAGAACACCTCGATCAACGGCACGACCGACATCTCGTTCACGATGCCGAGCGCCGATGTCGCCACCGCTGTGCCAATCGTCGAAAAAGTCGGCGCCGAAGTTGGCGCCATAGGTGTAACCAAGAACTCTGACATCGTCAAACTCAGCCTCGTTGGGGCCGGCATGAAGTCGAGTCCGGGCGTCGCTGCAAAAATGTTTCGCGTACTTGCTGATAACGGCGTGAACATCGAGATGATTTCGACGAGCACCATCCGAATCTCGGTAGTCGTCGAGCGCTCCAAACTAGAAGTCGCCGTGCGTGCGTTGCACACGGCATTCGATCTTGACAGTGGCGAGGATTACTCGTCGCCACTTCCAGAACGAAAGTAGTCAAAGCGTCTTCATGACCAATCGCCGTGCCCACTTCGTGCCGTGGCGCAGCGCGGGAAACCTCACCGAAACAAATATCGACTCTGACGAAGTGGTCCGCGAAACTGGCTGGGTATTCAATAACAAGACCGGCGACTCGCTGACCCTGGAGTCATTCGTAAAAACCGGCGAAGCCGAAGTGAAAAGATATATGCGCCAATTTGGGTTCACGCCCGAGCAACTCGCGGCCTCGACGCTTCTAGAAATTGGTAGCGGCATCGGTCGAATGACGTCAGAATTCACGCAGTCATGCGCAAAGGTGATTGCCGCCGATGTCGATGCCGCGTTCTTGGAGCGATGTCGCGAGACCGTCAGCACGCACGGCAATGTCGATCGCCTGCAGACCCTCTACGTCGCCGATGGCAAGACGCTGCAGTTGGCCGGCGACTCGGTCGACATTGTGTTTTCGTACATCACACTGCAACACTGTGATCACGACGACGCGCTGCACCTGACTCGCGAGGCGGTGCGAGTCACGCGCGCTGGTGGCTTTATCGTTCTTAACTACCGATTCAACGTGTTGAGCGATGTTTTTCTCAGGCCACTCGGGTTGCTTGTGCGGCAACTATGGCGAGTGCCGGTTATCGGCAAGAGGTTTTCGTTGTGGCGCTGGGCGACGCGGCTGGGATGGCAGGCCAACCGATTGCGACCCGATGAGATCTTTGACTATTTGCGCGCAACTGACGGGTCGTCACCGCTGTACGAAGTTCACGTCTTTCATTCTCCGCGGCGAGCACTAACGATCCGCGAAGTTTTGGTAACAACCACGCCTTTGAAGCGGGTCAATTTAAGTCACTGGTGGTTAGTAGCCAAGATTAAGTAGCCTGAATAAATGCGAATTGGTATAGTTGGAGCAACCGGCATGGTCGGAACGGTGATGCGCGCGTTGCTGGCCGAGCGCAATTATCCAGTTACCGAGTTGCGCTTTTTTGCGTCGGCGCGCTCTGCCGGCTCAAAGATTGACTGGAACGGCACGAGCATCACTGTTGAAGACGCGACAGAGGCAGACCCGCACGGGTTAGACGTTGTGCTGTTCTCGGCGGGGGCCACGACCTCGCGTGCGCTGGCAGAAAAGTACGCCCAAGCGGGCGCGATGGTGATCGATAACTCGTCGGCGTGGCGAATGAACCCCGATGTGCCGCTGATTGTCGCCGAGGTCAACCCTCAAGATGTCGCCAACGCCATCAAGGGGATCATCGCTAACCCGAACTGCACAACTATGGCCGCGATGCCAGTGCTCAAGCCACTGCACGACGCCGCTCAACTTGTGCGCTTAATCGTCAGCACATACCAGGCCGTGAGTGGCGCTGGCGTTGCCGGCGTTGCTGAACTTGATGGCCAAGTGCAAAGCGGTGCGGCTGGCGCGCACGAGCTGACCTACGACGGCGAGGCCATCTCGTTTCCGGCACCGGCAAAATTTGCTCGCACGATTGCCTACAACGTCTTGCCGCTTGCTGGCTCGGTGGTCGACGACGGCAGTCTCGAAACCGACGAAGAGCAAAAACTGCGCCACGAGACCCGCAAGATTTTGCATATCCCGGACCTCAGGGTTTCGGGCACATGCGTGCGCGTGCCCGTGTTCACGGGCCATTCGCTATCGATCAACGCCGAGTTCGCCCGCGCGATCACTTCCGCCGAGGCGCTGCAGATTCTCGGTACCACCCCAGGCGTTGTCGTAGTCGATATTCCGACTCCGCTACTGGCCGCCGGCAAAGACCCAAGTTATGTCGGGCGAATTCGCCAAGACACATCAGTCGACGGCAATCGGGGCCTGGCGCTATTCGTGTCTAACGACAACCTGCGCAAGGGCGCGGCGTTGAACGCGCTGCAGATCGCCGAACTGCTCGTTAAGTAATCTTCAAGTAATATTCTCGCGCGTATAGATTTGTGCGCGCTTAGGCGCCCATCGCCACGACGGTGACGATGCCAGGTAGTTGGCGCAGAGAATTGAGCACTTGTTCAGGAACCTCGATCGATGTGGCGATGCACATCAACGCGCTTCCGGCCGTCGCCGTCGTGCCCACATCCATGTTGTTGATATTGATGTCGGCATTGCCGAGAGTCGTGGCGACTCTGCCGATTGCGCCCGGCCTGTCGTCGTTAGTCACGATCAGCATGTGCTCAGATGGCGGGATGTCGGTGAGGTGGTCGTCAATGATCACGATCCGGGCCTCGCGGCGGCGACCGGTGAGCGTGGCCGAGAGGTTGCGGTCGCCAGAGCGCAACGTGATCAGGTTGATGTAGTCGTGATGAACCGTTGTTGTTGTCGCCGTGCCGCCAAAAGTTAGGTTGAGATTTCGTGCTACCACGGGTGCGTTAACGAGGCTGACGGAGTCTTTCGACCACACCGACAGTGCGCCCTTTAGCGCACTGAGAGTGATCAGGCTCGGGTCGTACGCGCCGATCTCTCCGCTCGTGACAACCTCTAACTTGTTTGGCGTGCCGCCAAGGAGCGAAGCAAAAACTCGACCGAGTCGTTCTGCGAGTGGAACAAACGGTTTGATGGTTTCATTGGCATCGCCAGACTGAACGTTGACTGCGAACGGCACGAAGTCGCCGTTGAGCGCCAGGCAGACCATGTCGGCGGCGACTTCGCCGGCACGATCTTGAGCCTCGCGTGTGCTCGCGCCGAGGTGCGGCGTGACGATCACGTTTTCGAACGCGAACAACGGCGAAGTAGTTGTCGGCTCGACGCTAAACACGTCGAGGGCGGCGCCGGCGATATCTCCATTAGATATTGCCGCGGCAAGGTCGGCTTCGTTAACTATTCCGCCGCGAGCGACGTTGACGATGCGTAAGGTTTTCTTGGCACGCTTCATCATCGCAGCGTCGATGATGTCCGTCGTCTCGGGTGTCTTTGGTAAGTGGATTGTCAACACGTCGGATTGCTCGACCACTTCTTCAAGTGTCGCCATCTCGACTCCGAGTTCACGCGCTCGCTCTGGAGAGACGAACGGGTCAAATGCCATGAGGCGCATGTCGAAGGCGCGGGCGCGTTGGGCGACGAGCGTACCGATTCGACCGAGGCCGAGGATGCCTAGCGTCTTGCCGGCGAGTTCGATGCCTTCCCATTTCGTGCGCTCCCAGCGGCCCGAGACGAGTGCGCGGTGTGCCTGCGGAACATTTCGGGCAAGCCCCAAAATTAGAGCCATTGTGTGTTCGGCGGCAGACAACACATTTGATTGCGGGGCATTAACCACCATCACGCCCCGCTCGGTTGCCGCGCACACATCGATATTGTCAAGGCCCACTCCGGCACGGGCGACAACTACAAGATCTGGTCCGACGTCGAGCAGTTCGGCGTTCACTTGCGTTGCCGAGCGCACGATTAAGCCCTTTGCTCCCGCCAGCACGTCGCCTAATTGTTTGGCGCTCAGATCGATTTGCAGATCGACTTCGTAGCCGGCTCGCCGTAGCGCCTCGAGCCCTGTCTCGGCAATTGTTTCGGCGATAACGATGCGTGGACGATTCATGAAAGTGCCTCAATTACATAGTCGATGCAGTCGGTTAGGTGTCGAACGTCAGATGGCTCAATTGCCGGAAACGTGGCGATGCGCAGTTGGTTGCGACCGAGTTTGCGGTACGAATCAGTGTCGACAATGTTGTTGTCACGTAACACGCGGTTGATTTCGCTCACCTCGATGCCGGTGATGTCGATAGTCGCGACAACAGGCGAGCGGTGACTGGGGTCGGCGACAAACGGCGTCGCGAACTCGCGCGAATCTGCCCAGTCGTAAATATGCTGCGACGACTCGAGGGTGCGCGCCGCGCACCACCGCATCCCACCGTTGCCGAGCATCCACTGCAGTTGCTCATTCAGCAGAATCAAAGTGCCGATGGAAGGCGTGTTCAGGGTTTGATTGGCGACCGAGTTTTCGAGGGCCAGACTGATGTCGAGCGAGGCCGGACACCAGCGGCCGGACGCGGCGATTTGCGAGATGCGCTCAAGTGCGCGGGGCGAGCACAACGCGAACCAGATACCACCCTCTGAGGCGAAGCATTTCTGTGGTGAGAAGTAGTAGACATCTACTTCGTCTGTAGAAAATGCGATCCCGCCCGCGGCCGAGGTGGCGTCGACGACGACGAGCGCGTTTGCTGGCGCAACTGGGCGCACCAATTTCATGGCCGCACCTGTTGAAGTTTCGTTGTGTGTAAAACAGTATGTGTCGACGTCGGCGATCTGGGCGTTAGGTACCTGCCCTGCTGGGGCTTCAACGATAATTGGCTCTCCGATGTGCGGCGCCCGTTGCGCGGCCTGAGCAAATTTTGATGAGAACTCGCCGAAAGTTAGGTGCTCGCTGCGTTTGTCGATTAGCCCGAAAGTGGCGACATCCCAAAATACAGTTGCGCCGCCGTTACCTAGAACAACCCGCCAGTCGCTCGGCAGCGAAAAGAGAGCGCACATCTGTTCGCGGATGGAGCCGACGATGTTGCGCACAGGGAGGAGGCGATGTGAAGTCCCGAGAACGTCGAGCGACTGGCGCTGCAATGCACCCAATTGCTCGGGCCTTATTTTCGAGGGGCCGCTACCGAATCGGCCGTCTTGTGGCAACAGATTGCGGGGGATAGTAATCTTTGCTGCTGGGGGCATATTGGTAGTTTCGCAGTGGCAGTGTTTGTTGCGAGATAATTTTACGAAAAGTTAGACATTGTCCACAGTCGGGAAAGGGAGATTTGAACTCCCGGCCTCCACGTCCCGAACGTGGCGCGCTACCAAGCTGCGCTATTCCCCGGTTATGTGACTTAAAGCCTAACTGCTTCCAGTTTCGGGTGAAACGGTCTCGGCAAGAACGCCTTCGTGCCATAACTGGCCCGCCGACACTGCTAGCGCGGCGCGGCGCAGGCGCAGGGCATCGAGCGGTTTGATCAGCCAGCCCTCTGCTCCACTGCGGCGGGCGAGGTGCACATCGGCGAGACGGTCAAGCAACATTAACACCGCAATATTTGGGATGCGGCCGTCGCTGTGATCGAGACGCAAGTTCATCGTCACGGCCATCGCGCCCATCGAACCAATTTGTAAATCAAGAATCGCGAGATCTGGGGTGCGTTTGGCAATCACGCTGGGCACGTCGCGACCGTTGCGAACGACGCTGAACGATGTATCGGGCGTGCCGAGCGCGGCCAAGACCTCGTCAAGAACCCACTGGGCGTCGGTGGCGAGCAGAATGTGCACGACGAAATACTAACCAGTCGAATTACTAGTTAGTTGTTTGGGTTTGATCAGCAACGAGATGTGCGGCGATGACTCCGAGTGCGTCCGGGGAGGCGATGTCTTGGCTCAGCAACGGCACGAAGGTAACGGGGGCTGGCGACACGCGACTAACCAGTTGGGCGATGCTCGCTACCTGCATTGCTGCCCGCGCGTTTAGATTCTTGAGATTGGCATCAAGCGCCGAATAGTCGAACGTCTGGTCATGGTTTTCGTAGGCAAACGATTCATCAAACGAAGGCTGTAGCCGGTTAATTATCAGGGCGGCGGTTGACAGCTGGGCGGCAGCGAGCTGCGTGATGAAATAGTCTGCCTCTTCCACGGCTTCCACGCTCGGCGAAGTGATTACGAAGTATGCAGTGCTAGGCGATTTGAGGAGGCCCACTACCTCTTGCGCTCGAGCCCGAAAGCCAGAATCCATGCCTTCGAAGGCGCGAAAGAATTCAAGCACATCGTCAAGGGCTTTGGCGCTGACGACACCAGCAATGGTGCGCAATAATGGCTGCACAGCAGCGCTGATGATGCGCAGACCGCCAGTAGACGGCGCCAGCAGCATTCGATATACGCGATGATCCAAAAATCGCACTAGCCGACTCGGTGCATTGAGAAAGTTGAGTGCATCGCGTGTGGGCGGAGTATCAATCACGACTAGATCGAAGCGTTCGTCGGCATGCAACTGGAACAATTTCTCGGCAGCCATGTACTCCTGGGTACCGCTGAGATTGTTCGAGATGTTTAGGAAGAACCGGTTGCTCGTGATTCGTTTGACTTGCTCGCTATCGACGCTGTAAAGACGTACAACTTCGTTGAAAGTTGCTTGTGTGTCGAGCATCATCGCCCACAATTGGCCTGTTTCACCCGCATCAATTTCGATGCGGTGCGGCTCGTTATTGAGTTTTCCAGAGATGCCGAGAGTGTCGGCGAGTCGTTTGGCTGGGTCGATAGTGACGACAACAACACGGCGCCCTGCGCGAGCCGCAGCAACGCCGATCGCCGCGGCCGTAGTTGTCTTGCCAACTCCACCGCTACCAGCACAGATAATGATCGACGAGTTGGCGATGATTGATCCGACGGTCATGGCATCATCTCGATCTGATGGAGAATTGCTGCCGCGACCGTCGCGGCGTCAATCGTGGTCAGGAATGGCAATTCAAGGGTTGGGATCGCCAGTCGTTCTTTGAGACGTGCAATTTCATGTGATTGCCGCGCCGTGCGCGCGTTTTGAAAGCGTGCTGCCTGCACCACTCCAGAGGCGCTAGGAAGCGATTTTGGTATTTCTAAAGTCGTACCTGATTCGACTGCGTTGATCACGAGCGGCGCGAGGTGCACGCCGATATCGTCTTCAAGTGCAAATGCGGTGTCGATCATTTCGTTAACCGGCGTTGTTTCTGGAAGCGTCACCAGCATTACTTGACAGCGTGCAGAGTCAGCGAGAAGTTCGAGCACCTCGGCACTCTGCTGATGAATAGGCCCGCCGCTGATCGAAGTGTTGAGCGCCCGCGCGGACATCAACAGTGAGATCGCTTGCCCTGCCGGGGGCCCGTCAATAATTATCAAATCGGCGACGCCCTCACTCTCGAGCGCCTTGATCTTGCCGAGTACCAGCAGGTCATCGATGCCGGGGGCGGCGGTGGCAATAAGCTCAACGATGCCAGCGGTGATCAATTTTCGTGAGACCTTGCCTAGTGGTCGCGTGTCCAAGTAATCGGTGAGGGCACTAGTGGCAGTGATGCGCCGAGCTGTGATGTGGCCTGTGCCACTAGGTAGAGCGATCTCGGTCGGCTCATAACCCCAATTGCCATAACCCGGACTGCCAGAACCCCGGCTGCTAGCGCTACCGAGGATCTTCTCGGCGCTCGGCTTGTCATCCAACTCAATAAATAGCACGTGCAGGCCTGCCTGCGCTGCTGCCATTGCGAGGCCAGCAGATACGGTTGTCTTGCCTACACCGCCTTTTCCCGCAACGATAATGATGCGGGATGCGGTGAAGAATTTAGTTTGGTCCACGCGCCCTCCGGAGGCTTCCTTGCGCAGGTTACTCAGAGTTTTGACAGTTTCAATAATCGCGCTCTTAACTGGCTCGATGTTTTTTTCGTCACAGCAGGCCAACGCTGGCAGTTCTGCATCGGAACTCGCGCCCGTTGACGTGGTGGCGGTGAGCGGTCTAATCGACGATGTGGTTATTCACGAGATTGAGCAGGCCCTTGAGCGCTCACTGACAAATGGGGCACAGGCGATTATCTTTCAAGTCAATTCTCGCGGTGCGGTCGTCTCACCAGAAAAAATGGCGAAGTTGTTAGAGAGCATCAGCGCATCCCCGACGCCGATCGCCGTGTGGGTCGGGCCGAGCGGCGCGCGCGCCTACGGTCTTGCCGCGCAAATACTTGCAGTTGCCGACGTCACGGCGATGGCGCCAGGCGCGCGAATTGGATTCACTGGCCATGCGCTGCAGGTCGGCGGTAAAGACGTGAGTTTTGGTACGGTGAGCGTGTCGGACCAAACCCTGTTGCAAACTTCTTCGCTCGGTTTCGCCGACGCACACAGCATGGGTGTTTTAAAAAATGCGGGATCAGATGCCGGCGTGCCAGTAGTGCGCAACATGATCGATGTCCTGGATGGGTTAACGATCGATGGCAAGACTTTGTCGACGACAGTTGAAGCCCTGGACGGCGACGGCCAAGTTGTGCGCGAGACGACGACGGCGCGCTTTTTCAAACTCAATGTGTTGGCGGAACTGATGCACACGGTCGCGAGCCCGCCGGTCGCCTACCTGTTGTTTGCGATTGGTCTGTCGCTTCTGATCTTCGAATTCTTCACTGCTGGTATTGGTATCGCAGGCGGAGTCGGCGCGATCTGCACAGTGCTCGGCTGTTACGGCTTTGCGGCCCTGCCGATGCGTGGCATCGGCGTCGCGTTGCTGGTTCTCGCTGTGATCGCGTTTGCGGTTGATTCGCAGGTCGGGATCCCCAGATTTTGGACTGCTCTAGGCGTGGCGATGTTTACCGCTTCGTCGTTTGTCTTGTTCAGACCTATCGACGGCTCGAGTTTACGGTTGCCGTGGCTGACGCTGGCGTCTGGCATCGCGATGATGTCGCTGGCGTTTATCGTCGGCATGCCGAGCATGATGCGAACTCGATTCGCCACTCCGACTATCGGCCGCGAATGGATGATTGGGTCCCAGGGCGTCGCCGTCACCGAGATATCGCCCAACGGAATTGTCAAAGTGCACGAAGCCTCGTGGCGCGCGCGCACTAATCGCGCGACGCCGCTCTCGGCTGGTTCCGCGCTACGCGTAGTTGGCATCGACGGCGTGACCCTCGATGTCGAGCCGCTAGATGGTGGCGCTCGCGACTACCGCGAGATGCGACCCAAAACAGAGGACTGACAACGGTGCTTAATTCACGTGCCTGAAACAGGCTCGCCAGATACCAGATCTCTGCATTCCAGCGACTGGATGCTGCTCGCTGTACCCGGCCTAATTTGGGGTTCGAGTTTCTATTTCATCGCCATCGCGCTGGACTCATTTTCGCCAGGGTTAATCACGCCGTTGCGCGTGCTGATCGGGTTTTTTACGCTGGGGATGTTTCCTAAAGCGCGCGTTCCAATACCCAGAAAGGCGTGGGGTGGTATCGTCACGCTCGGCGTTGTTTGGTTGGCCGTTCCGTTGAGCGTATTTCCGTTCGCCGGACAGCACGTTTCGAGCAGCGTTATCGGCATGCTCAACGGAGCCGCACCGCTGTTCACTGCGCTGGTCGCCACGGCGATAGTGCGCAAGGCCCCACCGCTGGGGCAGGTGCTCGGGCTGGGGATAGGTCTGCTCGGCGTGGTTTTCATCGCGCTGCCGTCGATCAACGGCCCGTCGAGCACATTTGGTGTAGTGCTGGTGCTTTCGGCGCTAACGCTTTACGGCGTGGCCCTGAACGTTGCGGGGCCGTTGCAACGCGAGTACGGCGCCTTGCCAGTGTTGTGGCGTGCACAGCTTGTTGCCGTCGTGTTGCTCTCGCCGATGGGCGTGTATTCGCTGCGCGATAGCGAGTTTGCTTGGCGCCCGTTTGCCGCGGTGATCGTGCTCGGTGTGTTCGGTACGGCGATAGCCCACTTGGCGATGGCGACTCTCGCTGGCCGTATCGGTTCGACCCGCGCGTCGGCGGGGTTGTATTTGATGCCAGCAACAGCGCTGTTGCTGGGCGTCACTTTGCGCCACGAAAATGTGGCGGTGTTGGCGATCGTTGGCAGCGTGCTCGCCGTGCTCGGTGCATATGTGTTGGGCCGCAGTAAGCGCCACGACGACGACGCCGTATGAACAAGTAGCATGCCTGTGGTGCCGACCGAAGTTGTGCTGCGACCCGCCGCAACAGTGATGTTGATTCGCGATCTTGTTGCAGGAAGTTTCGACGTATTCATGTTGCAGCGCACGCACAGCGCCGTGTTCGCCAAGGGAATGTATGTGTTTCCGGGAGGTCGAGTCGATGATGTTGACAACGCCCAAGAATTAGAAGATCTGTGCGACGGGATGACCGACGCCGAGGCCAGTGCGTTGTTGCAACTGCCGAGCGGAGGCTTGTCGTATTGGGTGGCGGCAATTCGCGAGTGCTTCGAAGAGGCCGGCGTGCTTCTGGCGCGGCATATCGAAAGTGGCGATGTCGTTCGCTTCGATGACGCTGATGTTGCGGCGCGGTACGCAATCGCGCGCCAGCAAATTTACGACGGCACGTTGACGTTGCTCGAACTGTGCAGGCGCGAGAATATGCGCCTGATCACAGATTCGATTCATTACGTCAGCCACTGGATCACCCCGGTCGGCGAAACGCGCCGATTCGATACGCGGTTCTTTGTCGCTTGCGCGCCGCTAGCGCAAGAACCACTACACGACGACGGCGAGACGATCGCCAGCCTGTGGGTTGAACCCAATGAGGCTTTGGCTCGAAACAAGCGCAACGAGCTGGCAATGTTTCCGCCGACGATCGGCAACCTCGAGTTTCTCGCGCCGCACCGCTCCACATCTGAGGTGATTATGGCGGCGACCAAGATCGGAGTGCCGACAGCGATACTGCCGAAATTGCGCACCAATTCTGACGGCAAGGTGATCGGCATCTTGCTGCCTGGCCAGCCAGGCTACGAAGCCGCGAACTAGATAGCCAGGCTCGAATTGGCAGTCTTGCGACGCACAGCCATTGGCTTGAAACTTTTGGCCTGGCTCGCCACAGAGCCCTTAAGCCGCAGTAAGGTAAACCTCATATGATCACCATTACCGAAAAAGCCGCAGTCAAGGTCAAGCAATTACTCGAAGCCGAAGGCGCCACAGATATGGCGTTACGAGTGGCCGTTCGCCCTGGTGGTTGCTCTGGGTTCTCGTACGAAATGTTCTTCGACGGCGATGTCGGCGCGGACGACGAGACTCTGACATTCGGCGGCGTGCGCGTAGTCGTCGATCAGGCCTCTTCGCAGTTGCTAGTCGGCGCGAGCCTCGAGTACTCAGACGGCCTGCAAGATGCGGGCTTCAAGATCAACAACCCGAGTGCTTCGCGCACGTGCGGTTGCGGTAGCAGCTTCAGCTGATTGCTAGACGAGCGCGCTTAGCCGCTCAATAATTTCGTCAGAATCAAACACTCCGTCGAGCCTGTCTACGATCACGCCTGTTTTGTCGGCGATAAACAGGGCGGGCTCGTAAGACATCGCGTAAAACTCGACAGCAGGCGCGACCGTCGTCGCGGTCTTATCTGTATAGATCTCGGCGTGGACGAACGCGATCGCGTCACCAAATTTTTTACTCGCCACGATGAGACCTTCTAGTGCTGGGGCGCAAACGCCCGTCCTGCAAAACGCCGGAGTGCCGATCAAATAAGCGACCGGTTTGGCGAGGGCGAGAGCGGCAGTCAGCGTGGTGTCGTGAAATGGGCACGGCTCGGGTGTGAGCGTGCAAACCGGGTCAACGCCGCGGTGATCGCTGAAAGTTGGTGTATCGAAGCCCGGCAATTTTGTGCCGACGCGGGGCACCGATATTTCGCTGTCTAGGAGTATTTGAATTGCGGCGCCGTCCTTAGGACCACCGTCGACTAGCAGCGTGTAGATACCTGGCTCGGCGATATCAATGCGAAACGGCCAGTACGGAATCGGCAATCCGTTGTTGTGCTTCGCCGCCGAGAGCGAATCAACGACCACCTTGTTCTCGGCGCTGAGCAATTTAGCGGTTAGCACTTCGGGCAGCGGACCATCGTCGACAGTCAACAGCCCTTGCTGGTTGGCGAGCGATATCGGTACGCGCACATTGCCAGGCGAGAGCAGGCCAGGGAAGCGCTGCACGATCTGAATATCGGGTGGTAACGAGAGTAGTCCCGCGGCGTCGCCAGATTGCGAATTACTCGATGAACACGACCCGAGTAGTTGCGTAACCGAACCGACGCCAGCCACGCCGATTGCCCCTAGCAACAGTTGGCGGCGCGAGAGTGTCGACATGCGATTTATCGTATGGGCTGAGCAAGCGTCTACGATGTGTGGATGGCCACTTCAAAGAAAAAGTCCACTGCTCCTGTTGCTAAGAAAAAGCCAGCCGCTTCTGCCGGCGCAAAACCTGTCGGCCCGTACACGCCGGTTGTGCGCGCGGGCGATTGGATCATTGTCTCTGGGCAACTTGGCCTGCTGGACGGGAAGATTGTCAAGGGCGGCGTCGCCGCGCAGACCGCGCAGTCGATTAAAAATCTCAAGGCCCATCTGGCATCGGTCGGCGCCACGATCCACGATGTCAAAAAGACATTGTGCTTTCTAACCGATATGGACACGTTTGCAACATTCAATACTGTTTACGTTGAGGGATTCGGCACGAGCCGACCAGCCCGCAGCACCATTGGTGTTGCTTCGTTGCCCGTTGGCGGCGCAGTCGAGATCGAGGCGTGGGCGTTTAAGCCAACGAAGGGCAAGTAATGGCAGGCGGGGTAATTGTTGTCTTGGTTTTGATCGGCTTTCCGATCGTGGTCGGTCTGTCGACTGCCGGCATCGCCGCCTTGCTCGGTCACTTTCTTTACAAAGATGCCGAAATTCGTCATCAAGGTAGCGAGCTCGTCGAGTTAAATAACTGAACGTGAATAACGCCGACCTGTGCGTTCGCAACGCATTGTTGGTCGCTACCGTCGACGATCAGCGCCGCGAAATACCTGGCGGATGGGTTGCGGTAACGAACGGAATGATTAGCGGCGTCGGCGTGAGCGGCGCCGAACCAACCGCAACGACGGTGATCGACGCTTCTGGATGCCTGGTCACTCCAGGTTTGGTGAACACGCACCATCACATGTACCAAAACCTAACGCGCGCGTTTCCACCGATGACCAACGCCGCGTTGTTCGGCTGGCTGCAAACTTTGTATCCATTGTGGAGCACTCTTGACGAAGAGTCTGCCTATGTTTCGGCATGGGTCGCGCTCGCCGAACTGTCGCTCTCTGGTTGTACGACGACGACCGACCACCTGTACGTTCATCCGCATGGTGCCGGCGATTTACTTTCTGCCGAGATTCGCGCCGCGGTAGAACTTGGGGTTCGCTTTCACCCCACACGCGGTTCGATGTCGCTATCGCAAAAAGACGGCGGCTTGCCGCCCGATAATGTCGTGCAAGACCACGACGTGATCTTGGCCGAGTCCCAGCGCGCTGTCGAGACGCACCACGACGCTAGGCACGGGGCGATGGTGCGCATCGCGCTGGCTCCGTGTTCGCCGTTCAGCGTGACCAAGCAGCTGATGGTCGAGTCGGCGCAGTTGGCCGAAAAACTGAATGTTCGCTTGCACACTCACTTCGCCGAAAATTCCGAAGACGACGCTTTCTCGCTGGCAACGTTCGGCTGTCGACCAACCGAATATTTAGAAGATGTTGGCTGGTGCACCGATCGCGCGTGGGTTGCCCATTGTGTAATGCCGAATCACGAAGAGGTGCAGCGTCTCGGCAAGGCCAAGGTCGGTGTCGCTCATTGCCCGAGTAGCAACATGATTCTGTCGTCTGGCGTTTCACCCGTTGTTGACCTGCGCGCTGCCGGCGTGCACGTCGGGTTAGGTGTCGATGGCTCATCGTCGGCCGACTCGGCTTCGCTGTGGATGGAAGCCCGTCAAGCGATGTTGTTAGCGAAGTTAAAGAGCGGCGCGGCAGCCGGCACAGCGCGGATGGCGCTCGAAGTTGCCACGCGCGGCGGCGCCGGTTGCCTCGGCCGAGTCGGCGAGATCGGTGAGATCAGCGTTGGCGCCGTCGGCGACTTGGCGGTGTGGTCGCTGCAGGGGGTTCAGTTTGCCGGCGCGATTGCCGACCCGATCGAAGCGTGGTTGCGTTGCGGGCCCGTCGCCGTGCGCGACACGATCGTGCACGGTCGCGAGGTCGTTCGCGGCGGGCAATTGGTGAGCACTCGCGTTGATGAGATGCTCGCAACGCATCGCAAACTCGCTGCGCGCATGCAACGTGTGACGCTCTAACGACAGTTGTTCTAGACAGACCACTTCGATTGGCCGAAGCGGTAGCCGACGCTGCGCACCGTTTGTATCAAGTTGGCGTGTTCTTCGCCAAGCTTGGCGCGCAGGCGGCGAATGTGCACGTCAACGGTTCTGGCGCCGCCGAAGTATTCGTATCCCCATACGCGCGACAGCAGTATCTCGCGCGAAAACACCTTGCCAGGGTTCTGCGCCAAGAACTTGAGTAACTCGTACTCCATGTACGTGAGGTCGAGTGCCTGCCCTCCGAAAGATGACTGGTACGTCTCAAGGTTGAGCACGAGGCCGCCGTATTCAACGAGCATCTCGTGCTTGCCAGTGAGTTGAGTCCAAAATAGATGGCGCAGGCGGGCTTCTAGTTCGCGCGGGTGAAACGGAGTGAGGCAAAACTCGTCAAACAAATTGTCGCGCATTTCTAGATCCGCCAATTGCGTGCCGTTGACCATTACCAAAACTCTTTGAACAGGTACATCGCGCTTGCGCAGCGAGCGGCACAAAGCCCAACCGCTCTCTGGGTCGTCGTCGCACATCACGACCGCGCCCGCCCAACCGTCTGTTGGCTCGCTCTTGGCGGCTTCGGCGCCGCTGGCGACGGCCTTCCAGCGGTAGCCGGCCAAGTCGAGTGTGCGCGCTAGGTCGATTGGCGCTGGCGATGGAAATACCGCCAGCAAACTATCTGCCATAGAACGATTGCCGCCGTTCGTCGAAGACTGACTCATGTCGAGCGGAGGTAACGACCGAGTTCGAATTGGCTGATGTGGGTCTTGTAGTCGCGCCACTCATCGCGTTTGTTGCGCAAGAACCATTCAAAGATGTGATCGCCGAGGGCTTCGGCAACGAGCGACGAACCCTCCATCACGGTCAGAGCTTCTGACAGCGACTGTGGAAGTTGGGCGATGCCGAGTTTGGCCAACATCTCGTCGTCCATCTCAAATAAGTTGGCGTCGGCCTCGGTCGGCAGTTCGTATTGTTCTTCGATGCCGCGCATACCTGCCGCGAGAATCACAGAGAATGCCAAGTACGGGTTGCACGCCGGGTCTGGCGAGCGGTATTCGAGGCGCGTGGCGGATTCGTTCTGGCGCTTAGGAATTGGCACGCGCACTAGACCGCTGCGGTTGTTGCGCGCCCACGAGATGTGCACTGGGGCTTCGAAGCCAGGCACGAGCCGCTTGTAGCTGTTGACGGTTTGATTGGTAACCGCAGTGATTTCGGCGGCGTGGCGCAACAGGCCGGCCATGAAATGCTTGGCGGTCGGCGACAAGTTGTAGGGGTCGTCGGCGCTATGGAAGGCGTTATCTTCGCCAGTGAACAACGAGAGGTGCAGGTGCATGCCAGAACCCTGAATGTTCTCGAGCGGCTTGGGCATGAACGTGGCGTGCACGTTGTGGAGCGCCGCGATTTCTTTAACTACGAAACGAAATGTCATCACGCTGTCGGCCATCGCCAGCGCATCTGTGTGGCGCAGGTCGATTTCGTGTTGGCTCGGCGCGTCCTCGTGGAAGCTGTACTCGACAGGGATACTCATCGTCTCGAGCGTGCGGATCGTTTCCTTGCGCAGCGAGCTGGCAATGTCGGTGCTTGTGAGATCGAAGAACCCGCCCTCGTCTAGAAGAACTGGTTGCTGACCAGCGACGGGCGGGGCGAAGTAGAAGTACTCGATATCTGGGGCGATGTAAAACGAGTAACCTTTCTTGCGCGCGCTCTCTAGGTTGCGGCGCAGCACTTGGCGCGGGTCGCCGTCAAACGGCGTGCCGTCGAGCCTGGCGATGTCGCAAAACACTCGCGCCTCGGCGCCCTTGGCGTCGACCCACGGCAAAACCTCGAAGGTGTTGGCATCGGGGATTGCGAGCACATCGCTCTCTTGCACGCGGCTGTAGCCGTCGATCGAAGAGCCGTCAAACGACATGCCGTCGTTTAGCGCGTTCTCCATTTCGGCGGGGCTGATCGCGAAACTCTTGAGGTTGCCGAGCACGTCAGTAAACCACAAACGAACGAGCCGAATGCCGCGTTCTTCGACGGTGCGAAGAACATAGTCACGCTGCTGTTCGTTCATGGTTGACACCTCATCAGTCTGCCGCGAGGGCAGCACGTTTACTGTTGGTGCTTACTTGCTGGATTTTTTCTTGGCGCCCGTCTTGGCGCTCTTCTTGCCAGGTTTGTTCTGCATCTTGCTCGCCGGCTTCTTCTTGGCCGAAGAGTTGGCTTTGCCAGCAGACTTCTTGACGGCGCCACAGACGGTCTCGAGAATCAGACGCGTCACGACATATGGGTCGACGTTGGCGTTCGGGCGACGGTCTTCGGCGTAGCCCTTCTGATCGCGGGCGACCTGCCACGGAATGCGCACGGATGCGCCGCGGTTAGAAACCCCATAACTGAACTTGTTGTATGGCGCTGTCTCGTGCTTGCCGGTTAGGCGGCTCTCGATGTCGTGACCGTAGTGATCGACATGCTCCATGACCCGAGTGCCGAGTGCCTTGCAGGCGTCGTCGATGGCCTTGAAGTTTAGACGCATCGCTGCCGTCGAGAAGTTGGTGTGCGCGCCCGCGCCGTTCCAGTCTCCCTTTTGCGGTTTAGCGTCCAACGAAATGACTACGTCGTAGTCTTCGGCGATTCGGGCGAGCAACCAGCGCGCGATGTGGAGGTGATCGCTGCACGCCAAGGCGTTCGATGGCCCGATCTGAAACTCCCACTGGCCTGGCATCACTTCGGCGTTGGTGCCAGAGATATCGAGGCCAGCATCGAGACACGCCTGCGTATGCTCTTCGACAATCGTGCGACCCATGACGCGGCCTGCGCCGACGCCACAGTAGTACGGCCCCTGCGGCTCTGGCTCGCCTGTTGTTTCTGGGAAGCCGAGCGGGCGACCGTTGAGTCGCATCATTGTGTACTCCTGCTCGATGCCGTAGATCATCTTGTGATCGGAGTATTTTTTTGCTGCTGCCGCACATGCTGCGCGCATGTTGGTTGGGTGTGGCAGCCCTGTCGATGCCAGCAACACTTCGCACATCACCAAAATGTTTTTGCCGCCGCGAATAGGGTCTGGGCACTGAAACACTGGTTGCAAGATGCAGTCCGAAGATTCGCCCGTGGCCTGCTCGGTCGATGAACCGTCAAAGCTCCAGATTGGCGGAGTCTTCTCGCCGTTTGGAATGATCTTTGTCTTCGAACGAAGCGTTGGTGTTGGCTTGTGGCCGTCGATCCAAATATATTCAGCTTGATACGGCATCTGATTTCCTTCCACTTAGGAGACTCGCAAAACGCGCCTCGGGTCCGGGTACATTCTTGTCGCATACCGTTTCACTGCCGTTATCCCTTTGTGAACGGAGCGTGAAGTTATTCGCCCGATAAATAGTCGTATCCTTGACGAGGTGGCCGCATCACCGAGCGAACTGCGAGTTGGCCTGGCCCAGATCAACCCGACCGTCGGCGATCTCGACGCCAACGCCAAAGCGATTTTGGCCGACTACGACATCGCCAGTGCCCAAGGCTGCGATCTCGTGGCGTTTCCAGAACTGGCCATCGTCGGCTATCCGCCGGAAGACCTGGTGCTCAAGCCGGGCTTTGTCGCCGACAATCTCGCGACTTTGCAGCGTTGCGCCGCGCACACCAAAACATGCGTCGCAGTGATTGGTTTCGTCGACTCAGACGTACGGGGCAGGCTGTTCAACGCCGCCGCAATTTGTTCTAACGGCAAGGTGCAAAGCATTTATCACAAACAGTTGTTGCCCAACTACGGCGTCTTTGATGAGGATCGCTACTTCGCTGCGGGTGACTCGCAGGCTAAGCCAGAGTTGTTCGTCGTCAATGGAGTCTCGGTTGGCGTGACGGTGTGCGAAGACATCTGGTCGCCTGAAGGCCCAGTGCGCGCGCAGGCTCGTGCGGGTGCGGCGCTGAACATCAACATCAACGCTTCCCCGTTTCATCGTGGCAAGATCGGCGAGCGGGAGCAGATGATCGGCGAGCGGGCGCGTGAAAATGAATGCGCGATCGCGTATGTCAACCAAGTCGGGGGGCAAGACGAGTTGGTATTCGATGGCGGCTCGATGGTCTTCGGCGCCGACGGCGCCCTCGTGGCCCGCTCTGGGCAGTTCGTCTCTGATCTGCTGGTCTGCGACATTAAGTTTCCCGCCACAGAAGTTGAGCAGGCGATAGTTGCCCCGTTACAGGAAGACCTCGAAGAACTCTTTTCGGCGCTCGTTCTCGGCACGCGCGACTACGTGCGCAAGAACGGTTTTACCGACGTCGTGATCGGACTATCTGGTGGCGTCGACTCGGCGCTCGTCGCCGCGATCGCCGTAAGTGCGCTCGGGGCCGAACATGTGCACGGCGTCTCGATGCCATCGCGGTATTCAAGCGAGGGTTCGCGCACCGACGCCGCGCTGTTGGCCGACAATTTGGTAATCCAGATGCAGACGATCTCGATCGAGCCAGCCTTCAAGTCGTATCTCGAGATGTGCGCGCCGAGTTTCGCCGACAAACCCCCGGACCTAACCGAAGAGAACCTGCAGAGTCGCGTTCGCGGCACGACGCTGATGGCGCTGTCGAACAAATTCGGCTGGATGGTCTTGACGACGGGCAACAAGAGCGAACTCGCCGTCGGTTACTTCACGCTCTACGGCGACTCGGTAGGTGGTTACGCCGTGATCAAAGACTTGATGAAGACGACCGTGTACGAGTTATGCCACCACATCAACCGCCGCGCGGGTCGAGAATTGATCCCGACAGCGGTGATCACCAAGCCCCCCTCGGCAGAGTTGCGACCCGATCAGCGCGACGATCAGAGCCTGCCGAGTTACGACATTTTGGACGCGATCTTGACTTTATATGTAGAGCAAGATCGCACGGCCGCCGAAATCATCGCGCTCGGTCACGACGAGGCACTGGTGCGGCGCATCGCTCGGCTCGTAGATATGAACGAGTACAAGCGCCGCCAGGGGCCACCGGGCGTGCGCGTGACGCTGAAGGCTTTCGGCAAGGATCGGCGACTGCCGATCACTAATGGTTATCGCGGCTAGGTCGAGAACTTAATTTTTAGCAGCTAAGAGTTAATTCGCAGCGAGATCGTTGTGTTGCACGCCGCCGAGGCGATGAAACCACAAAATTAAGATCGATGCCGCGACAGCAAATGTTCCGCCAATTAATGCCGGCGCCGCGATGCCGTGACTGGCGTACGCCGCCGTCGCCACGAGTGACATCGAAGCGCGGCCCAATGTTCCGCCACCCAATACCCAACCCATACCTGTGCCGGGGCTGTTCTTGACTAACTGCGTGCCGATCGGCAACATGCTGACCACCGCAAACTCGAACCCCATTAGATAGATGCCAAGGGCAAAAAGCCCGATCACAATATTGGTCGAACCGAGAGCCAGCAAAATTGCGGCGGGCAACATTAAGAAAGATCCGAGCGCGATGCTGCGCTCCTTGCCCCATTTGTCTGTTTTGGTCGCACTATTTAGCGCCGCGAGCAACTCGACGGCGCCAAGACCGAAGCCGACGAGTGCAATACCGGCTGGGCCATAGCCGAAGACATCTTCGAGCCACGCGCCAAAAGTTACGAACACGCATTGACTTGCCGCCATGATGCAAAACATCACCCCGACGGCGACCCACCCGCGGCCAGTAACTCGATGCACGTGACCGACTGCGCGAACATGCACGTGGCGCGGCTCGTCGCCAACGCGTTTAGCAATCACGATCGTCATGACGGCGGCGCCGAGCACTCCTAGGCCGTAACCGAAACGCCAATTTGTGAGCGCGGTAACGATGCCCATTAGCGAAACACCCACGAGCAGGCCCAGTGCCCACGAAGTTTCCGTAAACCCGACGACGCGACTGCGTTGCTCGTATCGAACGTGGTCGGCGATCCAGGCGGCGAGGCCGAGATCGAAGCCCAACTTCGTGGTGGACATGAAGGTGATGCCAACTGCAAAAATTACTGGCGTAGGTGCCAGCGCCGCGATGGTTGCGCCGACAGCGGTGCCGCCGAGACCCAGCAACATTGCGGTGCGGTGCCGAAGTTTGTCGACGAATCGCCCCGCAAGCGGCGATGCCAATCCGGAAAGTTCAGAGACGAACATCGCGAACCCGATTTGGGGGAGCGTGATCTTGAAGTCCCTGGCGATTATCGCCAAGAACGGCGGCGTAAAGCGGTAGCAGGCGTTGGCGACCAAGCGGGCCAGCGTGATCGCCGTAATGTTGTTTCGAACCTCGGGTGCAAACGATTCATCTAGTCGTCTGCCGAGCACGATCTTTCACGCTACAGCGTGTCGCCGCCCGGAAGATTGGAAAGTAAAGTGACTAGGTCGCCAGCGGTAACTCGTCCGTCACTGTGCACATCGAACCAACATCCACCGAGATTCGGTAATTTCGGATTATGTGCGCCTTGCATGTGGCGCAGCGTGCGAATTACGCCACTATGACTGACTACTAACGCCGTTCCATTATGGCAACGTTGGGCGATGTCGGTGAGCGCAGTGGTGAAGCGCGCGGCGATCGATTCGTCTGACTCGAAGCCGTCGGGCTTTGTCCGCGCCGCCAAATACCCGGGCCACTGCGCCTCGATGGCGTTGACCGTGAGGCCCTCCCAGGGGCCGATGTCTGATTCTTGCAGTCGCTCGTCGGTCTCGACTGGACCAATGCCAAGCGACTCAGAAATTATCTGTGCAGTGTGCAGTGCGCGACGCAGATGACTCGAAACGATGATGTCAAATGTCCCGAGTTTTTCGGCTGCGGCGTAGGCCTGGGCTGTTCCTTCGTCGCTGAGATCGATGTCGGCGCGACCCTGCCAACGCTGCTCAATATTCCACATCGACTGGCCGTGGCGAATCACCAACATCTTGGCGATGATCTCGCTGCGGCTCATTTTGTTAACCACGACAACGCAGGGTAGTGGCATAGACAAGGTAGTGGCATAGGCAGGGTAGTGGCATAGATACGATATGAATGTGGCTCAACTGCGATTGTTCGCATCAGCAAGAGAGGCGGCTGGTACGGCTCACGATGTTGTACCAGGAGTAACCGTCGACGAAGTATTGCGGTCGGCCGTGTCGCGATTCGGTTCTGAGTTCGCCATGGTTCTCAGTACATCGCGGGTGTGGGTCAATGGCGAACAGGCGCTCGGTACGACGCCAGTAGTTGACTCAGACGAAGTCGCCGTGTTGCCACCGGTGTCTGGGGGTGCGCTGTGAGTAAGCAAGATTTGCCGTCGCTCTCGCTAATCGATATTCGCGCGCTGCGCAACGAATTACAGAACCACGAAGACGCGGTTTCTTTCGTGCGCCGATTGGCGCAAGGCAGACTCGACTTGGCGCGAAATGAGCAGCGCCGCCGCGCCGATCAATCTCCCGTTTCGACGAGCGTCGAGAAAGACATCGTCGGCATCTTCGGTCAAGAATACGGTGGCGGTTCGGTGAGACCACCTCGCGAAACCAACATCTCGACAGATCACGAATTGGTTCGCGAACTCGAGCGGCTGTCAGAAGATACTGGGTTTGGCTCGCTGCGAACACTCGATGATGAGTCTCTCAATCACGCCATTGAGTCGTTGGCGACTTTCGAAAACAAGCGCTCAACAGAGCGCAAGCAACTGTTCGAAAAGATCGACGCCGTCACCGCCGAACTTGTACGTCGCTATAAGGATGCTGGCGACGATATCGACAGCCTGTTTAAGGAGTAATACCCGACCAAGCCGATAGGTTTTATGTCTCATGCAGCGTGTCGCGGTGCTCTCAATGCATACCTCGCCATTGGCCCAGCCCGGTGTTGGCGATGGCGGCGGAATGAATGTCTATGTGCGTGAACTCGTGTCGGCCCTGGCCAGCAGCGGCGTGCAGTGCACTACATATACAAGGTCGTGGAAGCCGGGCCTCACTCAGGTCGTCGATCTCGAACCAAACCATCAAGTCGTGCACATCGACGCCGGCGCGTTCGACCTGCCGAAGGAAGAAATGCTGAAAGTTGTAGATGAGTTCACCGATGGTGTTGGCCGACACATCGCCAAAACTGGTGGCGTCGACTTGCTTCACGCCAACTATTGGCTGTCGGGATTAGCGGGGCACAAACTTAAACACGAGTTGCAGTTGCCACTTGTAACCACTTTTCATACCTTTGCGCGGGTTAAGTCTCTCGGTGGCGACGCCGAGTCGGCGATTCGCGAAAAGGCCGAGCTCGAGATTATTGGCTGCACGGACGCGATCTGCGTTAGTTGCAGCGAAGAGAAGAATCAATTCGAGATGCTTTACGGAAACTCTCCCGGTGCGATCGAAGTCGTTGCGCCAGGAGTAGAGAGAGCATTCTTCTCGCCTGGCGATCGGCGCGGCGCGCGGCGCGCACTCGGCCTCGGCAATGGGCCGATCTTGCTTTTCGTCGGTCGCATTCAACCGCTTAAGGGTCTTGATGTTGCGGTGCGCGCGCTGGCCGAACTCGATCGCCCCGACGCTCAACTTGTCGTCGTCGGTGGCGTTAGTGGCACTGACGGGTCATCAGAATTAAGTCGCGTGCAGGCGATCATCGAAGAGCTCAAACTCGGCGGGCGAGTGCATTTTTTCGACCCGCAACCGCACCATCTGCTGTCAACGTTTTATCGCGCGGCCGACGTCGTGTTGGTTCCCTCGCGCAGCGAAAGTTTCGGACTTGTGGCACTCGAGGCCGCAGCCTGCGGTATCCCTGTTGTCGCGACTGCGGTCGGCGGACTGCTGTCCCTAATCGACCATGGTCGCACAGGGTTTTTGGTCGCCCAGCGCGATGCGGTTGGTTTTGCGCGACACACCGCGCAACTGCTCGACGATCCGATCTTGGCCTTATCAATTGGCACCGCTGCGGCCGAGAGGGCCAAGCAATATTCGTGGAAGTCGGCGGCGCTCACGGCGCGCAGAGTTTACGGTGAGCTTCTTTCGCGCGATCTTGTCGCCTGTGACTAGTTAAACGCCAATGAGCGAGTTGTTTGACGCCGCCTCAATAGCAGTTCTCGAAAGACAGATAGACGAGTGGTTGGGGCATATTCGTGGCCAGAATCCGGCGATCGACTCGGTTGACCGCGGTGATGGCGACGACAAGCGCTGGTACGTGCGCCTGCGCGGCGAAGAAAAAGAGTTCACAACCATTTGGCTCACTCTGGGCCAGCGCACGCTGCGTTACGAGACATATGTGATGCCGGCGCCCGAAGAGAACACTGTTGCGCTGTACGAGTCGTTGTTGCGGCGCAACGAGAAACTCGTCGGCGTGCACTTCGCGATTGGTGTCGAGGACGCAGTGTTCTTGCGTGGCGAGATTTTTCTTCTAGCCCTGACCGAGAGCGAACTAGATCGCATCATCGGTACTTTGTATGCGGCTGTTGAACAGTGCTTCAAGCCGCTCTTGCGCATCGGTTTCGCCAGCAAGTTTGCCTGATCTGGCGTTGATCAGGCAAGTAGAATTTGGATCATGACCGATTCGCCGATTTGTTTCGTCGGCGGCGGCAATATGGGTGCCGCGATGATCAGCGGCTTGATCGCCAGTAACTGGCCGCCCGCCGCGATCACCGTCGTCGAGGTTTCTCCTGAAAGACGCATTGAATTACAGAAGATGTTTCCTGGCGTCGCCGTGCTCGCCAAAATGACGACGTGTGAATCAGTCGTCATCGCGGTGAAACCACCCGTTGCAGCCGCAACTTGTGCGGCTGCAACGGCTAACGGCGCGCGCAGAGTGCTATCTATCTGCGCCGGCATCAGCATCGCCACTTTGCAGCAGGCTTGCGGTTCGGCAACGAGCATCGTTAGAGCAATGCCGAACACGCCTGCGTTGGTCGGCAAGGGCGCTGCCGCAATCGCTTCGTCATCTAGTTGCAGCGAGAGCGATGTTTCATGGGCCGAAAATATTTTGCGCGCAGTCGGCACGGTGGTGCGCGTCGACGAGTCGCAACTCGATGCCGTCACCGCAATTTCTGGTTCTGGCCCCGCGTATGTGTTCATGCTCGCCGAGTGTTTGATCGCCGAGGCATTGCGCCAAGGTCTGTCGAGCGAGGTGGCTGACTCATTGGTGCGTCAGCTGCTGTCGGGTTCGGCCGCGTTACTGGAATCGAGTAGCCAAACCCCCGCCCAACTGCGGGCGCAGGTGACATCGCCGGGCGGTACCACCGCTGCCGCCATCGCGGCGATGGAGCAGGCAGGCTTCCGCGAAGCCATAGCGGCAACGGTTTTGGCGGCGGTGCAGCGGAGTCGTGAAATGGGAAGTTAGCGCCGCGGCAGGCATTTCTAAATATTTCAAAGATTTTTCGCAACTGGGCGAAAATCTGAATAGGGTATGCCATTAGTCACGAACACCGGACGGGGTTACCCCCCAACCGGGAGTCGCGCTCGCAAGGGTGCGCCGTTTGGGCCGGTGCCGTCGGGGGGTTGGCATCGGCCCATTCGTATTTTTGGCATATTTTTATCCGTAGTGTGAACTAACTCATGGCGATAAAATTTGACACTGTTTCATTTCTTTCCGACTACGGAACGAGCGATGAGTTTGTTGGCGTCGTGAAGTCGGTGATTGCCGATCTGGCGCCCCATGTGCGAGTCATCGATCTCGTGCATGAGATCGCGCCGTTCGACGTGCGCGCGGGTTCGCTGGCGTTAGCGCGGTGCATCCCGTATGTGCCACAAGGCGTGATCCTCGCAGTTATTGACCCAGGTGTCGGATCAACGCGCCGGGGTGTCGCTATTTCTGTCGCGGGCGGCACAGGCATTTTCGTTGGTCCCGACAACGGCTTGTTGCCGGGGGCGATCAGGTTGGCCGGTGGCGCCGAGGAAGCCGTTGTGCTCAGCAACATCGACTATCAGCTCGCTGCACCTGGTGCCACTTTCGCAGGCAGAGATATTTTCGCGCCGGCGGCCGCACATCTGTGCAACGGGGTGCCGCTCCGCGAACTCGGCGAGCCGATCGATCCCGGTCTGTTGCTTCCAGGCGTGATCCCGCTGTGGCGCGAAGAAGACGACGGACTCTCCGGAGAGGTCACCTGGGTTGATCGCTTCGGCAACTGCCAGCTAAACGTCAGTGCTGACGATGTCGCATCGTGGGGCTCACAGATTCGAGTTGTCGTCGTGAACACGGCAACGAGCGAGCGCGTTACGCGCTCGCTACGGGTCGTTGAGAATTTCTCGCAAATCGCTGGCGGACTCGGGCTCGTTATCGACTCGTACGGGATGCTCTCAATCTGCGTCGATAGGGGCTCTGCCGCAATCGAGTTGCAGTTAGGCAGCGGCGACCTGGTGACGCTTGCGCCCGATACTTCTGGTCGCATAATTACCACCAAGGTTGAGATTGGTCGCAAATCATAAATCACACGTAGTGATGGCGACCGCATTAGAGCGGTACTAGAGTTCGGGCATGCGACCAGCGACAACCTTGGCAATGGCGCTCTTGCTGGTAGCGATTTTTGGCGCTGGATTTATCTCGCTGGTTATGCGTTAGGCGAAGCGCGCGCGCTTCGAGCTACTGGCAACCAGAAAACCTGCAAATAAAATACACACGCCGATTAATAGTGTCATCGCGAATGCGCTGTCTTTGCCAAATCGACCAGCAAGCATTCCGCTCGCCGACAGCGTCAGCGTGCCCGCCGTGATCAAGAGGTTGCTAGCAGCGAGCCGTCGCGGCGAAATCGCGTGGCGCTGAACGCCACTCAGCAGCGCTGGTGATTTCTTGCGCAGCACGCGCCACGTCGAAAACAAGGCGCCCATTATGATGATTAGCGCGGGAACCCCCGATCCAACTGCGGCCAATATTCGCGGAAAGACCCCGAAGACGTCGCGACCCGTCGGAAACTCGTTGGCGATGATCGCGGTCTTGGCCGGAGAGGTGGCAATAACGCCAGTGGCGACACCCGTCACGCCGATGAGCCATGTTCGCGAGATATCGCCGAGGCGTTTGCCGGCCAGTAGGTAGATGGTGCCGAGACTGAGCCAGGCGACGTTGAGTACCGCGCCACACAAGAAAAAGATTCGAAAGACGAGCATTGTCCAACCGGTGCTCTCAGCCCACCACAACGCCAGTGAGGCGACTGTGAATAGGGCCATTGCCACCGTCCAGGCCAGTTCGTGTGGCGCCCGTCGCCGCAACCAGCGATCCATGCTTGAAAGGGTAAACGCGCAAGCGATCAGGCTGGCTGCGCCGGCGAGAGCAGTTGTGACAACGGGCATTACGTTGCAGGTTATGTCGAATTGTGGCAAAGTCAACTTCGTGAAATCGCGCACGAACCTCTACCCTTGTGGCGTGGTCGTTGACACTCGCCGAAAGATACCTGGTGCTGCGGTGGCGCGTTTGCCCGTGTACTTGCAAATTCTCAATGGCCTAGTCGCCAAAGATGTGCATCAGTTGTCGAGCGACGAATTAGCCGCCTTCGCTGGCGTCAATGCCGCCAAGGTGCGCAAAGATCTTTCGTATCTCGGCAGTTACGGCACGCGCGGAGTTGGCTACGAAGTCGAGTATCTCGTTTACCAAATCAAGCGTGAACTCGGCTTGCTCAATGACTGGAAGGTCGTGGTTGTGGGCGCTGGCAATCTCGGCAAGGCGTTGGCTAACTACAGCGGCTTCGCATCGCGCGGGTTTCCCATTGCCGGCGTCGTCGACATTGATGCGAAAAAGGTTGGCAACGTAGTCGGTGGCGTGCGCGTGCAGCACATTGACGAACTTGAAAATATTGTTCGCGACAACGCCGTCACGATCGGAGTCATCGCGACACCCGCCGCCTCCGCGCAACAGGCCGCCGACCTGCTCGTCGCCGCAGGGGTGCGCTCGCTTTTGAACTTCGCCTCGATTGTGCTTAGCGTGCCCACTGCAATTTCTGTGCGCAGCGTCGACCTCGGTGTCGAGTTGCAGATTCTCGGGTACTACGAGCAACTAAGTCGTGGCAAGGTCGGCGCATGTCGATAGTCGTTATGGGGGTCAACCATCGTTCGGCGCCGCTTGACGTAATCGAGCGTGTGAGTATTAGCGATAACGCTCTCGCCAAGGCGTTGCACGGCCTTGCGGCGCGCGACAATGTTCGCGAGACGGTTGTTCTCTCTACCTGCAACCGCACCGAGGTTTATGTTGTGGCCGAGAAGTTTCACGGAGCGTTTGCTGATGTGCGAGATTTCTTTTGCGAAGTATCGGGGCTCTCGCCCGAAGAACTACTGCCACACTTTTATAGTCAGCACGATGACGCTGCGGTGGCGCACTTATTCGAAGTCGCATGTGGCCTTGATTCGGCAGTGATCGGTGAGGGCGAGATTCTCGGACAGGTGAAAGTTGCATGGGAGCGCGCGCGCGAAGCAACAACAGCGCGAACGACGCTGAACATGTTGTTTCGTTACGCGGTACAGGTGGGCAAACGCGCTCGCACAGAGACCGCAATTAGTTCGAGCACCGCTTCTGTCTCATACGCGGCCGTCGAAATGGCCCGCGAGTTACTCGGGTCGCTGAGCGGGCGCAAGGTGTTAGTCGTTGGCGCTGGCGACATGGGCACGGGCATTGCGCGCGCGTTGTCGGGCGAGGGCGCCACAGACATCGTGGTTTTAAATCGCAGCGCCGAGCGAGCCGAGAAACTCGCCGAGCGAGTGGGCGCAGTGGTCGGCGACTTTGAGAGTTTGGCAACAGCTATCGCCACGGCCGACGTTGTTCTGACGTGCACGGGCTCTGGCGAGACGATCATCGATGAAGAGATGGTAAAGGCGGCGCACGATGGGGCGCGGCCGTTGTTAATTGTTGATATCGCGATGCCGCGCGACGTTGAGCACTCGGTTGGCGAACTCGACGGCGTGACATTGCGCGACCTGCACGATCTGCGCGACTGGGCGCAGGTAGGTATTGAGGCCCGCAAGATCGAGGCCGACCAGGTGCGAGAGATTGTCTCGCAAGAAGTTGAGCGCTTCGGGCAAGATTTCATCGCCAGACAGGCTGCGCCGCTGATCGCCAAACTACACGAGCGCGCCGAGACTCTACGCCGCGATGAAGTTGAACGATTCTCTTCGAGATTTTCGAGCCTGAGCGCCGAGCAACGCGAAGAGATCGAAATCTTGACCAGGGCGATAGTCGCCAAGTTGTTGCACACGCCGTCGATGCAGTTGAAGAGCAGCGCGGGAACCCCGCAAGGCGAGCGCATCGCCGCAGCACTGCACGATCTATTTGATATCGAATGATCTGAACCGATCATGATTCGTCTGGCCACTCGCTCGAGTGCACAGGCCCGCACGCAGGCAGAGGTAGTCGCCAGCGCGATCACGCTTTCGTCGGGTGGAGAACCCGTCGAACTCGTATTTGTCGAAACGCTCGGCGACCAACGCGCCGATGTTCCGCTGCACACCATTGGCGGCCAGGGGGTATTCGTCAAAGAGGTGCAGCAAGCCGTGATTGACGGGCACGCCGATATCGCTGTGCACTCGGCGAAAGACTTGACCTCGCTGCCAACCCCGGGTTTGTTAATCGGCGCGTGGTGCGAGCGACGCGACGCCCGCGACGCTTTGATCGGCTCAACCTTGGCCAATTTGGGTGTTGGGGCAACCATTGCGACAGGATCGGTGCGTCGCCGAAAGCAACTCGGCGCGTTGCGACCCGACCTAATGTTCGTAGACCTGCGCGGCAATATTCACAAGCGTCTAGAAAAGATTCCAAACGGCGGCGCGATCGTAATGGCTGTCGCAGCGCTGCAGGTGCTCGGCCTGACAGAGCGCATCGCCGAGATTATGGACCCGAAGATAATGGTGCCGATGATCGGCCAGGGTTGCGTCGCTGTTGAGTGTCGCGCCGATGACGATGCCGTGCTTGTGTTGTTGCGACACGTCGATCACCCGACCACGCGCCGAGCGGTCGAAATTGAGCGCTCGTTTCTCGCCGAACTCGGTGCCGGGTGCAGCATGCCGGTTGGCG
>Ga0209390_10002003_pt1 | contig 37203 bp, 18 predicted proteins | sample BON01_FD_187212 | JGI IMG/M metagenome (GOLD analysis project Ga0209390, IMG submission 187212) | Freshwater microbial communities from Lake Bonney liftoff mats and glacier meltwater in Antarctica - BON-01 (SPAdes) (version 2) | ecosystem: Environmental > Aquatic > Freshwater > Ice > Glacier...
GGTGCCGACGGAACGAGCAACCAAGAAAACCAAACGCACCAACCAATCAACCGACCGCGATCACAACCCACAAAGAAACCAACTCGAAAAATGACGACGGGCGCACACACTCGCGCACGCGCACATAACAGGAGTACACAAACTACCACTTCGAGGTGCGCCCGGCCGCGCTGCGCGGCGCGCTCGAGCGCCTGGCCGCCTTTGTCGCCGAGCCGCTGTGCCTGCCCGGGTCGCTCTCGCGCGAGATCAAGGCCGTCGACTCGGAGTTCGCGGCCGTGCAGCAGACGGATCACGCGCGCCTGGCGCAGCTGTCGGCGCACACGGCGCGCGAAGGGCACCCGATGCGCGGCTTTGCGTGGGGGAACCGCGCGTCGCTCTGGGGCGGCGCGTTTGCGGCGGGCGCGGCGGGCGCGGCGGGCGCGGCGGGCGCGGCGGCCTCTGACGATCAGGAGGACGACGACGACGACGAGGGCGATGAAGGCGAGGGCGAGGCGCAGGAGGAGGAGGAGGAGGGCGGCGCCGCGGAAGGGGAGGACGCGGTCATGGGCGAGGCCGGCGCCGGCGGCGCCGCCGACCCGAGCGCGCGGCAGCCGGCGAAGAAGAAGCAGCAGCGCGCCGCCCCGTCCTCGGGCAACGGAAACGGCAACGGCGGCGGAAACGGTGGCGGAATCGGCGCCGCTGCCGCCGCTCAACCCCAGCCCTCCTCGCTCGCCGCCGCGGCCGCCGCCCTCAAGAAGCGCGCGAGCGCCCTCAAGCTCTCCCGCGCCAGCTTTGCGGCAAATGCGTCCTCCTCCGCCGCCGCCGCCGCCGCCGCCGCCGCCGCCGCCGCCGCCGCCGCCGCCGCCGCCCTGGCCGCCGGGCCCAAGGGCGCCGCTGGCCGCCGCGCGGCCGCGCTGCGCTCGGAGCTGCTCGGCTTTCACACCCGCCACTACGGCGCCGAGCGCATGTCCCTGGTGGTCGTGGGCGGCCGCCCCCTGGACGAGCTGCAGCGCTGGGCCGAGGAGCTCTTCGGCCCCGTGCCGCGCCGCGACCCCCTTCCGACGCCCCGCTCCCTGCCCGCTCCGCCGCGCGCGTTTGCCTCTGCCGGCGCCCCTTTTGCCGGGCGGCGCCTGTACGTGGCGCCCGCCGTCAAGCAGCACCACGAGGTCACCGTCACGTTCCAGCTCCCCCCGCGGCTGCGCGCGATGTACGGCCTGAAAGCCGAGCACTATTTGTCGCACCTGGTCGGGCACGAGGGCGTCGGCTCGCTGCTGTCGGCGCTTAAAGGGCGAGGCTGGGCCACTGGCCTGTGCGCGGGCGTTGAGGAGGACGGGTACGCGTGCAACAGCGCGTCCGTGCTTTTCTCGACCACCGTCACGCTCACCGAGGCGGGGCTGGCGGCGGCGCCGGGCCTGGGCCTGGCGCCCGTGGCGCTGCTGTTTGCCTACCTGCGGCTGCTGCTGAGGGGCGAGGAGAAGGGGGGCGGCAAGGGGGGCGGCGGCGGCGGCGGTGGCGGCCCGCCCGAGTGGGTGTGGCGCGAGCTCGCGGCCGTGGCCGCCACGCGCCTGCGCTTCCAGGAGGACGACGAGGACGCGTGCGACGCCGCGTCGCGGCTGGCGCCGCTGCTGCTCGAGGGCTCGGGCGTGCGGCCGCGCCACGCGCTCTGCCACGACCTGCTGCACGAGGCTTGGGACGGTGCGTTGGTGCGGGGGTTGCTGGCGGGGCACATGGACGCGGCGGCGTCCGAGTACCGCGTGGACGTGATGACGAGCGCGTTCCCGGCGGTGCGCGCGGCGGTGCGCGCGGCGCGCGGGGCGGCGGCGGCGGGCGGCGGCGCGGCGGCGGTGTCGGCAGCGGCGGCCGAGGGCGCGCCCCCGTCGCAGCCGCAGCAGCAGGAGCCGCAGCCGCAGCAGGCCTCCTCCTCCGCCGCGCAGCACTGCCACTACCACAACCAGCACGAGCACCAACGCGCGCCCGCCCCGAGCCACCCGACCACGGAGGAGCGCGACCCCGACGCCGAGGACGCCGTCGTGGGCGCGGCGGCGGCGGCGGCCGCCGGCGACGCAAGCGCCCGCGACAGGGGCAACGGCGGCGCCGCCTCCGCCGCCGCCGCGGCCGGCTCCGGCGGCCCGCCCGCCGCATGCCCCGAGGCCGCCGCCGCCGCCGCCGCCGCCGCCCTCCTGCCTGCCCGCGTCGCCGCCGCCGTGTCGCGCGCCGCCGCCGAGGCCGAGGAGATCCGCGAGCCGTGGTTCGGCCTGGACGCCATCTCGGCGCCGCTGCCCTCGGCGCTGACGGATTGGTGGGCTGGGGGGAGCGGGAGCAGCGGCTGCGGCGGCGGCGGAGAAGGCGGCGGGGGCGGAGAAGGCGGGGGCGAGGCGGGCGGGGAGGCGATTGGGGGCCTGGCGATCCCCGCCGAGCTGGCGCTGCCGCCGCCCAACCCGTTCGTGCCGACCGACTTCGCGCTGGTGGCCAAAGACGGCGCCGCCGCCGCGCCGACGGGCGCAGGCGCGGCAGGGGCGGCGGCGGCGGCGGCGGGGGCGGCGGAGGGCGGAGAGGGGGCGGCGGCGGGGGGGCGAGGGCAGGAGGCGGCCGACGGCTCGGCCGCGCCCGCCGCCCCCGCCCCCCCGCCCGCGCTGCCCCCGCCGGACCTGCTCGAGGACGCGCCCGGCCTGCGCCTCTGGCACGCGCTCGACCGCGCCTTCCTCGTGCCGCGCGCGCACGCATTCTTCCGCGTGGCGTCTCCCGCCGCCGCCGCCTCGCCGCGCGCCGCCGCGCTGACGCACCTTTGGCTGCGGCTGGCGGCCGACGCCCTGGCCGAGGACGCCTACCTGGCGGACGCGGCGGGCCTGTCGTACGGCCTGGCGACCGAGGGCGCGGCGGGCGTCGAGGTGCGGCTGGACGGGTTCAGCCACCGGATGCCCGAGCTCGCGCGGCGCGTGTTTGCCGCCGTGGCCGGCGCCGAGGTGCGCGGCGGCAAGCGCTGCGGCGGCGGGCGGGGCGGCGGCGGCGAGCGCGGCGAAAAGAGCGGCGAAAAGAGCGGCGGCAGGAGCGGCGACCATGGATCGCCCGCCGCCGCCGCCGCCGCCGCCGCCGCCGCCGATGCCGAGGCGGAGGCGGAGGCGTTCGCCGCCGTCAAGGAGTCGCTCGTGCGCAAGTACCGCAACATGGGCGTCGACGTCGGCCGCGCGGCCTCGGGCGCCCGGCTGCACGCGCTCTCGGGCGGCGGGCGGGCGTGGCAGCCGGAGGCGGTGCTGGCGGCGCTGGAGGGCGTGGCCTCGGCAGGCGAGGTGCGGCGGTTCGCGCGGGACGAATTCCTGGCGCGGTGCCACGTGGAGGCGCTGGTGGCGGGCAACGCGTCGGCGTCGTGGGCGCGCGCGCTGGCGGCCGAGGCGCTGGCGGCTATTGAGCGCGGCGGCGGCGAGGGCAGCGGAGAGGGCGGCGGCGGCGGCGAGGAGGCGGGGGCGGGGGCGGGGGCGGCGGCACCCGCGGCCGCGGCCGCCGCCGCCCGGTCGCGCGCGGTCCTGCCGGCGTCCGAGCGCCCGGCCGACCGGTGCGTCGTGCTGCCGCTCGCGCCGGCCGGCGGGCCCGCCGTCGTCACGCGCCTCGTGCAGCCGGCCAAGAACCGCGCCGAGCGCAACTGCTGCGTCGAGGCCTACTTTCAGTTTGGCCCCGCGGTGGCCGAGGAGGAGGAGAACGGGCCGGCCGCCGTGCCCGCCGCCGCCGCCCCCGCCGCCGCCCCCGCCGCCGACGCCGCCGCCCCCGCCGCCGCCCCCGCCGCCGCCCCCGCCTCTGTCCCCCCGCCCTCCCCCCTCCCCTGGTCCGGCCTCAAGCTCCGCGCCCTCGCCGACCTCGCCGACCAGGTCCTCTCCGAGCCCCTCTACGACTGCCTGCGCACCAAGCAGCAACTGGGGTACGGCGTCTCGTCCGGCGCGCGCCTGACGCACGGCGCGGTCGGGTTTTGCGTGACGGTGGTGAGCGCCGCCTTCCCCGCCCCCGAGGTGGCCCGGCGGGTGGACGCTTTTTTGCGCGAGTTTGGTAACGAGGGGACCGGCGCGCTGGCGCGCATGACGCGGGGTGAGTTCGCGCAGCACCAGGACGGCGTGGCGCGGCAAAAGGTGCTGGCCGACACGTGCCTGCTGCACGCGGCCGAGGCGTGCTGGCAGGAGGCGTGCTCGGGGCGGTACGAGTTCCACGCGCGGCGGCAGGAGGCCGAGGCGGTGCGCGGGGTGACGCTCGACGAGCTGCGGGACTTTTACGCGCGGGCGCTCGACCCGGCGTCGCCGGGCCGCCGGGCGCTCGTGGTGAGGGTCGAGCCGGCGGGCGAGGCAGGGGCAGGGGGAGGGGCGGGAGGGGGAGGGGCGGCGGCGGCGGCCGGCGGCGGCGGCAAGGCGCGCGGCGGCAAGAGGGGCGGCGGGCTGCGGTCGTCGTCGGCGTCGGGGCAAGAGCCCCCTCCGTGCGAGCCGCCCGGCGGCGTGCGCTTCGTGGACATTGGGGCGGACGGCGGCGAGGCGTGGAAGCGCGGCCGGAGGCTGCACGCCGCAAACGAGGCGGCGCCGCCGAGCGCCGTCGTCGCCGGCGCCGAGTCGTGAGAGCCACCGCCGTCCGCCGTTGGGGCCGACGCCGCTGCCCGCCAGCTGCCCCCGCCCTTCTTCGTCGGACTCGGAGAACGTGGTCGTTCTAAATTGAAATGCGGGAAGAGAGAAACGAAGCAGAAGACTCTGCTCTCTCTCGCCGCCGCCAAAACCCAACGCATGGCGACAAAACGCGCACCACCTCTCGGGACTGCAGCATTGCCCCGCCGGCCGAAAGGTTGGCTCCCACTCGCCGCCTCTCAAGTGTCGATCGCAAACATCCTCATCATCATCACAAAGGTGCGCGCGCCAGGGTGCTGCGCTCCGAGCGCCTAGGTGCCGGGAACAGTCGGCGGCGGCGGCGGCGGGCGCGCCGCGCCGGGCATAAACAAGCGGCGGGGGCGGCGGCGGCGGCGGCGAGAGGAGGCTTCCAAGCGCGAGCGGCGGCAGCGGCACGGGAGAGGGCAGGGCGGTCGAGCGGCGCGGTGCCTGCGGTGCGGTAGCGGGAGAGAGGGCCGGCAAGGACGGCGGCGGCGGCGGCGGCGGCGGCAAGCAGGTGCGCGCGAAGGCGATCGTTGAGGCAGAGGCGGTCGCAGGCGAGGAGGACGCGCCAACGCTGACCGTCGCTTCTCCTTCGGTCGGTCCAGGCGCCGTTCGTCTGCGCCGACGCCCCAAGCTCACGCACGCACATACGTACACACATACCTGCTTAGGCCATTCCTTTATTCCCCCTCTCAAACACGCACGCGCGAACAAAAACAAAAACGACGTTCACTTTTTTTGAAAAACGATCGCGACAGGCGGCGACTCTCTTGCTCTTTAAAATCTTTGCGTCGACCTGAACAGAGACCATGGCCGGCCAGCAGCGCCACGCCGTCCCCGCGCCGCCGCCGAGCACGGCCGACGCCGCGTACGCCGAGGCCTCGCGCCTGCTCCGGCGCCTCGACTTTCACGCCCCGACATGCCTCGCGTCCATCTCTCCCGCCTCCTGCTCCGCCAACCAGCGCGCCCTGCTCCTCCCGGCGTGCCGCGGGAGCCTACGGCGCGTTTGGGAGTTCCTCGCGGCGCACGCCCGCGGGCGCGAAGAGGCCGAGCGCGCCCGGCAGGCCGCGGCCGCGTTCCGCGCCGCCGAGCGCGACGCCGACGCCGCCGCCAGCGCCGCCGGCGCCGACCGCCGCCGCCGCATCGCGCTGCGCGCGCGCCTCGGCGAGCTGGCCTCGCGCGAGCGGGCGCTGGCCGCGGCGCTGGCCGACGCGCGGGAGTCGGTGGCCGGGCAGTCGCGGGCGGCGGCGCGGGACGCCGCGCGGCGGCGGGCGCGCGAGGAGCGGATCGAGGCGCTCGAGCTGAGCGCGCTGGCCCTGCGCGCGCAGGCGGCGCGGTGCGCGCGCGGCGCGGGCGCGGTGCGGGCGCGCCGCGAGCGGCTGGAGCACGCGGTGGGGTGGGCCCGTGGGCGGTCCGCGGCGTCCGACGCTGCGGTGGGCGCGAGATCGGGGGCCTCTGGCGGCCGCGACGGCAGCGACGGCGGCGGAGCGCGCGGCGGAAAGGGGCCGGCGCCTGCGCGGGCCGCCGCGGCGGCGGTCGCCGCCGCCGCCGCCGCCAACGCCAACGCCGATTTGGTCCCGCGCGTCCAAGAGCTGTGCGAGCGGGTCCGCCGCGGGCTGGAGGAGGTCTTCGACACGGAGCTGCGCGCCGCGGACGCCCGCGCGCTCTTCGGGGTCGAGGAGGAGGAAGAAGAAGGTTATGACGAGGAGGGGGAGGGGGAGGACGAGGGGGAGCGGGCGGGCAAAGGCGCAGCGACGGGAGGAGGACGCCCCGCCGACCTCAGCGGCGCCGCCGAGCGCCTGCTGCGCCTGACGCGCCGGCCGCTGATGACGGACCACCCGGGCGTGCTCCCGGCGTCGGCCGAGGACTGGCCGCCCGCGAAAGGCGGAGGAGGGAAGGGGCGCGCGGCCGGCGGGCGCGAGGGCGTCGCCGGCGATGCCAACGCCGCTGCGGATGCCATGAAAGAGGAGGAGGAGGAGGAGGACGTGCTGCTGCAGCAGCCGCCCGAGGCCTTGCTGCGCGCGCTGACCGCCCTGGCCGCTGACTCTGGCCGCGACCTCGATGCCGCCCTGGACGAGGCCGAGTGCGCGCTGGCGGCGGCGGCCTCGGCAGGCGGCGGCGGCGGCGGCGAGCCCGACGCAGAGGGGGCGGACGCCCCTCGCCGCCGCCGCCAAGGACGCGCGCTGCGGCCGCGGCGCCTGCGCCTCGACGACGGCGGCGGGAACGCTGACGACGGCTCGGAGCTCGACGCGGGCGAGGGACTGGGGGAGCAGCAGCCGAGGCAGGGGCGGCGAGCGGACAGCGACGACGATGACGGCGGCGAGGAAGAGGAGGAGCAGGAGGAGCAAGAGGACGACGAGGACGACGACGCCGACAAGGACAAAAAGGCGGCCGCCGAGCCCGAGGAGCTGCTGCGCCAGCGCCAGCGCGCCCACCTCCAGCTCTACGTCCAGGCCCGCGTCGCCGAGGCCGCCACCGCCGAGGCCGAGGGGCGCCTCGCGCGCGCCCTCGGCTCGCCCGCCATGCAGGCCCTGCTGATGATGATGACAACGGCAGCGGCGGCGACGACGACGGCGGCGACGACGAGCGCGGGCGGCGACGGCTCGCCGCCGCCGCCAGTCGCCGCCGCCCGGGGCGTGCGCCACGCCGCCGCCTCCCTGGCCGAGTCGCGCCGCCTCGCCTCGGCCCTGCAGCTCTGGCTCGCGGCCGAGGGCCTGCGCGCGGGCCTCGCCACGCTCGGCGCCGCGCGCGACGAGCTGGCGGCCGAGCTGCGCGCGCGCGCGGCGGCAGAGGGCGCGCTGCGCGCCGAGTGGGCGTCGATTGAGCGCCTGGCCGCGCGCGGCGCCGGGACCGGGCGCCTGGCGTGGCAGCTGGCGCGCGAGTGCCTGGGCCTGTACGGCGAGGTGGCGGGGCGGCGGGCGCGCGTGTCGGCGGGGGAGCTGGGCGCGGGAGTGCTGCCCGCGGCGGCGGGCGCGGCCGACGCGGCGGCGCGGGCGGCGGGCGCGGCGGCGGCCGAGGCGCGCGCGCTGCTGGCGGCCGAGCCCGGCCTGCTCGAGTCGCTGCCCCTGACGGCCGTCTCCGCTGCCTCGAGCGATGCGCCCTCGTCGTCGTCGTCGCACGTCGTCAGGCGGCACGAGCTGGCGGTGGCGCGTTGGGCGGCGGCAGAAGCGAGGAGGCCGTCGGCCGGAGCGGCAGCGGCAGCGGGGGAGGCGCAAGACGAGGGGGCAACGGCGGCCGGGATGGCGGGGCTCGACGACGGCTTTGTCGACGCCGCCGCCGCCTCCGGCCACGTCCCCTCAAACCACCACCGCTCCGCCACGTACGATTCCGTCATGGACGCCGTGCTGCGCGGCGCCCTGGCGCTCGACGGGGCCGCTGCCGCCGCCGCGCGCTCGCCGGCGGACCTGCTTCTGCTGCTCGGCCCGCCCTGCGCCGGGCGCGCCGCGCGCCGCCTCGCGCGCCGCGACGCCACCCTGGCCGCCGCCCTGGCCGAGGGCCGCCGCGCCGTCGAGGGGGCGCGCCGACTTGCGTCCGACACCGCCCGCTGGCTCGACGGCGCCGCGCGCGACGACCGCGAGGGCCGGCTGCCCGAGCTCGAGCGGGCGGCCGAGCGCGGGCGCGCCGCCAAGGCCAGCGGGGCGGAGGCCGCGCGCGCGGCGCTCGAGGCCTGGTGGCGGCAGCCGGCGCAGGACGCGGCGCCGTGGGCGCGCGAGGGGGGCAGGACCGTGGCCGAGTGGCGCGCCGAGGTCGAGGCGCTGCACGCGCGCCTGGGCCTGCTCGGCGGGGGAGGGGCAGGAGGGGGAGGAGGAGGAGGAGCAGGCGGCGGCGGCGCGAGGACGGCGACGGCGGCGGCGGCGCGAGGCGCGGCGTTTTGAAGCGGCGCAAATCCGCTCTCTCTCGTGAAAATCAGACGCAAGCGTGTCTCGTAAAAAGCATGGTTTCCAAGAAAGCTTCACCAGGCACCTCCTCCGCCTCCTCCTCCGCCGCGCACGGCCGCCGGCTGGTGCGAGGGATAGGCCGGCGGCAGCGGGCGCCCCCCGCCCGACGACGGCGGCCGAGCGGCCAGCGGGGCGTAGCCGCCGCCGCCCCCCGCGCCGCCTCCCCTGCCGCCGCCGCCGCCGCCGCCCCCTCCCGTGCCGAGCGCCCGCAGGGGCGGCGCCGCCGCCGCGCCGGCCGCAAAGCCCCCCCCGCTTCCTCCGCCTCCGCCGCCTCCCCTGGTCAGGCAAACCACGGAGACGACGCCGCTGCCGTCGCGGGCCTCGTCGCCGAACGCCAGGACGCCCGGGTAGCGCGGGTTGAACGCGACGGCGCCGCAAGGCTCTCCGCCCGCGTGCGACCCCCGCTGAAGAGGCACCGAATGCAAGGGGGGCGGCGCAGGCCCGCCGCCGCCGCCGCCACCGCCCGCCGCGCCCCCGTCCAGCGCGAATATCTCCAGCGCGCCGGGCTGCCCGCCGACCGCAAGGAGGCGCGCGTCGGGGCTGAGCGCCACGGCGCGCACGGGCGCGTCGAACCCGGCGAATGCCCGGACGGGCGCGCCCGAGAAGCCCTCGAAAAGTGTGACGACGCCGTCGGCGCCGCCGGTCGCCACGCGGGCGCCGTCGCCCGACTGCGCGAGGCACAGCGTCGCGCCAGCGTGGCCGCGCGCCGAGCCCACGAGCGCGCCCCCGGGCAGCGCGACGGCGTCCAGGTCCCCCCAAGCCGACCCGACGAGGAGGCGGCGGCCGCCCTCCCCACCGCCCCCGTCGCCGCCGGGCGGCGGCGGGGCGTACGCGAGGCCGCCCGCCGGAGAGCGCAGCGCGAACGACCGCGAGACGCGGAAGCGGCGCGCGTCGATCAAGGCGACGGCGCCGCGCTGCTGCTGCTGCTGCTGCTGCTGCGGTCGCTGCTGCTGCTGGTTGGGCCGCGGAGAAGCGGCGGCGCACAGCGCGACGGCAATCTCCTGGCCGTCCGGGGAGAAGCACACCTCTGTGCAAAATCCCACGCCGCCGCCGCCACCGCCGCCGCCGCCGCCGCCGATGCCGTTGCCCGCTGCCGCGGCGGCGCCGCCGCCGTCGCTCGCAGCCGAGGCGTCGCCGCCGTCGCCCCCCGCCCCCCCCGCCGCCGCCGGCATCTGCAGCGGGACCGTCGCCACGCTCCTCTGCGAGCGCGCGTCCCACACACGCACGGCGCGCCCGCCGCACGAGGCCAGGAGGTCGTCGCGGGAGGGGTGCCAGGCGACGCCCGCCACCGGCTCGCCGTGCCCGCGGAGCTCGGCGTCGGGCCGCTCGGCGCCGCCGCCGCCGCCTCCAGCCCCCGCCCTCGAGGACGACGGCGCGGGGGCGCGCGCGTCGACCGTCCAGAGGCGCAGGGCCGCGTCGGCCCCGGCGCTCGCGAGGCGGCGGCCGGACGGCGCCCAGGCGACGGCGAGCACGCGGCGGCGGTGCGCGCCGGCGGCCAGGTCGCGGCGCGACGCTTCGCCAAAGAGGAACGAGGCGGGCGGGCCTTGGCCCGGGGCCGCGGCCGCCGTGGCGGCAGGCGCCGAGCTCATCCTCGTGAGGCGCCTCCTCGCTGCCTTTGTTGCTCGGGGCCGCGCGGATGGAAGCGGATGCCGGGGAGGGGGCGCGTGAGGGTGTTGCGCCGGGAGTTGCCGTCGTTTGGCGATCTGCGCCCTGCGTGTTCGACTCGAGAGAACAATGATAGAGAGAGGCAGCGATCGAGCACGAGAGTGATCACCAAGACAGGGCCAATGGGTGAGCGTAGGGCATAGTGGGCGCGCTCTTTTGCCGACGAGCGCCGCCGCGAGCGGTCGGGCGTTTCGCCGCCGTTGCGCGCCCCTCGCGTCTTCCTCCTAAAGGACGCGCCACAAAAGAACAGAGTGTCGATTTACAAAGGATGGAACCCCACCTTGGGCCACGGTACCAGCAGAGTGTGGGGGGACGCGTGTGCGTGAGCGTCCATCGAAGGATGGCGTTCGAAACAGATGGCCAGACGCGACGGCCGGCCGGCCGCTGCGGCCGCCCCCGCCCCCTCCGCTCTCGCTCAATTGAGCCAGTCCTGCGCCGTCGGGCCGCTGTTGGTCGCCGCGCCGGCGCCGCCGGCCCTGCCGCCGCCCGCCGCCGCGCCCTCCCCCTTGGCCTCGCGCACCGCCCGCATCGCCGCGCGGCCGACCGCGCTCTTCTCAAACGCCTGCTGCCGCGCCTCGGCCTGCTCCGCCGCACGCGCCTGGGCGGCGCGGTCGCGCTCGGTCGGGGGCGCGCCGAGCCTTCTCGGTTTGTTGTGTGTGATGGATGCAGTAGCTTGGTTTCAGGGAAGGGGAGGGGAAAAGGGTTGATGAAAAAAAGGGGGGCAGGGCGCGACAGGCACGACGAGCGTCCCCGTCGGCGAGAGGGCGGCGCCGCGAGCGTCTTTTTGGCGTCCTTCGCGCTCTCTGTCCCTCTCTCTCTCTCGCTCCGTCTCACCTCTGCGGCGAGTCCGCCGAGCTCGGCCCGCAGCACGACGCAAAGACGTTGCCCATAGTGAAGTGCTGATTGCCACGGGGATGCGCGCGGGAGAAGGCACTACGCGTCGCGTCGCGTCGAGACCCCTTCTGCTGATGCTTTGTGCTTTTGCGCGCGCCTGTCGGTCTCTCTGTTTAGTCGTAGTGGCTTGGAGTTCGTCCGAGGGGTGCAACGGTGAGGAGGAACACGAGGGGGAGGACCGGAAATGATGCCGATGCTTGACAGGGCGGGGGCGCGGTTTAAGCTCGCGACGCCAGCTCAAGCGTCGGTGACGACCGAGCACGTCGGGCTCGATCCCGCTGTCGTCTCCGAGTGAGGGCGAGCGACCGCTGCTCCCAGTCGACGCTCGACAAACCTACTCTCAACAGCCCATACATATGTCCATGGACCATTGGATTGATCCTCTCGTCGCTTTGTTTCGGCGTTCGTGATCACGACCTCCTTTCCCGGGAGATGCGGATGGCGCGCGCGCCCGCCGCGCCGCGCCCCGCGGTGGCATCAGCATCAGCAGCGGCAGCATGCGCAACGTGGCCCAGGAGAGCGCGCCGATACGCCCGCATCATCCCACGGAGCGCCGCATCCAACTGCGCGTCCCCAACGCCAGCCCCGCCCCGCGGCGGCGCCGCCGACCACCCGCCCGCGGCCCCGGGCGCCGACGATTTTTCCGCTTTTGAGGTTTTTGTCGTCGCCAGCCAGGACCGCATCCTCCGCGAGGCCGAGCGCCTCGACGGCTCCGGCCGCGTTTTTTTGCGCGACCGCTGGGAGCGCCCGGAGGGGGCCGGGTACGGCGTCACGGCCGTGCTCGAGGGCGGAGATCTCTTCGAAAAGGCGGCCGCAAACGTCACTGTGGTGTGCGGCGCGCTGTCGCCGCAGCGCGCGCAGGCCATGTCGGGCCGCGGCCGCGCGGCGGTCGACCCACGCGGCGGGCAGCGGTACGCCGCGGCGGCGCTGTCGCTGGTGTTCCACCCGCGGCACCCGCACGTGCCGACGCTGCGGGCCGACGTGCGGCTATTCCAGGTGTTTGCGGACGGCAAGGACGAGGGCCGCGCGGGGGGCGCGGCAAACGGCGGCGGCGGCGGCGGCGGCTCTGGCGGCGTCTCTGGCGGGGCGGGCAGGGGACCGGCGCTGTCGTGGTACGGCGGCGGCTGTGACCTGACGCCCGCCCTGCTGCACGAGGCCGACGCGCGATATTTCCACGCCCACTGGAAGGCCGTGTGCGACGGCCACCTGCCGGGCGCTGGCGGCGGCGGCGGCGGCGGCGGCAATAGCGGCGACGGCGGCGGGCTGTACAGCGAGCTCAAGCCGTGGTGCGACCGGTACTTTTACGTGTCGGCGCGCCGGGAGCACCGCGGCGTGGGCGGCATCTTCTTCGACGACCTGGAGCGCGGGGGCGGGCACGGGGACGGGGCGGGAACAGAGGAGGGGCACGAGGGCGGGGCGGGGCGCGAGGGCAGCAGCAGCAGCGGCAGCGGCAGCGGCATAAGCAACCCTCCTCCCTCGTCGCCCGCGACCGCGACCGAGACCCCCTGCGGCGCCCCCGCCTCTGCCGCCGCCGCCCGCCGCGGCGAATTCGACCCCGCCGCCTTTGCGCGCGACGTGCTCGCAAACGTCCTGCCCTCCTGGTCGGACATCGCCGCCCGGCGCCGCGCGCTGCCGTGTACCGAGGCCGAGCGCGCGTGGCAGCTGAAGCGCCGCGGGCGGTACGTCGAGTTCAACCTGCTCGACGACCGCGGCGTGCGCTTCGGCCTGGCCGACGGAAGGGGGAGGGTCGAGAGCATCATGGTGTCGGCGCCGCCGCTGGTCGCGTGGGCCGGGTACGGCGGGGCGCCGCCCGCGCCCGGCACCCGCGAGGCGGCGACGCTCGAGCTGCTGCAGGGGGCGCCGAGGGAATGGGTGTAAAAGCGAGGGAGAGGGAGAGAGAGAAGGCGTGACGACATCTTTGGAGATCGTTCTCGTTTTTACCGAGGTGGTGGTCTCATTGGAATCCAAGATCAGTTATTCATCCTCTCCTCGGCGGCGGCGCGGGCAGCGGCGGCGGCGGCGCCGAAAGAGAGTCGAGGGCGGCCGCGGCGATGCGGACCATCCGCGCCACGGCGCCGCCGCCGCCCGAGCCGCCGCTGAACCCCGTGACCGATCCTGCTGCCGCTCCTGCGGCTGCTCCTGCGGCTTCGGCGGACCCCCTCCCCGGCGCCAGGGTCCCCCTTGCAGCCGCCCCTCCCCCCGTCGCCGCCGCCGCGGCCGCCGCCCCCGCCCCCGCCCCCGCCGCCGCCGCCGCCGCCACCGGTCCCTCCTCCCCCTCGTCAGCCGCCGCCGCCAGCAGCGGCGCGTTGCACAGCGGGCAGCTCGGCGGCTTGGTGCGGTCAATCGCCGTCGCCAGCGTCCACCGGTCGATGCAGTCCAGGTGGAAGGCGTGTCCGCAGCGCCTGAGCACGCGCAGCGCGTCGCCGGCCCTGTAGTCGTCGGCGCACACGCCGCACGACGCGGCGCTGCTGCCGCGCCCAGCGGACGCGGCGGCGAGGACGGCGTCGACCAGCTCGGCCTTCTCGAGCGGAGTGGGGGCGGGCGCGGGCGGCGGCCGGCGCTGTCGTCCCCCCTCGCTGCCGCCGCCCCCGCTCCAGCGCTCGTCGCCGTCGTGGTTGTGGCGTACCACCTCCGCCAGGCGCGCCCTCAGCTGCGCGACCGTCATCTGCTCGAGCTCCGCGCGCCCGCAAAACTCCTCCAGCGGCATCGCCCGCAGGGCCTCGGCGACGGCCGCGAAGCGCGCGTCGCGCCTCCTGGCCTCGGCCTCCTCGCGCGCCCGGCGCTCGCGCTGCTGCTCCGGCGTCAGCTGCGGCGGCGGCGGCTGCTGCCGCCGCTGCTGCTGCTGCTGCTGCTGCTGCTGCTGCTGCATCGGCACGAAGCGCCCGGAAAAGGTGCGCACCAGGCGCGCGCCCCATCCGCCGCCGCCGCCGTCTCCCGCCCCTCCTGCTGCGCCTCCTGCCCCTCCTGCCCTCCCTGCCGCCTGCTGCTGCTGCTGCTGCTGCTGCTGCTGCCGCCGCTGGATCACGATGCGGCTGATGAGGAAGAGCGCGGCGCCCAGGCAGAAGCAGACGGCCGTGTCGACGAGCCCCCCAAAGGCGTCGCGCTCGAGGTCGGCGGCGCCGCGCTGCCGCCGGCGCAGGCGGGCGGCCTCGACGGGCGGCAGAAGCGGCGGCGCCGCGGCGACGACGGGCGGCGCCGCCCACGGAAGGCGCGCCCACATGAATGACGGCGGGGACACGGGTGGCGGTGGGGGCACGACGACCAAGGGCGCCGGCCCGAGCAGCCCGCCGAACACCACCATGCTCGCAACAGAAAGGACCGGTGGGAGGACCCACAGCCAGGGCGGGGGGCCTCCTTCTCCCATCCCGGCGCCCCCGCCAAACGTGAAGAAGAAGACGGGCATGGTTGTTGTCAGCGTTGGGTTGGTCTTTGTCGTGTGCCGCGTTGGGCGGGCGGGGAGCGGACGTGGGAGAGGACGCGGCGGCGCCGACGACGGCGCGTTCCGCTTCGCGCCTCGTTGCGTTCCGCCCGACGACGACGCCCATTCCCACTCGAGAGAAGATCAGCAAGCGCGCAGCCAAGCCCCCTCAAGTCGACAGAACTGGCCCCTGCAATCCGTACCCCCACCCTCATCAAACCACGATGCAGGCCCTCTCGCGCGGGCGATCCGCAGTTTGCCTCTCGCGCGCGCCCCGTTTTCTCACCCACCCCAGCGCACAACCCCTCGCCTGCGGATCCGCAGCGTCAGCCACCAACGGCCCCATCGCGCGTCGACGAGCGCCCTCATCGTCATCACCCGCGGGTGCGTCCGCAGCGACCGCGATTGGAAGTCGCGACCCAGGCAAGAGGCACCCGGCGTCCTCGTCCTCTCGTGCGGCGGCGAACCCTCGCGCCGACGCCAACGCCCACGCCGACGCCGACGCCAATTGCTCGCCCGCCGGACAATTCGTCGTCGGCTGCGGCTCGTGCGGCGTCGACTACCTCGCCGCCGTCGCCGCCTTCCCCAAGCCCGACGACAAGCTGCGCACCGAGGCCCTCGAGTGCCAGGGCGGCGGCAACGCGGCCAACGCCCTGACCGCCGCCGCGCGCCTGGGCCTGGGCGCGCGGCTCGTCTCGAAGGTCGGCGGCGACGGCCTGGCCGAGCAGATCGCCGACGAGCTCGAAGGCGAGGGCGTGGACTGTTCTTGCGTGCTGCGCGCGTCGGCCGGGGTGGCGTCCCCCTTCACTTACATCATCGTGGACCGCGCGGGCGGCACGCGGACGTGCATCCACACGCCGCTGGCGGAGCCGCTTCGGCCGGAGGAGCTGGGTGCGGGGCTGGTGGCGGCGGCGCTCGGCGGCGGCGGCCGCGGGGACGGAGGGGAGGGAGAAGAAGGAAGGAGCGGCGACGGCGACGCCCGCCGTGGCGGAAACGACGGCCTCGCCACCACCGCCGCCGCCGCCGCCCCCGCCACCGCGGCGCGCGCCTCGGTTGCGTACTTTGACGGCCGCATGGCCGACGCCGCCATCCGCCTGGCGACCGCGGCCCGCGCCGGGGGCGTGCCCGTGCTGGTCGAGGGCGAGCGGCCCAGGCCTGGCCTGGACGACCTGCTGGCCCAGGCCGACGTGGCCTGCACCTCAGCGCACTTTCCGCGAGAGTGGACCGGGATGCAGACCACGGGCGCGGCGCTGGCGGCGCTGGCCGGGCGCCTGCCGCGGGCGCGGGTGCTGGTGACGACGCTCGGGGCCGGGGGGGCGGTCATGCTGGTGCGGGAGGCAGAGGGCGACGGGGACGACGCGGAAGAGGGGCGGGCGCCAACGGGCGCGCGACGAGCGCCGCCCGCCCCTCCGCTGCTCCCGCTGCCGCCGGCCGGGGGGGACGGCGGCGCCGTCGTCTTTTTGCCGACGTCGTCGGCGGCGGCGGCGGCGGCTGGGGAAAACCCGGGCGCGCAGTCCCTGGACGAGCTGATCGATCAGCTCCGGTCCCTCGCGGTGGGCGCGACGTCCGCGGCGGCGGCCGCCGGCTCCCCGGCGGCAGGGTGCGACGCAACGGCGAGGTTGCCAGCGGCCGGAGCGGGAATGAAAACGGAAACCGGAACGAAAAACAAAACGAAAAACAAAACGAAAAACAAAACGGCCACGACCGTCCGGGTTGTCGCGCCGGTCGTCGCGGCGACGCCCGCGCCCGTGGAGCTGGCGGCGGCCTCGGGGCGCAGCGCCGAGGAGGACGCGGCGGCGGCCGCGGCCGCGGCGGAGAGCGCCGAGCGCGCGGCGGCCCTGAACGCCGACGCGGGGAACGCCCGGGCTTATGCGTTTGGCGGCGGCGGCGGCGGGGACGCGACGACGGCCGTCGTGCGCGCGACGGTCCTCTTTTGCCCCGCCGCGCTCCTGGGGCCGGACGACGTGGTGGACACCACGGGCGCGGGCGACGCCTTCATCGGGTCGATGGTCTACGCGCTCGCCCGCGGCATGCCGTGCCACCGCGCGCTGCGGCTGGCCGCCGTCGTGGCCGCCGCAAAATGCACGTCGCTCGGCGCGCGCGCGGGGCTGCCGCGGCGCGAGGCGGTAGACGCGTCGCTTCTGTTGTGAGAGAGCGCGAGGTATTGTTTCTACTAGAAGGATTTGTCTTCACATATTGTTTTTTGGCGCGCAAAAATGCAAGGGCGCAGAAAAACGACAACGCGCGCGCGCGCGTTGGGCCACAGGGCGGAGCGCGCGCGCGAGCTCCGAAGGGGGAGGGGGGGGGGCGGGCGATCCATTTCCCACAGGTCGGTTTGCGTTTGTGTGTCGCTGCGTTTCCAGGTCTCCCACCCCCGACCCCCAAAACTAAAAGAAAAGGAGGAGCGCGACGAGCCGGCGCCCCCTCCCTCCGCCTCCCCCCCGCCATCCTCACGCCGCCGCAGCCGTCAGCTTGCGCCGCGTGTACCTCACCCGCGCGGGCAGCGGGCCGATCACCATCGAGTCGTAGTCCGCCGCGGGCACCGGCGTCGCCATTTCGAATTCAAACTCGCGCAGCAGCACGCTCCAGACCGTTTTGATCTGCAGATAGGCAAAGTTCTGGCCGATGCACGCGTGGCGCCCGCCCCCGAACCCGATGAAGGAGAAGGGCTTCTTCTTGTCCTCCTCGCGCGGCGGGGCGAAGCGGAGCGGGTCGTACTCGAGCGGGTCGGAGAACACGCCCGGCAGGACGTGGGCAAAGTTTGGCGAGGCGGCGACGACGTCTCCCGCCGGCACCACGAACGTGCGCCCCTGGCTGGTGGTCACGGAGAAGGGCTTCTTGGCGTAGCGCATGACCAGCAGCAGGGGCGGGTGGATGCGCAGGGCCTCGGTCACGTTGCGGTGCAGCGCGTCCATCTCGCCGAGCACCTCGAGCGTCAGGTCGTCGCCGTGCCGCGCCAGCACGGCGCGCTGCTCGTCGACGGCGGCGGCGTAGGCGTCCCTGCTGCCGCTGCCCGCCGCCCCGCCCTTGCCTTCCTCGATGCTGTGCCTCCTCGAGTCGACCATGAAGTAGCCCGTCCACGCCGACGTGATGCTCGACGTGTGCTGCCCCGCGAACAGCACCGCGATCAGCAGGCCGGTGATCTCGTCCTCCGTCAGCTGCCGCCCGCCCTGCACCAGCGGCGAGTAGCGCGCGTCGCAGAACTGCTGCAGCACGTCCTCCTCCTTGGCCGCCCCCGGGGCGCGGCGGGCGCGGATCACCTTCGCAAAGATGCGGCCGAGCTCGGCGCGCGCGGCGTCGCGCCGGCGGTGGAAGGCTGTCGGCAGGTAAGGAAAGAAAACCGAGATGGGACGCATGCCGTCGTCCAGGTCGTGCAGGAGGTCGGCCACCTGCTCGAACAGCTGCTCGCGCACCTCGCGGCCCAGGAGGGTGCGCGCGGCGGTCAGCGCGATCAGGCGCGAGAAGGCGTCCTTCAGGTCGACCTCCCCCGAATCGGGCCAGGATTTGAAAAACGCCTCGGCCTCGGCGCGGAACTGCGGCACGTACTTTTTCAGGCGGTCGCGCCGCAGCGCCTCGGTGAAGAAGCGGAACTGCTCGCTGCGCGTGCGCGCGTCCACGTCGTACACCACCCCGCGCCCGAACGTGGGCACGTTGAAGTTGTACACCTCGGTCTGGCTCATCTCGTCGTCCGTGGCCTTGAAAAAGTGCGGCGCCGCGTCGGGCCCGATTAAAAAAGTCACGCGCTTGTGGGCCACGGGCACGGTGAAGGCGTCGCCGTGGGCGGCGTGGCACTCGGTGAGCAGGTGCCAGGGGCCCTGTGGCTTCGATGGGGGGTTGGGTGTGTATTGGAGGAGTGAGTTGATGTTGTTTCCTTTGGGGCGGGCGCGGCGCGCGACGCGCGGCGCGCGACGCGCGACGCGCGACGGCGGCAGCGCCAACTCGGGCGGGGACCCTCCGCGGAGGAGGGGATGGCTCGGCGCGCCACCCGGGGCCCCGCGGCTGCAGTGCCGATCGACGGGTCGCATCCGATTCGTACGATGCCGGTGCGCGCGGCGGGCAGAGGCCAGAGGACCAGGCCGCGATTGCTCTCGGCGGGCTCGATGAAGGGCCCCTCGCCGATCATCGACGCAAACGACGAGCCCAAGCAAGCCAGGAAGCAACGAGGGGGACGCACCTTGGCAAACTTGAGCAGGCCGCCCACGAAGGGAATGCCTTCGACGATTGGCGGCTTGTTGCCGGGAAAGGCGTTGGAGAGCGCGCGGACGAGCAGCACCGAGGCCACGGCGAGCACCGCCAGAATGACGACGGCCGCGGTGGGCGGGCCCCCGCCCAGGAGGGGCAGGGCGGCCGCGGCCGCGGCCGCTCCCTCGGCCACCATCGGCACGCGCAAAGTGTGGGGGAGTGTTGGTGCGGGTGTGTTTAGTGCGGGTGTGTTTGGAGTGGCGGTTTGGCGGTTTGGCGGTTTGGCGACGAGCTGGTACGTGTGTAGTGTGTGTTGTTGGTGCGTGTGAGATGATGCAGATCGACGATGGCGCGCTATCGTGGTGAGGATGCGCGGGCTCTGCTGACGATTGAAGGGCCGTTTTGCTGCCCCAGCCATCGCGCTGCGCGGGGCTGTCCGGCGCTGCCGCCCGGCGCTCGAACCGAACTTTGAAGCGCGAGCGGCGCCGAAGCTCTCGAGCACACACCCCGCTTGCCCCGTAAGGCCGACGCATCCACCCCCTCGATGCGAGCACCGTCGCGAGAAACAACACAGGCAGAGAGACACAGTCGCCCCGCCCCCCCGCTTTCTCCTCCTCCTCTTCCTCCTCTGGCGCTTCCCTGCCTCCCTCCCTCCCTTGAATAGAGACCGCAGACCAGCCCAGCCACGTCGCCCACCATGGACGGCATGAGCCCGGAGATGATGAAGTTTGCGATGGAGCAGATGGTGAGAGCACGGCGATCCCTCGGCGCGCGTCGCGGTCCTCCTGCTCCTCCCTGCCCCCTCTTTCCCTCACGCCCCGCCTCCCTCTCCCCCCTCTCCTCTCCCAAACCAAACCCCAGAAAAACATGAGCCCGGCCCAGGTACGTGCGCCGTCCGGGGTGGGGGGCGTCTCTTGAGATGAGGACCCAAAGCGGCGCCCGCCGACGCCGACACCCGACGAACCGACGCGCCCGCTCAAAAGCCAAACCCCCAAACAAACGAACAAACAACAGATGGAGGCCCTCATGGCCAGCATGCCCGCGGGCGGCGTCTCCCCCGCGGCCATGCGCGCCGCGCAGGCCCAAGCCGCGCGCATGACCGACTCGGACTGGGCCTCGGCGCGCGCGCAGTTTGGCGGCATGAGGCCGGAGGAGCTGCAGCGGCAGGCGGCGGCGGCGGGCGCGCAGCTGTCGGCGCGGCAGGCGTACGTGCTGTCCGGGTGCCGCGCGCTCAAGGAGGACGGCAACCGGTTCCACGCGCAGGGGAGGTGGCGGGAGGCGGCGGACAAGTACAGCCGGGCGCGCCGCAACCTCTCGGCAGCTGACGGCGACGGCGGCGGCGATGAAGCGGCCGACCCCGCCGCCGCCGCCGCCGCCGCATCGGACGAGGGGCGCGACCTGCGCCGAGCCTGCGCGCTCAACTACGCCTCCTGCTGCCTGCAGCTCGGCGAGCACGCCGAGGCGGCCGAAGCGTGCGAGGAGGTGCTCGGCGGCGGCGGCGGCGGCGGCGACGCGGGCAACATCAAGGCCCTGTACCGCCGCGGCCAGGCGCGCCTGGCGCTCGGGATGCTCGCCGGGGCCGAGTCGGACCTGCGCGCGGCCGAGGCAAAGACGCGCGAGTCGGGCGGGGGGGAGGCGCAGCTGGCACCGATCCGGGCCAAGCTGGCCGAGGCGCACGCGGCGCTGGCCGCGGCGGCGGCGGGCGAGGCCGGCGGCGCGGCGGCGGCCGAGGCGGCGGCGGCGGCGGGCGCGGCGGCGGTGGCGGCGGCCGGGGCGGCGACGGCCGCGGCGGCGGCCGCGGCCCACGGCACGGGCGGCAGCAGCGGCAGTGGCAAGCAGCCCGCGCCGCCCCAAAAAGCGCGCACCGTGAGCGGATCGTGCGTCGTCGAGGAGGCCGGCGACGACGACGACGACGACGAGGAGGGCCGCGTCGAGGAGGCCGACGGCGGCGCGGCGGCGGCGGCGAGCGCGGCGCGAGCAGGCGCGAAGGCGGGCGCCCGCGCCGAGCAGCAGCGGCTAGCAGCAGCAGCACTGGCACCAACAGCAGCAGCAGCAGCAGCAGAAGCAACAGCGGCAGCGCAGGGCGGCCCCCCGCCCGTGGACGCCGACCGCCTGCGCCAGGCCGCCGAGATGATGCGCTCTAACCCGGAGCTGGTTCGCCAGTCGGCGGCGGCTATGCGCGGCATGAGCGCCGATCAGCTGTCGGCGGCGTTGGCGGCCGCGGGGGGCGGGATGTCTGCGGCTCAGGCGCGCATGGCGGCGGAGATGATGGGCGGCATGGGGCCGGAGCAGATGGCGGCGATGGCCGAGCAGGCGGCGGCGGCGGCGGCGGGCGGCGGCGGTTCGGTCGGCGCGGGCGTCGCAGGCGGCGCGGGCGGCGGCGCGGGCGGCGCGTCCGCCCCTATTTCGGCCGCCAACCTGCTCCTGTCGGGCGTGCCACGCGAGCACCTCGCGGCGCAGATGCGCTCGATGCCCGAGGCCATCGCGCGCATGAGCGACGACGAGCTCGCGGCCATGGCGGCGGCGGCCAACGGCGCGGCGGGCGGCGGCGGGATGGCGATGCCGGGCGCGCCGCCGGGCGGCGTGACGCCCCAGATGATGCGCATGGCGGCCGACATGATGCGCACGATGCGGCCGGAGGACATGGAGGCGATGCAGCGCATGGCCGCGTCCATGGGGATGCCCGGGGCGGCGGGAGGGGCGGCGGCGGCGGCAGCAGCGGCGGCAGCGGGCGGCGGGAGCAGCGCCGCCGCCGCCGGACCCGCCGCCGCCGCCGCCTTCCCGCTGCCCTCCGCGCCGCCGCCCGACCTGATGGCCCGCATGAGCGACCCGGCCGTCATGGAGCAGATGTTCGGCGTCCTCCAGGGCATGGACGAGGCCAGCCTGGCCAAGATGCTCGCCGGCATGATTCCCGGCGGCGACGAGGCGGCCGCGCGCAAGATGGCGGCCCAGGTCAAGCGGATGACGCCGGGGCAGGCCAGGGCGATGGCCCGCGTGGCGTCGGCCGGGCAGCGGGGGCTAGAGGCGCTCCGGCGGGCGCGCGCGGCGCTGGCGGGAAAAGGGGGGTTGGTGCTGGCGGCGGTGGTGCTGGCGGTGGCGGTGCTGCTGCGGTGGCTCGGGTGGATGTGAGTAGTAGAGCGATTCGAACGCAGTGTCGAACAGGAGTCGCCGCTTGCAAAAGAGAGAGATAGGCCGACCTGCCCTCTCGCCCTCTCTCCGCTTCCGCTGCCGGTTCCCCTTGTGCGATTCGGGATCCATCGAGGGCCTCCCCTCGACTCGCGCCTCTCTCTCCCTCCAACGAGAACGGCGCGACACAAGGACGCGCGAGCAGCACAAAGCAACGCACACACAGACAAGAACAACAAACAACAAACAACGACAACGATCGCGAGAACGCTACCGCCGCCGCCCAGCTGTCGCTCGTCTGCGCTCGCCCGAAAAACGCCGCCGATCGAACGAAAAACCAACGCCGGCCGAAACAACACAAACAAGCATGACGTCCATCAAGGACGCCATCAAAAAGTGGGAGGCCGCGCACCCGGGCGCGTCCGCGGCCGAGGCGGAGCACGTCGAGCTGCTCGGCCAGTGCCCGCCCGTCGAGCGCATGGACGGCTCGCTCGCCGTGCTCAAGGCGTGCAGGTGAAGGGGAAGGGGCGGGGGGGCGGGGGGAGGAGAGGGAGGGAGCGCGGGGCGAGCGGCGCTGCGGCGGCGGCGCGAACGACGGCGGCCGGGGCGCGTCTTTTCGGAGCGTGTGAGTAGAGCCGCGGCGAACCCGCAAGCATCGCGCTCACATTCACGCATCAAGCACGCACGCACAAACGAAATCCAACAGGCGCCTGTCCCTCTCGACCAACAGCATCGACCGCATCGGGGGGCTGCAGCCGCTGCCAGGGGCGGCGGCGGCGGCGGCGGCGGCGGCGGCGGCGGCGGCGGCGGCGGCAGGGGGGGCGGGGCCGGGCGGCGGCGGCGCGTCCTCCTCGGCGTCGCCGATGCCTCGGCTCGAGGTGCTGTCGCTCGGGCGCAACCTGATCAAGCGCATCGAGGGGCTCGAGGGCGTGGCGGAGACGCTGCGCGAGCTCTGGCTGTCGTACAACCAGATCGAGAAGCTGGTGCGTGTGGTGCTAGTGTCGTGGCGGCGGCGGCCGCGGGGGCTGGTGGTGGTGGTGGGCGGGGGGGCGGGCGCCTTGCTGCGATCGCCTCTGCTGCCGCCCTCTTCCCTCTCTCCCCTGGCTCACCGCCGCTCTCCCTTTTTCCCTAAATCGCACCAAAACAAAACACAGACGGGCCTCGAGCGCTGCACCAACCTGCGCGTCCTCTACCTGTCCAACAACCGCGTCAAGGACTGGTCCGAGGTCGAGCGCCTGGGCCCGGGCGCGGCGGCGATCGCGGGCGGCGCGGGCGGCGGCGCGGGCGGCGGCGCGGGCGGCGCGGGCGGCGCCGGCGCCGGGCGAGGGGGCCTCCCCCGGCTCGCCGACCTGATCCTCAGCGGCAACCCCGTGCACGCGGCCCTGCGCGACCGCGGGCAGGCGGCCGCCTACCGCGTCGAGGTGCTCCGGCGGGTCCCCGGGCTGGCCAAGCTGGACGGCGTGCCGTGCGACGCCGAGGAGCGGGAGCAGGCGGCCCGGGCGGCGGCGGCGGCCGAGGGCGGCGGCGGCGGCGGCGGCAGCGGCGTCGGGGCCGAGGCGGCGGCGGGGGCGGCGGCGGCGGCGCCTGTCGCCATTTCTGCTGCTGGTGCTGGTGCTGCTGGTGCTGGTGCTGGTGCTGCCGCCGTCCCCGCACCAGCAGCAGGGACAGCTCCCGGCGCGCTCCCCCCCGCCCCGCGCGCGTCCGGCGGCTCGCGCCCGACGACCGCCTCCCGCAAGGCGCCCGCCGCCGCCGCCGCCGCCGCCGCCGCTGCTGCTGCTGCTCCCGCTCCCGCGCGCAAGGCGCCCGCCGCTGCTGCTGCGGGCCCTGCTGCCGCGCGCAAGGCGCCCAGCGCCGCCGCCGCTGCCGCCGGTGCTGCCCCTGCTGCCGCCCGCAAGGCGCCCGCTGCCGCCGCCGCTGCCGTTGCTGCTCGTGCTGCCGCGCCCGCGCCTGGCTCCAAGCCGCCGTCGGCCGCGGGCCGCCGCCCGGGCTCTTCCAGCAACGCGCCCGTCAAGGCCAAGTGAGGCGAGGGATGAAGAGAAGAGGGAGAGGCAGATATCGCGCTCCTTTCTATGTTTGTTTTTGAGCCCGTGCGTATGTGTGTGATCAAAAAAGAACGAAGAAGAAATCTAGTGGCCGACGGCGTTGTCGAATAAAAAAGAACGAATGGGGGAAGCCGCGAAAAAGAACGAAAGAAAAACACAGAATCACGCCACGACGCCACCACCACCACAACTGCCGGCGCAGCATTGCGGCGAGGCGAGCGCCGCCACGTATCGCTCCGGCACGCCCTCGGCGCGCAGCTCGGCCACCTTTTGCGCGCGCGCGCCCTCGACGGCCGCCGCGTCCCGCGCGCGCTCGAGCGCCAGGCGCCGCCCCTCGCCCCGCGCGCCAACCGCCGCGAGTCTGCGCGCCTCCTCGCGCGCGCCGATCTGCGCGAGCACCGCCGCGCGCTGCGCGTCCGCCTCGGCGCGGCACCGCGCCTGGCGCTCGGCCTCGCGCGCCGCCTGCGCCTGGCGCGACGCCCTGGCCGCCTCGAACGCGCGCGCCTCCTCCTCGGCGGCGGCGGCCGCGGCCACCACCTTGGTCAGCTCCTGCGCGCGGCGGGCAGCGTCGAGCGAGCGGCGACGCGCGACGCGGCGCTCGGCCGACTCGCGCTCGGCCTCGAGCCACGCCCGCTCGCGCCGGTCCTGCTCGCGCGCCTCGCGGCGCGCCTCGTGCGCCGCGCGCCGCTCCCCGGCCCGGGTCAGCGCGGCGCCCAGGCTGCGCGCCTCGGCCTCGCGCCGGCACGCCCCTTCCTCGCGCCGGTCGCGCTCGGCCTCGTCGGCCGCCGCGCGCGCCAGCACCTCGCGCGCCAGCCTGGCGTCCTCCTCGCGCGCGGCGGCCGCCTGCGCCTCGCGGCCGCGCGCCAGGTCGGCGTTGATGGCCGCCGCGTCCTCGAGCAGGCGCCTGCCGCGCGCGCGCTGCGCCTCCCGCGCTTGCCGCTCCCTGGCCTTTGCGCGCTCTGCCTCGGCCAGCGCCTCGAGCGCCTCGAGCCGCCGCCGCTCGCCCTCCGCCTCGCGCGCCGCCCGCCTCTCCTCCAGCTGCGCCTCGAGCACCTGGCCGCCGCGCCGGCGCTCGGACGCGCGCACGGACTCGCGCTCGGAGGCCGCGGCCGCGGCGCGCGCGCGCTCGCGCTCCATGTCGTCGTCCGCGGCGCGCTCGGCGGCCGCCGCGCGCCCCTGGCGCTCGGCGCGCTCCCCGACCTGCTCGTCGCGGCGCCGCGCGGCGCGCGCCTGCTGCGCGGCCGACTCGAAGGCGCGCACCTCGTCGCGGCGCGACAGGAGGGCGGCGGCGAGGCGGGACTTGGCGGCGGCGGCGGCGGCGGCATGGGCGGCGGCGGCGGCGGCCGAGGCGGAGTTGTTGCTGCCCTTGTGGTCGTCGTCGTCGCCTCCCTCGTCCGAGCCTGCCGCCGGCCAGCGGCGGCGGCGGCGGCGCTCGGCCTCGTCCGCCTCGAGACGCGCGACGCGCTCGCGGTCCGCGGCTAGGCGCGCGGCGCGAGCCTCCTTCTCCCGATCTTGCTCGCTCCGGGCGATGCGCTCGACGTCGGCGGCGGTCAGCGTGAGCGGGCGGGCGGCGGCGGCGGGGGCCGCAGGGTCGCCGCCGCCGGTTGGGTCGCCCCCCTGCTGCTCGTGCGCATGCTGCTTCCGGTTGAGGTGCTGCATCTTGCGCACCTGCGCGGCCGTGTGCACCCCCGTGCTGCTGATCACCGTCCTGTACTCGGCCCTGTTGTTTATTTGCTGAGGCGTGGCAGAGGCGGAGGCGCTGCCGGCGCCGGCGCTGGCGACGAGCTTGGCGGCAGCGGCGCCGCCAGCGCCCCCCAGCGCTCCGACCCCGCCGCCGGTGCCGGCGGCAACGTAGGTGCGCGAGAGCTCTCCCGCCCAGTCGGGGCCACCCGTCGCCTTGGCCGCGGTGAAGGTGACGGGTGCCGAGGCGCGCCCGGGCCGCGCGACAACCGGGCCCCGGGGGCCGGTCAAGGCTGAGCGGCGGCCGCCGCCGTTTTCGCCCGCCATTTGATTTTTTTCTTCTTCTTTTGGGTGATTTGTTGGTCGGAATAACTACGACTCTGCGCTTCCGCTGTGTCGCGAGTGTCCTAAAGATGCTGTTCGTCACTTTTTCTGCTGTTGTGCGAAAAGGGGGGGGGGAGAAGGCGCCTGTTTTGTGTTGGGGCGAGGGAGCCGAGCGGAACGCAGACCGCCGCCTGTTCAGTCGCGGACTGCTTCGCCCGGTCGTGCGCCCTCGACAAAAGGTTTGCGGTCAAACCTGTTGTTTTCGTTTTCCGCAACCGAAAAACCGAAAAAAAACAAGCAGCGCCCGACCGCGCGCGCCTTCTCGAGACCGCCGACGTCAATCCACGCCCGGCGGGGGGCCCCCGCAAAAAAAGAAAAGAAAAATCGACCGGCAGAAAAACTCGCACAAAGCGCGTCGACCACCCCAACGCCGCGATCGTGCGAGATTTCTGTGTTTTCAAAAACGCGCGGCGATTTGCCGCGTTCCCTCTAAATTATGCGGCGCTGCCCTACGAAAGAAGAAACGGGGGGATCGTCGGGGGAAAAAGGGGAGGGGGGGGAAGGAGGCAGACAGGCGGGACGACGCGAGGGCTCTCGCTGCCGCCGCCGGCCGCCGTCGGGCCCCCCCTGCTCTCGCCCCGCGCCGCCCCGCCCGTGCGCGCGCAACGAGCAAGGCGCCCGCCGCCCGCTGCGGGCGGCGGCGGGAGCGACAGGCGGAGCAATTGATGTGTCGTTTTGTAGGAAGGGGGGGTGAGGGGGGGCGGCGCGCCCGGGGTTGCTCGGGAGCAAAGGGGGGAGAGGAGGGGCGAGCCGATTCGCGGGCGGGAAAGAGACGAGGCGTCGCGCTGCGCCGCGCCGCGCCACAAAACAGCGGCGGCGGCGGCGGCAAGAGCGGGCGCCGTCGCCGCGTTGGATCGATGTGCTTTTTGGGGGGTGGGGCAGGGAAGGAGAGACCCTTTCCTCCCTCCCCTCCCGCCATCGCGACTAGGGAGCTAGGGAGTGGGGAAACCGGAGAGGGAAGGGAGATAAAGACGCCTTTTTCGCGGCCGGTGCGTGCGTGTGCGTGCGAGCGAGCAAACTGGGCGCGAGGAAAGACGGAAAACAAGTTGAGTTATATTTGTCCCTGTCCTTGCGCGCGGCGCCTGTCTCCGCCGGCAAATCCGCGATTCGAGTGTGTCATGAGCGTGCGTGCGTGCGTGTATGTCCCAGCCGTTGTTTTTTTGTTGTCGCGGCGAGACGGCCGTCGGGGGCCCATCTTTGGTGTCCGTTTCCCCCGTCGGCGCCGCGCCGCGCTGCAGAGGTGTGCTCCGTGTCCTCTCTTGCTCGAGCCCCCGTTTCGTTCGTTCGTTGGGGTGGCTGCTGGGCTGCGGGGCGCGGCGCGGCTACTCGCTCCCGCGTGAACCATTCATCAGGCCCGGCCTCGCAGCAAGCCAGCCAGGGCCAGCCAAACTTCTCAGCCCGCCGCCTGGGCGGCCGCGGCCAGCGCCTGCGGCGGCGGCGGCGGCGCCTGCGGCGCGACGGCCGCCTCGCCGCCGCCGCCGCTCTCGCCGCGCGGCGGCCGCGGCCCCCGCCCGCCGGGCGTCCCGCGCCCGCGCCCGGCGCCGCGCCCGCCCGCCCCGCGCCCGCCCGACCCGGGCGCCGCCCCGGGCCCCCGCCGCGCCGAGTAGTCCCCGCCCCCGCCGCTGCCCCCGCTGCCGGCGCCGGCGCCGCCGGCCGCGCCCGGCGACGCCTGCCGCGCGGCCGCCGCCTGCGACGCAGCGATCCTCTGCACGCGCGGGATCTTGGGCAACACCGCCACCGGCGCGCCCGCCACCTCGGCCCGCCCGGGACGCTGCTGCGACGGGTCGGCGCCCGACGCGCGCAGGCACGCGCGCGCGGCCTCGGGCGTGGCGAAGTCGACGTATGCCGCCAGGGTGTCGTAGCCGCGGGTGCGGACGACGGAGACGTTGAGGATGGGTCCGTGCGGGCTCGCCCACGCCGTGACCATCTCCTTGGTGGCCGCGGGCGCGAGGCCACGCAGGAAGACGCCGCACGCGTCGTCCTGGGCGTCCATGCTGTGGGGGTTGCCCATGGGCGGCATGGACGAGAGGGGCACCGAGGGCGAGCGCGCGCCGGGCGAGGGCGAGGGGCGCGGCGAGGACGGCGGCGGCGCGGCGCCGGCGCCGCCCGTCGCCGAGGCCGGGCGCGCGCTGCTGACGCCGAACGAGGGGAGGGCGGGCGGCGGGCCTGATGGTGCTGCCGCTGCTGATGTTTCGCCTGCTGCGGGGGCCGCTGCTCCTGCCCCTGCCCCTGCTCCCGCTGCTGCTGCTGCCGGGGGTATTGTCGCCGCCGCGGGCGCCGCTGCAGCCGCCCCCGCCGCCATTGGTCCGACCGTCCTGGGCTGCTGGGGCGGCTGAGGGGTGCCCGCCGCCGCCGCCGCGGCCGCGCGGCGCACGCGGTCCGCGTAGCTCAGGGGCGCTGCGGGCGCGGAAGGGGGCGCGGGCGCCGCCAGGGGCGCGGCGGCGACGACGGGCGCCGGAGGCGCGGCGGCCGCCGCCTTGGGCGCGGCAGACACTCCGTTTTGCGCGGCGACGGCAGTGGCAGTGGCGGGCGCGGCGGGCGCGGCGGCGGGCACCTGCCGCGGTGAAGGCACCGGAGCGGTCCGGGCCGCCGCGGCCGACTGCAGGGGCGTCGGCGTCGGCATGGCCGCGACGACGGCGGCGGCAGGGGCCGCGGCGGGGGCAGGGGCGGCGGCAGAGGCAGCGGCGGGGGCCGACCCTGCCGGGGGAGCCGTTGCGACCGGAGCCGCCGGAGCGGCAGCCGCCGAGGGCGCCGCCGCCGCCGCCGGCGAGAACACGTGCAGCACGTCGTTGCGCACGTAAAACCCGTTGTTGGGCTGCGGCGCGAGCAAAAAGGTCTGGGAAAAGGCGCGCGGCGGCTCGCCGGCGGCGGCGCCGCCGCCCGATGCAGGCGCGAGCGCGATCGCGCCGCTGACGTGCACCAGCACGCCGCCCGCGGGGGCCGCCTGGGCGTCGACACGGGTGGGGCGCGCGCGCGCGCGGTGGACGGGGGCGCAGTGGTCGCGGATGGCCTGTGTTGCGGGTTTTGATTGTGGGGAAAGGATAGAGGGAGGAAGGGGGGGGGGAGGTTTGTGGGTCTTCGGGAAAAGGAGGGGCTCGGCAGCGGCGGCGAGCGAGCGAGCGAGCGGCGGCGGCGGGTGGCGGCGCGCGCGACGACGACAATTTTTTTTCCCTCCCGCGGCCCCTTCCGGACGCCCAGCTCAGCGCGCGGGTGGCGCCGATCGATCGCGCGCCCTGCGCGATGCCGATCGTTCGCACGGACGCCCCCCGCGAATGGAGACGCACCGTGATGCCGGTCAGAACGACGGGCTCGTCCGAGGACGGCAGGCGCAGCGTGAGCTCGCTCTCGTCCTTGTAGAACAGGTGGAGCTTGTCCGCCTGCTCCTCCATGACCTGGTAGTACTGCTTGACAAACTTCTTTGCGACCTGTCGGGCGGGTGAGAGAGGAGAGAAAGAGAAGAGGGCGGAAAGAGAGGAGGGGGCTTAGATGGAATTCGGCCGTGAGGGAAACCAGCCCCCTTTTTCCCCTCCCCGTACAACGACGCCACGGCGCGCGCGAGCACAACTGGTGCGGGAGCCGAGAGGCGCGTTCCCGCTCACCATCCCGGCCGGTACGGCCACCGGCTGCGCCATGGTTTGGGTGACGACGCCAAGCCTCCTCTCTATGGTTTTTGTCTCTTCCGCGAGAAGGGGGGGGGGGGGGGGGCGGCTTGCCTTGGTGAAGACTTGCGCGGAGGAGGACCGAGTGGTGTGGACGTGTGTGTCTGTGTATGTGTGTGTCGGCTAGCGCCCGCGCGTGGTGGGTCGCGTGTTATGGCGTGGCGAGGTGCAACTTTTGTTTTGCCTATTCCTCCTTGATTTTTCCTTCTGCTTCAAGCTTTCGGCTTGAGCTGATGGGCGCTCCTCCCTTCATCCCCCACAACGGTTGTGGCACAACCAATCGCGACTCTCGCGCCAATCAACGGGCTTTTTCGCGACCTCGGTCGCGGAGCAGCCACCGACGATCCGCGACGGCCGGGAAAACGATGGGCCGAAGAAAGGCGCGCGTCGCGGCCGCGGCGGCGGCGGCAGCGGCAAACGCCGGCGGCGGCGGCGACGCCAGCAGCGGCGGCGGCGGCGGAGCAACCAGCCTCCGCCCCGAGGACGCGGCCGGGGGCGCGGCCGCCAACTACGCCCGCGGGGAGGCCGCGCGGTACCACGGCTGCGCGACCGTGCGCCGACTGCAGGCCGACCTCACGCGCCGCGCCTTGGCGCTCATGGCCGGGGCGCCGCCGCCTCGCGCCGCCGCCGCCGCCGCCGCCGACGACGACGCTGACGCTGACGACGCCGACGCCGCCGACGACGCCGTCGACGACGCTGCCCCGCGCAGCCGCCGCCGCAGCCCGCGGCCTCCGCCGCCGCCGCTTGTGCTCGACCTCGGCTGCGGGTCAGGCCTGAGCGGCGCCGAGCTGTGCGCCCGCGGCGTCGCGCGGTGGATCGGCCTGGACGTGAGCCCGGACATGCTGGCGCTCGCCGCCGCGTCTTTGCGAGAGGGAGGAGGGGGAGCGGGCGCGGCAGCGGCGCCGGCCGCTGCCCCTGGAGACGCGACCGACGCCGAGGCTGCGGCGGAGGCGGCGGCGCCCTCGGCCGCTCCGTCGCGCGGCGACGTCGTGCTCGCCGACCTCGGGCAGGGCCTCCCGCTGCGGCGCGGCGCCGCGGGCGCGGCCGTGTCCATCTCGGCGGTCCAGTGGCTCCTGGAACCGCCGCCGCGGGAGGCGCGCCCGGGTGATGATGCCGGCACTCCCTCCGCCGCAGGCGCTGCCGCCGCCGCCGCCGCTGGCGCCGCCGCCGCTGCTCTTCCGCCGCAAATTGACCGCTTCTTCGGGGGCCTCGCGCGTTGCCTGCTCAGCGGAAAACCCACGCAGGCGCAGGGGATCGCCGCACATAGCGCCGACGACGACGAGGAAGAGGTGGTGGCGGCGGTCCAGGCGTACGGGCGCGACCGCGGCGCGGCGCTGGCCGTGGCGGCGGCCGCGCGGCGGGCGGGTTTTTTTGCGGCGGCGGTCGCCGACTGGCCCCACCGCACGCGCGCGGCCAAGACCTACGTCTTGCTGGGGCGCGGGAGAGACGCGGACCTGTACGCGCCGCCGCAGTGTGCCCTGATCGCGCACGTGGACGCCGGGTGCAGCCTTTGGTGGCGGCGGCGGAGGAGAGGGGGGGGCGAGTGGGCAACGGCGGCGGCAACGGCGCGCGGTGGCGGCGGCGGCGGGGACGACAAGGACGACGCGGACGACGCGTGGGTGCTCGCCCACCACCGCGCGTCCGCGCGGCGCCTGTGCCGCATCTTGTGGAGCGCCGCGGCGCGCGCGGGGGAGCTGCAGGCGGTGCTTGCCGGCGCAGATGGCGACGGCGGCGGCGAGGGCGACGGCGAGGGCGGCGGCGACAGCGGCGGCGGGGGGCGCGAGCAGCGGGGGGCGCCGGCGGACGCGGCGGCGAGGACCGGCCAAGAGGCGGCCTGGCTCGTCGCCACGCTCGACGTCGCTGCGTCCGAAGCCGCGCGCCTCTCGTGCTGGGGCGGCCTGGCCGTGACCGTGGCGGGCACGGCGCGCGCCCTCGAGAGGGGCGGCCTCGCGTCGGTAGCAGCGGCGGCGACAAGGGCGAGCGACGAGGGCGGCGGCGACGGGCCCGACGCCGCCGGCGCGCTCGCCGGGCGCTGCCGCGCGGGCGTGGCCTCGGCGGCCTCGGCGGAGAGCGCGGCCGTCGCTGTCGCCGTCGCGCGGCTCGCCTCCGGGACCGAGCTGGAGGCTCAGGCCGGGCGCGCGGCGTCCGTGCCCGCGGCCGTGTACGAGGGCGCGCGCTGGTGGGGGCCGGGGGACGGCGGCGCGCGAAGCGGCGGGCGAGACGGCGGCGAGGGGCCACTAGGGGGTTCAACGTCGCCCGCGCCCGCGTCGGCGGCAGCAGTGGCAGCGGCGGTGGGCGTGATGACGGGCGCCGCCGACCAGCCGCCCGTCCTGTACGCGCGCCTGACCGCGCCCGCGGGCTCGCCCCCCGGCGCCGCGCTCGCCCTGCTCGCGCGGCTGCTGCTGCTGCGCGAGGGGCGGCCGCTGTCTCCCGCCGCCGCCGCCGCCGCCGCCGCCGCCGCCGCCGGCCCCGCGCCGCCGCCGCCGCCGCCGCCCCACCGCCTCGCGCCGCTCGCCGCGTGCGTGCTGGCGCGGCCCGACGGCGCGGCGCTGGCAGCGGCCGCCTACTACCCCTGCGGCGGCGGCGACGGTCCCTCGCCCCACGTGACCGCAGGCACGGCCGGGGTGCGCGGCGACGAGCGGGCGATGGCCGACGCGCTCGGACCAGCGCTCAGGGACCTCGGGGCAATGATGGCTCGTCAGTTGAAATAATCGGCGGCGGCGGCGGTTGCGGCGGCGAGGTGTCCCTCCGGCGCCGGCCGCTCGATCGCGCGCCTTTGAATACGCGGCGCTCCCTCACTTTTCCCCAGCCCATTGTCCTCTGCCTCTCTCTCTCGTTTGTCCCGCAAAGACGCACCACCTCCTTCACGCCGCCAAATCACCGACCATCATGGCGGAGTCGCGAAGGCGGCGCCCCCCGCGCGGGGGCACGGGCGCCAACCGCCCCCCCCTTCCGCTTCTGCTCCTCCTGCTCTCCGTCGCCGGTTGCGCCCTGGCCCCCGCCGCGCGCGCCGCCCTCCTGGCCATCGACTTCGGCAGCGAGAACCTCAAGATGTGCCTGGTCAAGCCCGGGCGCACGCCCATCTCGATCGTCGTCAACGAGTTCTCGCGTCGCAAGAGCCCCTCGCTCGTCGGGGTGATCGCCGGGGACCGCGTCGTCGGCGAGGAGGGGTCGACCATGGCCGTCAAGCGGCCGCTCGAGGTGTTCCTGCGCACGCGCGACCTGCTGGGCCGCCGCGCCGACGACCCCTACCTGAGGCAGATGCTCGACGCGCACCTGCTGCCCTACGAGCTCGCGCCGCACCCGCGCCGCGCAGGCGCCGCCGCGCTGGTCGCGCCGGCCGGCTCGCTCGCCAAGGAGGAGCAAGCGAAGGGCGGCGGCGGCGAGGGCCAGCAGCAGGTGCTGTTCGCGCCCGAGGAGCTGGTCGGCAGCATCCTGCAGTATGCGCGCGAGGCGGCGGAGCTCTACTCCAACGGGGGCAAGCCCCTGGCGGGCGCGGGCGGGGCGGCCAGCGGCGACGGCGGCGGCGGAGGCGTCGGCAGCAAGGCGCCGCCCGGCTCCGTCGTCGACACAGTGATCGCCGTGCCGGCCTGGTGGGGCCTCGAGCAGCGGCGCGCGCTGGCCGACGCGGCGGGGCTGGCGGGCCTCAACCTCCTGGCCCTGATCAACGGCCATAGCGCGGCCGCCCTGCAGTACGGCATCGAGCGCGACTTTTCCGCCCCCTCGACCGGCGGCGGCGACAAGAAGGGCGGCGGCGGCGGCGGCGGCGGCGGCGGCGGAACAGGGGAGCAGCTCGTGCTGCTGTTTGACGTCGGCGCGGGCTCGACCGAGGCGGCGCTCGTGCGCTTCTCGTCCTACCGCGAGGGCGGGCGCCTCAGCGGCAAGGCCGTCAACCAGTTCGAGGTCCTGGACGTCGAGTGGGACGCCCTCGCGGGCGCCAACGAGCTCGACACCGCGCTCATGCGCCACCTGGCGGCCGAGTTTGACGCCAAGCACCCCACGGCCGGCGGCGACGGCGGCGGCAGCGACGGCGCCGCCGCCCCTGCCGGCGACAGCGACGGCGCCGCTCCCGCTAAAATTACCGCCGGCGGCGTCCTGTCCTCCCCGAAAGCCGTGGCCAAGCTGCGTAAGCAGGCCCGCCGCACCAAGGAGATCCTCTCGGCCAATGCCGCGGCCCCCTTTTCCGCCGAGGAGCTGCACGGCGGGGTGGATTTTAGCGCCACGGTGACACGTCAGCAGCTGGAGGCGCTCGCGGGCCCCTGGTTCGCGCGCGTGGCCTCGGTGGCCGAGCGCCTGCTCGCGCGCCAGAAGCTGCGGGCCAAGGACCTGTCGGGCGTGGAGCTGCTGGGCGGCGGGTCGCGCGTGCCGGGTTTGCAGGCGGCGCTGAGCAAAGCGCTCGAAGGGCGGGCGCTGGACCGGCACCTCGACGCCGACGAGGCGGTGGCCTTGGGCGCGGGCTTGTTCGCGGCCAACCTGTCGTCGACGTTCCGGCTGCGCAAGTTCGGCATGGCCGACGCCGCGCCCTACGGCGTGGCGTTCGAGTCGCTCGACCTGGAGCTGCCGGCCGGGGCGGCGGCGGCGGCCGCGGCGGCGGCGTCCTCGGCGGCCTCGGCCGACGGCACGGACGGCGACGGCAGCAGCGACGCCGAGGCCGCGGACCCCTCTTCGTCCGGCGCCGCCGTCGTGCGCGCCCTCCTCCCGCCGGGCAAGCGCCTCCCCGCCCGCCGCGCCGTCAAGTTCCACGGCCTGACGGCCGACGGATTCTCCTTTGCCCTGAAATACAACGGCTCGTCGGCGCGCGGCCTGCCGCCGGGCGTCCGCCCGCCCGGCCTGCTGGCCCGTTATCGCGTGTCCGGCATCTCCAAGGCCGTCGCGCGCTACGGCGGCAGCGGCGCCACGGTCCTGCGCTTTGAGGCCGACCACGGCGGGCGCGTGGAGCTGGCGGAGGCAGAGTGCGTGGTGTCGCGCGACGAGCCGGAAACACGAGAGGTGCTCGACGCCGAGGCGTGGGCGGCGGCGATGGCCGCGGCGACGCAAGAGGCGTCGGCGCGCGCGGGGAAGGACCAGGTCGCGGTGGACGCGGCGCACAAGAAGGCGGCGGAGGAGGCCGAGGCGAAGGAGGAGGCCGAGGCCAAGGCCAAGGAAGCGGCGGCGGGCAAGGAGAAGAACGGGACGGACAAGGAGACGGGGGCCGCCGCCGACAATAAAGCGGCCGCGCGGACGCCGCCGCCGACGCCGCCGACGCCGCGCAACCTCACTTCCGAGTACGTGTCCGCCGCGATCGCCAAGCTCGCGCGGCCCATGAAGAACGTCACGTTCACGCGCACGCGCACGTACCGCGTGGCGCTGGACGTGGCGGCGGACGTCGGAGACGCCGCTGCTGCTGCTGCAGGCGACAAGGGCGAGGCGCCGGCGCCGTCTCTCGCCGACTTCCCGCCCGTTGCCGCCTGGGCGCAGCCCCCTCTGCTGGGCGAGGCGCTCGACGAGGCCCGCGCCACCGTCGCGGCCTGGACCGTCCGCGAGCTCCGCAAACGCGAGAGCGCCAAGGCCCGCAACGACCTCGAGGCGCACGTGATCTCGACGCGCGAGGCCCTTGGGGAGGAGGCGGCGGCGGGAGAGGGGGAGGGGGAGGACCGGGACGGGGACGCGGGCGGCGGCGGCGGCGGCGGTGACGACGACGGCGGCGCCGCGTCGTCCTCCTTTTCCACCCTCCGCCGCGCCAGCACCCCTGCCGAGCGCGCCGCCCTCCGCGAGGCCTTGATGGACGCCGAGGACTGGCTCTACTCGGACGAGGGCAACGTCGCCCAGGCCGCCGCGCTGCGCTCCCGCCTGGCCGCGCTCCGCGCGCTCGGCGGCCGCGCCGAGGCGCGCGCGCGCGAGCTCGTGTCGCGCCCGGCCCGCGCGCGCGAAGCGCGCCTCTGGCTGGCCGAGGCGCGCGCCGAGGTTGGGGACTGGGGCGAGGCGCGGCCGTGGATCGCCGCCGCCGAGGCCAAAAAGGCGGCCGCCGCGCTCGACGCGCTCGACAAGTGGCTTTCGGCGCGCGAGGCCGCGCAGGCCAAGAAGAGCGAGAGCGATGAGGGCGCCTTCTCGGCGGCCGACGTCGAGGCCAAGCTGCTGGAGGCGCGGCTGGCGTTCCGGGCGGTGGGGGACAAGCCCAGGCCGGCGGAGCCGAAGAAGAAGAAGGCGGAGGAGAAGGCGGCGGCTGGGAAGGACGAGGAGGAGGGGGAGGGGGCGGGCAAGAAGGGCGGGGCGGACGGGGCGGGCGGCAAGAAGGACGAGGCGGCGGAAGAGACGGGCGGCGCCGACGAGGAGGGCAAGCAGCAGCAGCCAGAGGAGGAGCAGCAGCAGCAGCAGCACGAGGAGCTGTGATCCGCGTTAGAAAGGGTCGCTTGCGTTTTGGCTTGCGTGTGTTATACCTTTTGTGCCACGGTCCGGCGTATTTTTCTCGTCCCGCCGTCTCTCGCCGCCGCGACCGCCTCTCTTTCTTTCTTTTCGCTCTAGCGAGGACGCGGGTTTTCGTTCGGGGAAGACGAAAGGAGAGTCGCTTGTGTATCAAGGGTAGCCATGGTCTAGGGGCTTGTGATATGATGGGAATCCCGGAAAAGAAACTACGCCTTTTATTCTTTCTGTCCTCCGTGCAAAAAAAGGCGATAAAGCAGAGGGTATAGTGTGTGTGTCTACGTCGAGCGCGGCGGTCAACAGTGATTCTTGAGCATGGTCTTACGTGTGATCAGACGCCGTCTTTGATGGACGGGGAGCGCGCGAGCCTGTCCCTCTCTTTTTTTGCGGCGCAAACGCACAAAATTCACGCGAGAAACCCTTGGCGACCGTTTCGGCAAGAAACAAAACAAAAAGCAAAAAAAACACGCTCGCTCCCTCTGCCACCTCTCTCTTGCTCCACCTTCCCGTCCTAGTCCAGCTTCAAGCTGGCGTAGATGGTCCGCACGAACACCAGCGTGGCCAAGAAACCGACCGTCCCCGTCAGCACGAAAAAGCCGGCGCTCAGCGTGCCCATGTAGGCAAAGTAGAGGATGGTGGGGACGAGCTTTGCGATCTCTAGTTTCGAGTGGAAGTAGTAGGCCGAGTAGGCGAGCAGGTAGACGGCCGAGGCGCCAGAGGTGAGGTAGGCGCGCCACCACCTGGTCAAGAGAGAGGGGTAGAGTAGGTCGTTTTTATTATGTATTTGGTTTGGTTGGTGGTTTGGGTTGTCGTTTGGTGCGGGCGGTCGTTTGGTTTGGTGGGTGGGTGTTGTGTTGGTTCTTGTGTTGGTGTTTGTGTGCGTGAGAGAGAGAGATTGAGAGACAAGAGATGGAGGGGGAAAGACGACGACGGCGCGAAAGAGAGCAACCGAAACGCCAAAACGACGCGACAAAGACGACGGCGGAAAACAAAAAAAGACGCCAACAAGAGCGAAAACAAAAAACAAAAAACGACGACCCACCACCGGTAGTCCTCGCTGCACAGCTGGAAGTAGGCCAGCACCACGGTGATCTCGGCGCACGTGAGGCACAGGATCAGGAAGACGAGGGCCACGAAGCCGAAGAGGTAGTAGTACTGGTGCAGCCACACGCTCGTGAGCAGGAAGAAGAGCTCGACTGAGAGAACGAGGGGGGGGGGGGGGGG
>Ga0209390_10002006_pt1 | contig 37174 bp, 38 predicted proteins | sample BON01_FD_187212 | JGI IMG/M metagenome (GOLD analysis project Ga0209390, IMG submission 187212) | Freshwater microbial communities from Lake Bonney liftoff mats and glacier meltwater in Antarctica - BON-01 (SPAdes) (version 2) | ecosystem: Environmental > Aquatic > Freshwater > Ice > Glacier...
CATCACGCCGGCGTGAGAGGCAGCGGCGCTACCGATGGTTATCAAGCAAGGCAGTCGGAATCGACGTCATTGATCGACGGTCGCCCGATCTGAGCCAAGGTCCGATGCATGTCTTCGATCAGGATCTGAAGACAGCGCCGGACTCCGTCAGCCCCGCCGGCCGCTGCCCCGTAGAGGGTTGGCCTGCCGATCAGGACCGCCTGTGCCCCAAGAGCCACCGCCCGGACGATATCGCTTCCTCGGCGAACGCCGCCGTCCATGAACAGCGGGACTGAAGGGCCCAGATGCTGTGCGATCCGCCCGAGCGCCCGGACCGACGACGACACGCCATCAAGCTGACGTCCGCCATGGTTGGACACAATGATGCCGTCCACACCGTGCAAAACCGCTGCGCTGGCGTCTTCGACGGACAGGACTCCCTTGACCAGGATCGGTCCGGACCAGCGCTCACGCAACCAAGCAATGACATCCCACTGCAACGACGAATCAAGTTGTGCGTTCATCAGCGCGGCGTGCGACGAGGCTCGCGAAATCGCCAACGCTTCAGAGAAGTTGCGCATCTCCGGTACGCCATGACGGAGCATGTTCAAGCACCAGCGAGGATGAAGGGCAAAGTCGAACACACTGCTCGCCGTGAGTGTCAACGGGATAGTGAAGCCATTGCGGTCGTCGCGCCGTCGCTTGCCGACGACGGGCACATCGACAGTGATGACAAGGGCCTCGTAACCTGCCACGCGCGCGCGCGCGATCAGCTTTTCCGTGATCGTCCGGTCTTTGAAAACATAGAGTTGGAACCAGCGCCGCCCCGACTCGACGGCAGCGACTTCCTCGAGTGTGCTCCCGGAGCTGGTACTGAGCACGAATGGGATTCCTGCTCTAGCCGACTCCCTGGCGAGGATCTCGTCCGCCAAAGGCCATGTCATGTTCGCCAGGCCCGTTGGCCCGATCAGCAGGGGCGCCGATGAGTCCACGCCGAGGATGTTTCTCTGCAGACGCGTGCCGTCGACTCCCGCGAGGATTCGCTGCTTCAACTTGATGTGATCGAAATCGGCCATATTGGCGCGTACCGTAATTTCGTCGTCGGCGGCACCGTCGATGAAATCGAACACGGCACGCGGAAGCCGGCGCCGAGCGATCAAACGAAGATCGGCAACGGTAACGGCACGGGCGACGCGCATCAACCCGGTCCCTGCCAGGCAATGCCCATCAGTGCGTTGGGTAAATTGGTCACCAGAACCGGAAAGACGGTGAGCAGGACAAGCGCGAAGCACCGGTCTTGGTGTCTGCCGCAGTCATGGCGGCACTGGCGGCAAAGACCAGAGAAATTGACAACATACCGGTGGCAAATGGCCGCATCCGCGTCTCCATAGTTTGGTGTCACGTACTTTTTGTGAGCGACGCGTTCTGTGCTTACACAGACCAGAAAGTTTGTACGATATCGGTTATCGTACACCGATGATCGCGCGACGCAAACAACCCATCGAGCCAGGGGACAGCCGAGCCGAGGGAAACAGACTGGAATTTCGGGCTGTGCCCCAACGACAGAGTCTCGTCGCAACAGTCGTGGAGCAGTTGACGGATCAGATCAGCTCGGGAGCCGCACTTCCTGGCGACCGTCTGCCTGCAGAGAGCGAGTTGAGTCGGCTCTTCCAAGTCAGTCGCACTGTCGTTCGCGAAGCCGTTTCCCGCCTGAAATCCGACGGCTTGGTCGAGACGATGCCAGGGCAAGGCCTGTATGTCACGGCTCCGGGACCCAGCCGCGGTGTGTTGCGCCTACGACCTCCCGAAGGCGATGCCGTCCAGATCGAAGACGAGTTGCTCGAGTTCAGGGCGGGTCTCGAAGCCGACTCGGCCCGGCATGCTGCAGCGAGGCGAACTCCCGACGACATCCGTGGCCTGCGAAGCTCCTTTGCCCGTCTCGCGGCCGTGTGGGACGAAGGCGGCAGTGGAACAGAAGAAGACCTCGCGTTTCATCTGAGCATCGCAAAGGCATCCCACAACACGTACATCTTGCAGGTCCTGGAATTTCTATCCGGAACAATGCGCGTCGCGATATCGAGAAGCCGTGAGCTGGACGGGAGACGCGACGATTTTCTGGCGGACGCGCACGCCGAACACACGGCCATTTTCAACGCCATCGTCGCCGGCGATCCAGATGCGGCCGATCGTGTCATGCGTGCCCACCTCGAAGCCGGACAGCGGCGCTTGCGATCCCGACCTGCCCGACCAGAATCACCACCCAGAAACACAACGACATTGGAGACCCCATGAAAGTTACCGACATCGAGACCGTCCGGATCGACTCACATCCCAATATTCTGTGGGTACGTGTCCATACCGATGAGGGCCTCGTCGGGCTTGGGGAGACGTTCTACGGATCACAAGCCGCCGAAGGACACATTCACCAGACGATCGCTCCGTACCTGATCGGCAAGGACCCCCGCAACATCGAGCGTCATCAGGCCCACTTGACCGGCTATTTGGGCTTTGTGGGCAGTGGCGCAGAAGTCCGGGGCCGGTCGGCCATCGATATTGCGCTGTGGGACATCCTTGGAAAATCGGTCGGACTGCCCTTGTGTGATCTGCTGGGCGGAAGGGTTCGTGACTCGGTAAAGGCATACAACACCTGTGCCGGCTCCAGCTACGTCCAGACCCGTCCGACCCAGGGCACTGACAATTTCGGTCTGGATGCGAAGAAGGGCAAGTACGAGGATCTGCAAGGCTTTCTGACCCGTGCGGATGAAGTCGCCGAGAGCCTGCTGGACATGGGCATCACGGCCATGAAGATCTGGCCATTCGACTACGCAGCTGAAAAGACGAACGGGCAGTTCATCTCGGCCGAAGACCTGCGCAAGGGGCTGGAACCCTTCGAGAAAATTCGCAAGGCCGTGGGCGATCGCATGGACATCATGGCCGAGATGCATTCGATGTGGAATAGGCCAATGGCCACGCGAATCGCCCGGGAGCTCGAACAGTTCAAACCGCTCTGGGTCGAGGACCCGGTCAAGATGGATCACATGGACTCCATCGGGGAAGTCGCTCGGGCGACCCGATCGCCAATCGCGGTCGGTGAGACCAGGGGCCTGATGGCGGATTACCGCTATCTGCTGGACCTGAATGCGCTCAGCCTGGTAATCATGGATATGGCGTGGTGTGGCGGCGTCTCTGAAGCCCGCAAGATCGCCAATCTGGCCTCAACCTACCATACACCGGTCGCTTTTCACGACTGCTCGGGGCCTGTAGTACTGACCGTGTCCACCCATCTGGCGCTGCATTCGCAGAACTGCTTCGTGCAGGAGATGGTGCGGGCCTTCTACTTTGGCTGGTACGGTGACGTGGTCGACGGGTTGCCACTGCTCGAAAACGGCCAACTCAGTGTCGGTGACACGCCCGGCAATGGTATCGAGCTGAGGGCCAGCGTTCTCGAACGCGCAGATTGCCGCCGACGCTTCACCACTGCGTCAGACCTTTAGCAGGTCGACCACGCCTTGCGCGCTACCCACTAGCCAGGAGCCATGAATTGACTCAATCGAACAATAGCACTGCGCCGCTCAATATCGTTCTGTACGGTGATATCACGCTGCCAAACGAGTTCAGGCTGCGCTCGAAGGCAGACTTCCCGTTCAGTGTCACCACCGTACCGGACAACGCATCGGAGGCCGATAGGGAACGAGCCCTGTCGAAGGCCGATGCCGTCGTCTGCGTTCGTTTCGACCACCCTTCAAAGCACGCGCCCAACCTGCGGCTGATTCAATTACAAGCCGCGGGCTACGATCTGATCGATTTCAAATGCGTTCCCGATCAAGCCGCAGTCTGCAATGCGTTCGGACACACCACGGCCATCGCTGAATACGCGTTGATGACCATGCTGATGTGGACCCACCGGTGGAAGTCTGTTGAAACAAGTTTTCGTGCCGGCTCATGGGAGTACAGCGGATCGATGTACGGGCCATTGCGAGACGAACTCAACAGCAAGACGATCGGTATTCTCGGCTTCGGCCAGATGGGACAGGAGATTGCCACCCGTAGCCGCGCGATCGGGTCCCGGGTCGTGGCCTGCGCGAGGAACCCGCAGGCAGTCACCGGTGTTGACGCAGTCTATCCACTGGATCGGCTCGACGACTTCCTTGGAGTCAGTGACTTCGTCATCGTCTGCATCGCGTATGTCCCGCCAACCGAGGGGTTGATCAACGCAGCCAGGCTGGCTCGGATGCGGCCAGGCGCCGTGCTGATCAATCTCGCGCGAGGCCCGGTGGTGGTGGAGAAGGACCTCTACGACGCGCTGAAAGCGAAAGCGATTGCGGGCGCCGTTATCGACGTCTGGTGGCAGTACCCCAACGCTGCCGAACCAACACGGCGCGGTTCGCGATTTCCGTTCCACGAACTCGACAACGTCTTCATGACGCCGCATTCATCGGGATGGACGGAACAGATGATGGATCGGCGCTGGGACATGATCATGGCCAATCTTGGTGCCGTTTGGCGCGGCGAACCGGTTAGCAACGTCGTCAGGGCACCGGTTTCGCCAGTAGGCTGAGACGCCAGCGTACCCATCTTGCCAAAGAGCGAAGGCGATGCTTGGCCTGATGGCCGGGACAGTGCCTGCAAAACGATTCAATGGAAGCTCACTCGACAGGATCCCGAGCAGGAAATGAGTCGACGCCATGTTTCCAGACTTGTATGTTGATCTACTCTCGCCGGTCGGCGCGCGCACCCAGTTTGGCGGAAATCTGTTTCGTCGCCGATACCAGCGACTCACGTGCCGAGTCAAGCGGAATACGGACATCCCGCTGGTGCAGATAAGGCAAGGTCAAGGCGGCGACCGCTCCACCGCCGTGGTCGAAGATGGGGCAGCAAAGATCAGTTACTCCGTTTGTTGTTTCGCTTTGTGCCATGTGAAAGCCATTTTTGACGATCGCTGCCATCTCGGCGCGGACCTTGCTCGCGGAAAGCTGCGCAGAACTATTGGCAATCAGTTCCGCGATCAATTCATCCTGAACGGCGACCGGCTGAAATGCCGACAGCACGCGTGATGAGGCACGATCCGGGCGAAACGGGAAATTCGCCCCGAGGCGAACCCCAAAGCCCATTGGCTCCGGGCTATCCACCTGTGCCACGATCAGGATACGGCGAGCGTAATGAATCACCAGGTGGGCGGACTGACGTGTCGCCTCTGCGAGTTCCTGCATGATCGGCAAAGCTACCGTCAGCAGGTGCTTGAGCGGTGGATGCTGGTGCGCAAGTTCGAACAGCCGAAGCGAGATTCGATAAGTGCCGTCAGCGTGCCGGTTGAGGTACCCACGTCGCTCAAGCACGGACAACATGCGGAAAAGCTCGGGGGTCGAACGGCCCAGTCTTTGTGCGATGACCCCTTGTAACAGTCCTTCGGCCTCGGACGCAAGCAGCTCCAGGATGTCGAGCCCTTTCTCGAGCGCCGGCGCGGTGTAGACAGCCTCGCCTCCAGCAGCAGACAGGGGTCCTGAAGACTCTTGACTAGGGGAAAGTCCGGGTATCGGCATAGGTTTTACAAGAGAAAATGGCTTTTATGAATGAATATTGTGCGACAAAGTAGTGTGGCGCAATTGATTGGAGAAATCCCTTGTCGACCCAATTGACCCCACCCCAGGTGGCCAGCTATCGTGAGCGCGGCATTCTGCATCCTTTACGTGTTCTACCGCAGACCGATGCTGCGGCCCTGTCGGAGCGATACCTTGCCAATGCGGCAGCGATCAAGGGGCGCAACAACCAGAAGCCCCATCTGCTCTATACATGGCTGGATGCGCTAGTGCGCGATCCACAAATACTCGATGCTGTGGAGTCCGTGCTCGGCCCAGATCTTTTGTGCTGGGGCGCGCAGTTCTTCGCCAAACCAGCGGGCGACGCTGCCTATGTGAGTTGGCACCAGGATGCGACGTACTGGGGCCTGTCCTCACCCGATGTCGCCACAGCCTGGGTTGCGCTGACCCCCAGTACGGCCAAGTCGGGATGCATGCAGGTGGTCGAGGGCACGCATCACACCCAGGTCAAGCACGAAGACCTGTTCGACGACACGAATCTCCTGTCCCGGGGACAGGAAGTGGCGGTCAAAGTAGATCCCTTGACCGTGGTCAACGTGGAACTGCAACCGGGCGAGATGTCGTTGCACCATGTTCTCCTGTTTCACGGATCGAAACCGAATCATTCCACATACCCACGGATCGGATTCGCCATCCGCTACATCCCCACGCATGTGCGCCAGTTGTCGCCCATTCGGGACAGCGCCCTGCTGGTGCGCGGCAAAGACGATTTTGGGAATTTCGAACCCGAGCGGTCGCCCGAAGCTGACCTGCACCCCGACGCGGTGGCCCGTCACGGCGCGGTCATCGATCGCCAGCTGCACATTCTGTACGCCGGAGCGCAAGCCCGCGGCGCACTCAACCCGAACCGACAAACCACGAATCCATAACACTGCGGTGGCAAGGACCACTCGCGGCGCAACCGTAGCGAAAGTAGCCTCACGTCCCATTCATTCACCCAGGAGACAATATGAAATCACTGCCAGCAGCTCTCGCCATTGCCATTGCCGGCGTCTTGGCACTCAATGTCGCGTCGGCGCAGGAGATCAAGATCAGGTTCGCCCACTCGCTGTCCACAACTGAACCGGCACACCTGGCTGCGGAATATTTTGCGAAAAACGTTGCGGCCCGGACCGGCGGCAAGGTGCAGATCAGCGTCTTCCCCGCAGAGCAACTGGGCTCAGGCAAGGATGTGAACGAGATGATTCGCCAGGGTGCCAACGTGATGAATATCACCGACCCGGGCTACCTGTCTGATTTCGTCCCCGACGTCGGCGTGTTGAACGGTCCCTACCTGATCAAAACTCCCCAGGATTACGAAAAGCTTCTGGCCTCAAGCTGGTTCAAAGACATCGAGAAGAAGCTCGAAACCGCCGGCTTCAAACTCATTATGGCCAACGGCTTTTTCGGCCAGCGCCACCTGATTGCCGACAAGGCCGTGCGTAAGCCCGAAGACATGGCCGGAATGACCGTGCGCGTTCCGCCGAACACGATGTGGATCGAGACCTTCAGGGCTATAGGGGCCCGGCCGACGACCGTGCAGTGGTCCGAGGTTTACAACGCGCTGGCGCAGAACGTCGTGCAGGGCGCAGAAGCGCCGCTCGGCTCGCTGTGGGGGTCCAAGCTCCAGGAAACGCGCAAGTTCATTTCGATGACCGGTCATTTCACCGCCTTCGTCATGTGGCCGATCAACGCCAATTACTTCAACAAACTGCCCAAGGACGTTCAACAGATACTGCTCGAGGAAGGAGCAAAAGCCGGCACGGAAATGACCCGCCTCACCCTGGCCACTCAAGATGACTATATTGCCAAGTTCAAGGCATCGGGCGTGACGTTCGTCAACGACGTCGACGTGCCTGCTTTCCAGAAAGCAACGGCCAGCGTGTACACGGTGTTCCCGAAATGGTCGCCCGGACTGCGCGAAACTGTCCTGTCCAGCCTGAAGTAACACGCGCTGCCGATGCAGCTGAGGCTCGTCGCCTCTTGGTCGCTGAGCACGTTTTGATCGGGAGCTGTTTTGACTGTCAAGTCTCTTCAAGAAAAGGCGGAGCGGCGACCCATAGACTACTTCGAGGAAGTCGTTTCGGGCACGGCGCTCGTGGTCGTCATCGCCGCCACGTGCTGGGGAGTGGTGACACGCTACATCACCGCACAGCCCGCCGCATGGACCGGCGAAGTCGCTGCCATCGCTTTTGCCTGGCTGGTGTTCGTCGGCACTGCCGCCGGCTTCAAATACGGCACACACGTGACCATCGACATGCTGGTGGTGCGACTGCCCCGGGCGATTGGTCGGCCTCTCGTAGCAGCAGCCGACCTGCTGGTTCTGATATTTCTTCTAACCGTCTTCGGGTTGGCGATCGAGTTTTCAATCGACGCCTGGGATGATCCAACTTCCGTTCTGCGACTGCCCCGCAGCGTGATGTACGCCTCGGTCGTGGTTGGCAGCCTGTGCATGCTCATCCGCTACGCCCGCACGGCATGGCGACGCTGGCGAGGTCTGCCTGCCGCCTGGCTCAGCGCGTCTGGCAGCAGTGCTGAACTCTGAATATGACTGAATATCTACCCGCTCTGCTGATGTTCGTGCTGTTCGTGGTCGATATCCCGATCGCGTTTGGCATGGCGATCGCCGCCCTATCCTTCTTCATCTTTGCGGAAGGCCTGCCGTTGCGACTGTTCGTTCAGAAGCTGGCGCAGGCGACAGAATCGTTCCCGTTGCTGGCCGTGCCGTTCTTCATATGCGCCGGCGCGATCATGAACCATGCCGGCATCACAAAAAGGCTGCTGAACCTGGCCGATGCACTAGTGGGACACATGGCCGGAGGTATCGCGCAGGCGAACGTGGTACTGGCAACGCTGATGGGGGGGCTTTCCGCATCGGCCAACGCAGACGCCGCCATGCAGGCGAAGATGCTCGGTCCGGAAATGATCAATCGCGGCTACGCGGCTGGCTTCGCTGCCGCGATCACCGCTTGCGCAGCAGTCATCACGCCCATCATTCCGCCCGGCATTGGCCTCATCATTTACGGCTACCTCGCCGACGTTTCGGTCGGCCGACTCTTCATCGGCGGCATCATTCCAGGCTTCCTGCTTTGCATTGGATTGATGATCGCGGTTCACTTTGTTTCCAAGCGACGCGGCTACAAGCCGCTGCGCCAGAAGCGTGTGTCGGCGTCCGAACTCGGGCGGGCGATTCTCGAAGCCACGGGCGCGCTGTCGATCGTGGCCTTTATCCTGATCGGCATCCGATATGGAATCTTCACGCCAACTGAGGCGGGTGCGATGACCGTCGTCTACGCGACTCTGATCGGAGGTCTGTGGCACCGTGAACTCAAGTGGTCGGCCGCGCCCAAGATCATTCTTGAAACCGTTCTCGCCACTTCGGCCGTGATGATCATCATTTGCGCAGCCAGTGCGTTTGGCTTCTATATGTCGTGGCAGCGTATTCCGGTACGAGCCGCTGAAGTTCTGATTCAACTGACACAGCAGCCGTGGATTCTCCTGCTGCTGATCAACGTCGGGCTGATCTTCGTGGGCATGCTGATCGAGGGCACGGCCGCGCTGATTCTGCTGGCACCGATCCTTGTCCCAGCGGTCTCCAAGCTCGGTATCGATCCGCTGCACTTCGGCCTGATCATGGTGGTGAACCTGACTCTGGGCGGTGTAACACCGCCCGTGGGAACGATGATGTTCACGACCTGCTCCATCTTGCGCGTCAAGATTGAGACCTTCGTCAAGGATGGCTGGCCATTGTTGCTGTCGATGTTCATCGTCCTGGCCCTGATAACCTATATACCGGCGCTCGTGGTCTGGCTGCCAACGCGCCTGATGGGGCCGTGAATGATCCGATCAACAGCGGTTCTGCCCCAATCAGGCCCGTCCCTCGCTGGACAAGGCTGTCAGTAGCAGTAGCGCGTCATGTGGCCGTTTGTTGATAGACTGATCAGCCCGCGAACGCAAGCACATCTTGCGGCTTGACGTGATCGCCGCTGCGAAGAAGGACCACCATGGGCATTCCAAGGATAAAACATGTGCGAGCCTTCACCGTGCGCGGTGGCGGTGCCGACTACCACGACCAGGGCGAGAACCACTGGATCGACGACCATATCGCCACGCCGATGGGCCGTTACCCGGAGTATCGTCAGAGTCGCAAGTCTTTCGGCATCAACGTGCTCGGATCGCTGGTGGTGGAGATCGAGGCCGACGATGGTACGGTCGGTTTTGCAGTGACGACCGGCGGTGAGATCGGTGCCTTTGTGGTCGAGAAGCACCTGGTGCGATTTCTGGAGGGACAACGCGTCACCGACATCGAGAAGATGTGGGACCAGATGTATTTCGCCACTATCCACTACGGCCGCAAGGGGGTCGTGATCAATGCAATCTCCGGGGTCGATCTGGCGCTTTGGGATCTGCTGGCCAAGGTGCGCAAGGAGCCGGTGCATCAACTGCTCGGCGGTCCCGTGCGCGACGAGCTGATGTTCTATGCGACTGGTGCGCGTCCGGACCTGGCCAGGGAAATGGGTTTCATAGGCGGCAAGATGCCATTGCAGCATGGCCCGGCCGAGGGTGATGAAGGCTTGCGCAAGAACATTGAAAAGCTGGCCGAAATGCGTCGTCGGGTTGGAGATGATTTCTGGCTGATGTTCGATTGCTGGATGAGCCTGGATCTGAACTACGCGACGCGCCTGGCACAGGCCGCGCATGCGCACGGCCTCAAGTGGATCGAGGAGGCCCTGCCACCAGACGATTACTGGGGTTATGCACAACTGAGGAGCCAGGTGCCGCGCGGCATGATGGTGACCACCGGTGAACACGAGGCGACGCGCTGGGGTTTTCGCCTGTTGCTCGAGATGGGTTGTTGCGACCTGATCCAGCCAGATGTCGGCTGGTGCGGCGGCCTGACCGAACTGATCAAGATATCGGCCCTGGCCGACGCGCATGGCAGCATGGTCATACCCCATGGCTCATCGGTGTACAGCTACCATTTTGTGGCTACCCGCCATAACAGTCCTTTCGCCGAGTTCCTGATGATGGCGCCCCAGGCGGATCGTGTGATCCCCATGTTCAACCCACTGCTGCTCGACGAGCCGGTGCCGGTCAACGGCCGCATGAAGATCACCGCACTGGATCAGCCGGGTTTCGGCGTGCGGCTCAATCCCGAGTGCGCGCTGGACCGGCCCTACACCCATGAGGCCGCACATGGATGACCTGAAGGACAAGGTGGTGCTTGTCACCGGATCGAGTTCGGGCATCGGCGCTGCGACGGCGATCGACTTTGGACAGAGCAAGGCGCGGGTCGCGGTGCACTACAACTCCCATGCCGAGCAGGCGCATGCGGTGTTGGCCGCCGTGCGCGCCGCGGGCGGGGACGGTGCGGTGTTCCATGCTGATGTTGCCAATACGGCGCAGCTCGAACGCCTCGCCGTCGACGTCTGCCAGCATTTCGGTCGCATCGACGTCCTGGTCAACAACGCCGGTGGTTTCGTTCGGCGTTGTGCGCTGATCGACGCTGACGATGCGTTGATCGACCAGGTGTTCCACGTCAATGCCCGCTCCATGCTGGCGCTGAGCCGCTGTGTGGTTCCGATGATGCGCCGGCAGGGGGATGGTGGCAGCATCATCAACGTGAGCTCCCAGTCGGCCCGCAGCGGCGGCAGCTTTGGCGCGGGGCTTTATGCTTCGAGCAAGGGCTATGTCAATACCTTGACGCGCGCTCTTGCCAAGGAGCTGGCCCCCGATCGCATACGGGTCAACGCCGTTTCTCCCGGCGTGATAGAGACCCCCATCCACGATGGCCACACCAGTGCCGAACTGCTGGAGCAACTGCGAGGCGGCATCCCCATGCAGCGCCTGGGCCGTGCCAGCGAATGTTCGGGCGCAATCCTGTTTCTGGCGAGCGCCAAGCGTTCGGCTTACATCACCGGCCAGATCATCGAGGTCAACGGCGGCAGCGTGATGCCATGACGGCTGGCTCGACCCTCACCGCGTTCACAGCGAACATTACCCGAAATTTGACTTGACTGCCATTCCATGAACACCTCCGTAAGCCTGTCCGACCAGCGCATGTGTGTGGTCACCGTTCAGTTCGCTGTAGCCCCGCACCATCTGGCGGACTTCATGCGCGAAATGGTCGCCAATGCAAGGGACTCCAGGCAGCGCGAGCCTGGATGCCTGGCCTTCGATGTGTGCGAGGACCCGTCCAGGCCGGGCCAGGTCTTCCTGTACGAGATCTACCAAAACGCAGCGGCTTTCGAACAGCACAAGCGCGAGACCCATTTTCTGGCTTTCGATCGAACGGTTGCGCCGTGGATCCTGCACAAGGAGATCCGAATTCTGGCGCTGGTGGATCGCTGACGCCATCGATCGGTTTTCCGTCAGCGTCCACCCGAGACGTCGATCGTGGTTCCATGGACATATGACGCGTCCGGGCCCAGCAACCATATTGCAGCGTTCGCGATTTCCTCCGGTTGCCCGACCCGGCCGATGGGAATGCTGGGTGCCACCTCTCGCATCAGCGCGGCCCCTCCGATGGGCTCCAGAATGTCGGTTGCGATCATGCCAGGGCGAATGCCGACCACGCGGATGCCCTCCTTGCCAACCTCCTTGGCCAGTCCCACAGTAAAACTGTCGACCGCACCCTTGCTCGCCGCATAAGCAACCATTCCAGCGATGCCGCCCAGCCGCGCCGCAGCCGACGAGATGTTCACGATCACGCCGCCGCTGCCTCCATAACGCGGCGACATGCGCCGTATCGCCGCACTTGCGCAGTGGATGGAGGAGTACACGTTGGTAGAAAACAAGTCGTTCAGCGTCTGCGGCGTATGGTCTTCGATCGGCACGATCGCACCGCCAATCCCGGCGTTGTTGATCAGCGCCGTCACACGGCCGAAGTGCCGGTCGGTCTCGGCGAACAGGTGCTGGACCTCCGATGGCTGCGACACATCGGCGCGCACGGCAACGGCAGAGCCGCCCGCGCTTTCGATGTCCGCAACCACCGCCAACGCCGCGTCGCGGCTGCGCGCGAAGTTGACGACCACCCGGTATCCGGCCCGCGCACCTGCGCGCGCGCAGGCGGCACCGATGCCGCGCGAGGCGCCGGTGACGATCAACACACCCGGCACGCCCGAGGTGGTGCTCGCTTCGCTGCTTTTCATGGCCTGGCCCTGGCGCGCTCAGCGGCGCGCGGCGAGCGCATCGCGATTGACGACATAGGGAGGCTCACGGCCGGCGGCCACATCGAGGGCGGCACGAAACGCGCTCTCGGCCAGTCCGCGCATGCACTCGTCGGTGAAACAGATGCCGTGCGGCGTCACGACGACATTGTCCAGCTTGAGAATCGGGTTGTCGGCCGGCGTGGGTTCCTGCTCGAACACGTCCAGGCCCGCGCCGGCTATCAGGCCGTCAGACAGCGCTGCATACAGCGCCTTCTCGTCGACGATCGGTCCACGTGCCGTGTTGACCAGGTAGGCGCTGCGCTTCATGAGCCCGATCAACCGCGCGTCAACCAGCCCACGCGTCTGTTCGTTGAGCGGGCAGTTGACGGTCAGGAAGTCTGACTCGCGAAACAGCGTGTCCATGTCCACCAGCGTCACGCCAAGCGACGCTGCAAGGGCCGGATCGGCTGCCGGATCATGGGCGATGCAACGCATGTCCAGGGGCCTGGCGATGCGAAACAGTTCCGCGCCGATATTGCCGATACCGATCGAGCCGAGCGTGCGACCGGTGAGTCCGGTACCGATGTAGTCCATCTTCTCGTTCCAGCGCCCGCTGCGGGTCAGCCGGTCCTTGATCAGCACCTGCTGCGCCAGCATCAGCACCAGGGTCAGGGCTGACGTCGCTACCGGTCGCCGCACGCCGTCCGGCGCGATGGTCAACAACACTCCCGCCGCGGTACAGGCCGGCACATCGATGCTGTCGTAGCCGACGCCGAACCGGGCGATCAGCTTGAGGCGGATAGCTTTTGCGTCCAGGCTCTGCGGCGTCACCCGCGTGGTCATGGCACAGATCGCGTCGTAGCGGGCGGCGTGCACGGCGCTGATGTCGCTCGAGGATGCGTCCATGTATTCCCACTCGATACCAGGGGTGTCGAGCAGTTTCAGGGCTTCCTCGCCGAAGATGGGCTGCCCGTTGGACATCAGCACGTCGGCGGTAATACCGATGCGAAAACTGTTCATCTTCGGGTCCCCTTTTTGTAATCGTCTCGATCCATAAAATCGCGCTTAGCCGTTGCCCTGAATCAGATGCGGCAGCCACAACACGAGCCCGGGTATATAGGCAACCAGCAGAATCACCACCAGCCACACCATGATAAAAGGCAACAGCATACCCAGCGACTCGTTGTAGGTGATGCCGGCGATCTTGCAGGCGACCATGGCCAGCACGCCGACCGGCGGCGTAACCGCACCCAGAACGAGCAGCATGATGGCGACGATGCCGAAATGCACCGGGTCATAGCCGAGGTGCGCGATCATCGGGCTCATGATCGGCACCACGATGATGAGCGCCGGCACTGGCTCCATGAATGTGCCCAGCAAGAAGAAGAACACGATCAGCACCAGCATCGCCCATTGCGGGTCACTGGTGATCGAGAGCATCAATTGCAGCGCGCTCTGGCCGATGCCAGCCCGGCTCAATACCCAGCTGAAAAGGCCAGCGCCAGCCAGCGTCACCAGCGCGCTCGCGGTCATCGTGGCCGCACCAGCAAAATTGTGGTAGAGCGACTTCAGGCTGTGCTTGCGTGCCGCCAGGCCGAACAGCAATGCGTACAGTGCCGCGATCGCACCGGCTTCGGTTGGTGTGAAGGCACCGGAAAGAATGCCGCCGATAATGATCACCGGCATAAGGACCGCCGGCGCCGCTCGGACCGTGGCAAGGCGGCGCTCGCTCCAATCGGCGCGCGGCGATGGATGGGCGCCTGCGGACGGAGCCAGGTACCAGGCCATGGTCAGCATCGCGAGACCGGCCATCACGCCGGGGACCACGCCGCCCAGGAACAGCGCCCCGATCGAGACGCCGGTCACTGATCCGTAGATAACCGCGATCACGCTGGGCGGGATGATAGGTGCCATCATGGACGCGCAGGCCGTGACCGCCACCGCAAAGGCCGGCTTGTAGCCCTCGCGCTTCATGGCGGGGATCATCATCGAACCGATGGCCGTGAGATCGGCCAGTGCCGATCCGGAAATGGCCCCCATGAACATATTGGTCAGGATGTTCGCCTGTGCCAGGCCGCCGCGAAAATGCCCAATTAGCGCCCTCGACAGGTTTACAAGGCGATCGGTGATGCCGGCCCGGCCCATTAGTTCGCCCGCCAGCACAAATAGGGGGACGGCCAGCAATGAAAAATTGTCCAACGAGTCGTAGAACTGCTGCGCCAGGATCAGCACCGGCAGTTGCCCGCCAGTCAGGATCACAATCACGGCGGACAGGCCCATGCAATAGGCGATCGGCATGCCCAGCACCAGAAACACGCAAAACAGCCCGATCATCAGACCGATGTTCATATCGTCGGGTCTGCCTGTTGTTCACTCTTCAGTGCGCGATTCCAGGTGAGCAGCGTGATCAGCGCCTCCAGGCTCGCACCGGCCGCGACCGCCATGTAAACCGTCCATTTCGGAATTTCCAGTATCGGAGACTGCTGAGTCCAGGACCGGTCCATCAGCTGAATGCTGGCCGTCAGCAGGATCAGGCTGAAGGCAATGGTCAGCGCGTCGCAGATCCATACCACCGCGCGTCGACCCGCGGGCGGCAGCATCAATTCGAGCACCTCGACGCGGATGTGGCCGCGAGTTGATGCCACCAGCGCCGAGCCGATCATGACGCCCCACACCATAAGGCCGCGCACGAGTTCCTCAGCCCAAAACAGCGACTCGTTGAGCACGTAGCGGAAAAAGACCTGCAGCAGGACCAAAACGAAGTAGCTGGCCAGCAGTGCAACAGACATTGCCGTCAGGATAGCGCCCAGCCTCCCCACCAGCGCGTCCACATGCTGCGCCGCCACCCGGATCCACGCTGGATCCGGGCGCGCGCCCAACATGCGCGTCAAGCCTTGGCCGCGGCTTGGCAGGCCCCGACCAGCGACTTACCTTTGGGTCCGGTCTTGTTGATGAAGTTGCTGATGACGGGGCCCATCTTGGCGCGGAAACTGGCGATGTCCGGTGCGGCATCGGCCTTGACGCGGGTCGCCAATTCTTTCCACGCGTCCTCCTGCGCCTTGATGTTGGCATCCCACATCTCGACCTCGACCGCCTGCTTCGCCTGATCCCGGATCACCTTCTGGACGTTGGCCGGGAGTGCGGCCATTTTCCTGGCACTGGCCATCATCGACACCTCGGTGAAGATATGGTGGGTCCTTGTGGCGAAAGACGCCACCTCATAGTGCTTCGACGAGATGATGTAGTCGGCTGGCACCTCGATTGCGTCGACAACCCCGGTCTGCAAGGCCGTGTAGATTTCCCCTGCGGGGATAGGTGTTGGATTGGCACCCATCGCCTTGGCCATTTCGACCCAGGTGGGAATCTCCGGTACGCGCAACTTGATGCCGCGCACGTCGTCGGCCGTGTGGATCGGCTTCTTGGACAGGAACACCCTGAAACCCGACGCGCCCAACGACAGGATGTCCACCCCCATGGTGTCCAGCGCCATGCCCTTGACCCTGGTGCCGATGTCGCCGTACAGCACGCGCTTGACATGGTCGAAATCGTTGAACAGGAAAGGCATCGACACAAATCCCATGTACGGTTGCCAGTTGGCCAGCGTGCCCAAATCGCTCCAGCACATGTCAAGCGTGCCGAGTTGCAGCGCCTCGGCTGACGTGCGCAAGTTGAACAACTGCGACGCAGGGCGGATATCGATCGTGACCTGACCGCCGGTGCCGTCCTTCACGCGGTCGGCAAAATTGACTGCCGCAGTGTGTCCAATGTGCGAGGTCGGCAAATGGTGCGAGAACACCAGGCGGATCGGCGACGCCTGCGCTCGGGCGATGCCCGGCACGGCCATGACACCAGCCGCTCCCGCACCATACGTCAAAAGGGTCCGCCTTGAAATTGCCATGTTTGTCTCCGCTAATGCGGTTTGCACCGCAGGTTTTGTAGCCCGGACGAAAACCGGCGGGGCTTGCAAAGAATCGTAATTTAATATTATGGTAGCGTCAATCATTAATAGTATGGTAGCGTCTATCAAAGATGGCGCAGGTCATTTTCCATTGTGGTGTTGCTCCGAGGAGGCGAGATGTTGACTGACCAGGAAGTTGCGCGGTACCACCGCGAAGGTTATATCGTGGTACCGGACGTCGTATCAAAGCAAGACATTGCTGAACTGCGCAAGGTGACGGAGGAATTCGTTGAATCGTCGCGCCAGACTCTGCAACACACCGACGTGTTCGATCTGGAGCCCGGACACAATGCATCGCAGCCCCGGCTGCGTCGCATAAAGACGCCCCACCTGCAGCATCCGACATACGCCCGGATGGTCAAGCACCCAAAGATCGTCGCCGTGTTGCAGCAGCTGTGGGGGTCCAACGTCCGTTTCGATCTCTCCAAGCTGAACCTGAAGGCCCCTGGCTTCGGCTCGTCGCTGGAGTGGCACCAGGACTGGGCGTTCTACCCGCACACCAATGACGACCTGGCGGCAGTGGGCATCATGATCGACGACTTCAAGACCGACAACGGCTCGATGCTCGTCTTACCCCGCAGCCACACCGGCCCGATCTATAACCACCACGCGAAAGGATACTTTGTCGGGGGGATCGACCCGGTCGAAAGTGGTATCGACTTTTCCAAGAGCGTGATGTGTACCGGCAAGGCGGGCTCCATCACCGTGCACCATGTGCGCCTGCTGCATGGCTCGTCCGCCAATACGTCCGGAAGTCCGCGCCGCTTCCTGCTGCATCAGTACCGGGCCGCCGATGCCTGGCCTTTGATTCAGCCACCGACCTCCTGGGATGCATGGACATCGATGCTGGTTTCAGGTGTTGACACGCTTGAGCCGCGCATGACTGCGGTTCCGGTGCGCCTGCCCTATCCAGCCGCTCCGATGCAGGGCTCCATTTACGAAAACCAACGAGACCTTGAAACGCGTTTCTTCAAGGACCTAGACGTGCCAGCCGCGACCGCACCGTCCTGATGCAGCAGTTGCGGATCTACCAGTCGATGTGGGCGATGGAGCGGCGCAGACCGGACGGCGCCGAATGGTCGCTGGACGCCAAGCTCAACATGATCCATGAAGCCGGGTTCGATGGTGCCGGAGTGCGATTCTTCGACCCGGAGTATGTGGCCAATGTCACCGGCAGACTGCGCGACTGGGGGCTCACCTGGCAGGCGCAGTGTTATCCCAAGACCGTCGAGGACCTGACCCCCATCCTGGACAACGTGGCCCGGTTCGGAGCCGACCATGTCAACCTGCAGGCCGATGTACGACCGCATACGGTTGCCGATTGTGTGCCGTTGATCGAGGGCTGGCTGCAATTGGCTGAACGGGCTGCAGTCCCGATGCACATGGAGACGCACCGCGATCGCATGACCACCGATCTGTTTTTCACATTGCGTCTACTCGACCGCTTTCCGGACCTGCGTCTGACCGGCGACCTCTCCCATTACGTGGTGGGCCGCGAGTTCGCATGGCCGATCTCCGAAGAAAACCACCGCCTGATGCACAGGATAATCGACAACTGCTGGGGCTTTCATGGTCGCGTTGCAAGCCGTGAGCAGATTCAGGTTCAGATCAGTTTTGCGCACCAAAAGGATTGGCTTGATCTGTTCATGGGATGGTGGGAGTACGGTTTTCGCAACTGGCGCCGCCGGGCGCCCGAAGATGCCGTTTTCACTTTCCTGTGCGAACTCGGGCCGCGCGAATATGCGATGACCGGGCCGGACGGGTACGAGCTCTCCGATCGCTGGCAGGAGTCGCAGACCTTGATGCACATGGTGCGAGACCTGTGGCAACGGCTAGAACAGGAAACCGCGGCCGGTGCGACCGCTAATGAGACAAAACCAAAGGGACACGTATGAAACCCAATGCCATCAAGAGCGATGTGCTGGCCGGCAAGACCGTCGCCGGTGCGATGATCTTCGAGTTCTTCTCGCCCGGCATGAGCACTATCATGGCCAACGCCGGCTGCCGCTTCGTGCTGTACGACATGGAGCATACCGGGCTTGGTTACGAGACTCTCAAGTGGCTCTTTTCCACTTGCCGCGGCCTGCCGATCGAGCCCATGGTCCGGGTTCCCCGGGGCGACTACACCTGGCTTGCGCGCGCGTTGGATCTTGGCGCCCGCGGGGTGATGATCCCGATGGTCGAGTCCGGTGACCATGCCCGCTCGATCGTGCAGGCCTGCCGTTATCCGCCACTCGGCCGTCGCGGCGCGGCCTTCGGCTTTGCCCAGTGCGACTACCTGGGGGGTGATGTCGGCGAGAAGATCCGACAGGCCCATGCGCGCACGATGGTGATCGCGCAGATCGAAACCGAACACGGATTGGAAAACGTCGATGAAATCGCAGCTGTCGAGGGTGTGGATGTGTTGTGGGTCGGTCATTTCGATTTGTCCAACTTCATGGGCATTCCTGGTCAGTTTGCCGATCCGCGCTTTGACGCCGCGATGCGCAAGGTCGTCGAGGCCTGCCGCCGGCACGGCAAGGCGGCCGGCTTCATGGCGACCGACAAGGCGTGGATCGAGCGGGCGCAGCAGATGGGATACACGATGATCGCTGCCGGCACCGACAGCGGTCTGATGCAACAGGCCTTTGCCGGGCTGGTCGAGCATATTGACGGGGACAGGTTAATGTCCGCAGCGCGCCATGTTTGACCTCCAGCACAAGGTGGCGCTGGTCACTGGCGCCTCGCGCGGCCTGGGCTGGGCCATGGCCCAATCATTGGCGCAGGCAGGTGCGCACGTCGTGCTCAACGCCCGGGATCGACAAGCGATTGATACCCGAGTAGCGGAGTTGCATGCGCAAGGGCTTTCCGGCGAAGCGGCGGCATTCGATGTCACCGATACCGCAGCAGCCGAAGCCTGCATCGGCAGCATCATGGCAAGACATGGGCGCCTGGATATTCTGGTCGCCAACGCGGGGATCAACCACCGTGCGCCCATTGCTGAATTCGATATGGCCGATTTCCAGCGCGTCATGAACACCAATCTGACCTCGGTCTGGGTGTTATGCCGGGCTGCCACCCGAGTGATGGCCCCGGCGCGCCACGGACGCATCATCCTGATCGGCTCGATCAGTGCGATGAATGCCCGGTCGACGATATCGGCCTATGTGGCAAGCAAGGGTGCAGTGCATGCACTGACCAAGCAACTGGCGGTCGAACTGGCCAGCGCCGAGATCACAGTGAACTGCATCGCACCCGGTTTCTTCGCCACCGAGATGAATACGCCGCTGTTGCAAAACGGGGAGTTCAATGACTGGGTATGCCAGCGCACCCCTGCCGGTCGATGGGGTCAGCTGAAGGAGATAGGCCCGGCCGCAGTGTTCCTGGCCTCCGACGAAGCGTCGTACATCAGTGGCTTGATCATGACTGTGGATGGTGGATTCACGGCGGCCATGTAGCGGGTCGCCGTTGGCGGGGCGCCGGCGGTCCCGCTTGTAGAAAAGGTGTGCCCATCGTGCTTGCGAAGCGGGACTTGGCGCGTATCCGATCGCGCCAGGGGCGTGGGTGGTGTGCGGGGCACCGTAGAAGGGGAAAGTGATGGAAGCTTGTATGGTTCAGGGACGCCCGGTGCCCGACGCGTTGATCGGCGAACTGCCCGACAGCGCGGCCTTGCTCGATCAACCTGCCGCCTTGCGCCAACGCCTGGCGGCTGATGGATTCCTGTACCTCAAAGGTGTTCTCGACAAGGCACTGGTCGCCGCGGCGCGCGCCGAAGTCTTTCAGCGGTTGGTGGCGGTGGGTGAGGTGTTGGAGCCGGCAAGCGAGGCGATCGCCACCGGCACCAGTCGGCGCGATGCGCTCATCGAAGACCGCGGTATGTTCTGGAAATCCGTCAGCGAAGGCCCTATGCTGCGCTCGCTGAGCCATGGCCCGGCAATGCACCGGATCATGGAACTGGTTGCCGGGGACCTTGTACAGCCGCAGGATTACATGTTCCTGCGCGCTGGCGCACGCGGTCGCGCGACGGGCCTGCATTTCGACTATCCGTTTTTTACCCGCGCGCATGATCAGGTCTATACCGCCTGGCTGCCGATCGGCGACGCGCCGGTCACCGATGGCCCACTGGTCGTGGTCGAGGGTTCGCACAATTTTCGCGACTTGATCGAATCGATGATCGGCTTCGACGTTGCACTCAACAAAACCCGCAAGGCGACGCTGGACCAGGATGCGGCGACCTTCGCACAGCAACGCGGAGCACGCCTGTTGACGCGCAACTTCGAGGCTGGTGATGTCGCTATTTTCGGCATGTACACCCTGCATGGCTCGCTGGAAAACCACTCACCCATCAACCGGGTCCGCCTCTCCTGCGACGTGCGCTGGCAACCCCTGTCGCTGCCGCTGGACACGCGCTATTTCGGGCCTGACCCGGGCGGTACGACGGGTGCTGGTTATGGAGAACTCGTTGGCGCAAAGCCGCTGACCCAGGAGTGGCACGTGCGCTGACCGCAACCCATACGTCGCGTTCACCCTCCGGCCGAAACCCTTGGCAACTCGGCAATCGACATCGCGCTATAGGACTTGTTCAAAACAACCGCTATGCGACAGGCGCAGCGCACTGGATCAGACCGCTCGTCAGCGGCACACGGTCGCGTCCCGTTCAGGCACTGGCACGCTGCACCACCGAGAAGCCCAGGTCCACGATCCGCTTCGAAACGCTGCCGGTACTCAGTTGGCGTAGCAACATCTCGCCCGCGCGGTGGCCCATCTCGGTCGATCGCACCTGCATGGTGGTCAGGCCAGGTTCGATCGAGACCGCGATCGGCAGGTCAGCGAAACCCATGACGGCAAGTTGGCCAGGAACGGCGATGCCGCGCCTCGCGCACTCGAAAATTGCACCGGCGGCCAGCATGTCGTTGCTGCAGAACAGCGCGCGTGGCGTACCACGCGACAGCAGATCGGCCAGCGCTGCGCCGGCTTCGGCCGGGCCCGACGGCGACGGCACCAATGCAACCGCGACCTCGCCCAGTCCGCCGGCGCGTGCAACCTCGCAAAAACCCTGCAGCCTCGCCGATGAACGGTCGTCCGTGCCGCCGATGTAAGCAAGTGAGGAGTAGCCTCGGCCAGCAAGATAACGTGCGGCCTCCTGCCCGGCGGCATGATTGGAAAAACCGGCGACCATGTGAATGGGTCGCTCAGTCAAGTCCCAGGTTTCAACCACTGGGATACCGGCCCGCAACAGACCGCTACGCACACCACGGCCGTGCTTCACGCCAGTGAGCACCATGCCTTCGACGCGGCGGCCCAGAAAGGCCTTTACCAGCGCCGCTTCCTCGTCAGCACGGTAACGGGTCTGGCCGAGCAATAGCTGGTAACGCTGTGGAGCGATCGCTTGCGCCAAGCCATCGACAGTATTCGAGAAGATCGAGTGGCTGACCGTTGGCACGATGATCGCGATCGTGCGCGAGCGACTCGACGCCAGGCTTCCCGCATTCAGATTTGGCACGTAACCAAGCTTATCGATTGCGGCACGCACCGCACGCAGCGTCTCGGCCGACAGTTTTTCAGGTGTGTTCAGGGCGCGCGACACCGTGATCGGGGCGACGCCAGCGGCACGCGCCACGTCTTCCATGCGGACACTGTCCACACTTGAGGAACGGCCTCGACGGCGCACCGGTAATTGCTCGGACATGTGGGGTGAATCTCAGCGTAAGTGGTAGCGAAATATTTTCAAATCCAGGATTGAACCTGAAGGGGACTTGCGTCGTTGACTTTGCGTTGCTCAGGTTGATCGGGTTAAAGATGCCAGTTTACGGGTTCGGTATTGGGTCCGGTTTTCTGTCTGTGGACCCTTGCCAGGCAGCCGGAAGTTGCCTAGCGCTGTGCCTGTATTTCATGAATAGCTCAAAGGAAATGGCTGGAAGTTGACAGCCAATTGGTTGTCGTTTAGCATTCATGGTAGCGCAACCATTTCGCACGTCCACCAATTGATTCCGGAAGCGACTCATGCCCGACATCGACCACGAAGGCGTCTCCCGATACCACCGCGACGGGGTAATCGTCGTAGATGGTCTGCTTGATGTCACCATGCGTTTGCAGATGAAGCAGGTACTTGCTGAACTGATCGAATGCGCCCGATCGGTGCGCTCCCACAACGAGGTCTACGACCTTGAGCCCACACATAGCGAGCAGCAGCCGCGCGTGCGACGCATAAAGAAACCGCACTTGGTACACCCGGTGTTCGCCGAGTTCAGTCGGTCGCCACGGCTGCTGTCGGTTCTGTCGGCCCTGCTGGGTCCGAGTGGGGTACGCCTGCACAGTTCCGAACTCAACTTGAAGGCGCCGGAAGTCGGCTCGCCCCTGGAGTGGCACCAGGACTGGGCCTTTTATCCGCACACCAATGACGACGTCCTGGCCATCGGCGTGCTGCTGGATGACGCAACCGAAGAGAACGGCTCCTTGATGGTGCTGCCGGGTAGCCACCGCTGGCCGACCTATGACCACCACCGAGGAGACTGCCATTTCTGTGGTGCCATGGATCCTGGGCGTGACGGGCTCGATTTTTCACAGGTCCGACTGCTGCTGGCGCCGGCCGGTTCATGTTCCTTCCACCACGTGCGCGCAGTTCATGGCTCGGCACAAAATCGATCAGTACATTCGCGCAACTTGCTGCTCTACGAATTCTGCGCCAGCGACGCTTTTCCGCTGCTCGGCATTCCCGATTGGGACGAGTTCAATTCGCGTCTTTTCCTCGGCGAGCCGACCGTGGTTCCGAGCACCGTCGATTGCCCGATCCGCATGCCACTGCCGCCTGCGAAACACCAGGGTTCCGTATACGAAAACCAGACGGCTTTGCAAAGCCGCTACTTCAACGCCTCGCCATCGGTGGCGCGGCGCCAGGCTCACTGAAACAAAAAACCTAGGAGACGACATGACCAAATTACTCCCCAAACCAGTGCTGCTGGCCGCCCTGTGCCTGCTTGCCACCGGCGCACAGGCGCAGACTGTGTTGACCTTCGGCGGTTCGGACGCCATCGGTTCAATCCTCGATCGACAAAACGTGCGCTTCACCGCCTGCGTCAACGACAAGGCGGCGGGCAGGCTGAAGGTGAATTTTATCCAGGGCGAGCAACTGGGCAGCGACGTGCAGGTGATCGAGCAGACTATGCAGGGCGCGGTACAGATCTACGGTGACGTGCTCGATTGGTATGCCAACTGGGTCAAGGACTACGCCATCCTGGCCTGGGGTTTCACCTTCCGGGATGCCGACCACATGCAGAAGTTCCTCGACAGCCCGACCTACGCGGCGATGGCCGAGAAGCTGCGCAAGGAGCAAGGTCTGCGTATCCTCGCTGCCGCGCCGACACAGCCCCGCATCCTGTTTTCCAAGAAGCCCGTGGCCTCGCTCAGCGATCTTAGCGGTGTGAAAATGCGCGTGCCTGAAATCAAGACCTACCTGACGCTGTGGGAGACATTGGGCACGCGGCCATCTCGGCTGGCCTGGGGCGAGATCTATCTGGGTCTGAAAACCGGCGTCATCGAGGCTGCAGAAGGTCCGATCTCCTCGGCCTATTCCGCCAAGTTCCACGAGGCGGCGCCGCACGTCATCCGCACCGACCACCTGATGTCGTCTGCGCACATCACGATCAGCGAGAAAGCCTATACCGCACTGAGCCCCGAACTGCAAAAGCTGGTCAGCGACTGTGCGGTCGAGGCGGTGCACAACACGCGCAAGACGGCGCAAGCAGAAACCGAGGAGGTGGTGCGCAAGATAGCTGCCGAAGGTGCGAAGGTGACGCAGATCGACAAGGCGCCCATTCAGCAGCGCGCCAAGGACGGTGTGGCCAAAATGGAAAAGGATGGCGCTTGGTCTGCCGGCTTGTGGGGCCAGATCCAGAAGCTCTGAGCCGATGCTCACTCACTACAAACGCCTGCTCGATCGCATAGGAGTCATCGAGCAGGGGCTAGGCATCGCCCTGATTTTGCTGATCGTGGTCTCCATCACGGCTCAGGTTTTCACGCGCTACGCGCTCGACAGGCCGATTGCCTGGGTCGAAGAGACCGCGACCTACTCTTTCATTTGGATGGTCTTCGTGGGTGCGAGCCTTGGTCTCAAGAAGGGCCGTCACATCTTCATCGCCACATTCGGCAGTCATCTGCCGACGCGTGCGGCGGCGGCCATGCGCGTGCTGGTGTGGTTGCTCATGCTGGGCACGTTGGTAGTGCTGGTGCAGCAGGGCATAAAGGTCATGGGCGTCGAGGGCCGATCGAGCACCGTCTCGCTGCCCATCGAGCTGCCACGCAGCTTGTTCTATTCTCTGCCGCTCACGCTCTCGTCGGCCTCGATGGCGTTGACGACGCTGTGGCTGCTGTTGAATGATCTGGCTGTTCTTCGTGGCAGCCCGCCTGCCGCGCCGGCCGCAGTTGCACCTATGGTGGGTCCGCTATGACGCTGCTCATGCTCTTTGGCTTGCTCGGCGTGCTGATCGTGCTGCAGATGCCGGTGGCCATGGCGATGGCACTTTCGTCGATCGTCACGATCACCCTGACCCAGCAGATTCCGCTGTCCATCGTCGTGCAGCGCATGGGAACCGGACTCGACAGCTTCGTGCTCATCGCCATCCCGCTGTTCGTGCTGGCCGGCCATCTGCTCAACCGGGCCGGCATCGCAGCCCGCATCTTCGACTTCGCCGCGGCAATGTCGGGTCATATCCGTGGCGGCCTGGCACACGTCAACGTCGTCGCCAGCATGATCTTCGCCGGCATGAGCGGCGTCGCCCAGGCAGACGCCGCAGGGCTCGGCGTGGTCGAGGTCAACGCCATGCGCAAGGCGGGATTCGACCCGGCCGTTGCGGCGGCGATCAGCGCCGCATCGTCGATCATCGGACCGATCATTCCGCCATCGGTGATCATGGTCGTCTACGCCGTGATGGTGCAGGTGTCAGTGGCCGAGATGTTTCTGGCTGGCTTTTTACCCGGCATCCTGATGGGCGTCACGCTGATGGTGACGATCTACTGGCTGGTGCGTACCGGCCGCATCGTCGCGCCGCCGATCGTGCCGATGTCCTATCCGCGACTTGGCCGCACATTTTTACGGGCCATACCGGCACTGGCGGCGCCCATCCTGCTGACCGTTGGTCTGCTCGCCGGTGTGGCCACGCCTACCGAGCTCGGCGCGTTGACCGTGGTCTACGCCGCTGGACTCGGCTTCTTGCAGCGCGAACTGCGTCTGCGCGATGTTGTCGACGCGCTGCGGGAGACCCTGATTACCTGCGGTGTGCTGGTCTTCATCATCGCCTGCGCCGTACCCTTCGGCTGGATCGTCGCCACCTCGCAGGCACCGATGAAGCTGGCCCAGTTCATGATGTCGATATCTGACAACAAATTCGTCATCCTGGCCATCATCAATGTCGCCCTGTTGATCATCGGCTGCCTTATGGAGACGACGGCGGTCCTGCTGATCGCCACGCCGACCCTGTTTCCGCTGATCGTCGCGCTCGGTATCGACCCTGTGCATTTTGGCATCATCCTGATCGTCAATTTGCTGATTGGCACCTTGACGCCACCGTTCGGCGTGATCCTGTTCATCATGATGGACATCGCCAAAATCAGCCTGGCGCAAATGGCGCGTGCGGTGCTGCCGTTCTACATACCGTTATTCGTCACGCTGCTGGTCGTCACCTACTGGGCCGACTTCGTGCTGGCGGTGCCGCGGCTTTTCGGCAAGGCCAACTAAAAGGGGCGCGCGCCGCGCAGCGCCTGCTCATCTGCCAATCGTTGTGGGCATGTAATCCGCAGTTCGTCTAGTCCTCGATGCGGCCAATCTGATCCATAAGACTCCTCCGGGGCGAGTCGGCAGCTGAAATTCTTGATATGTGAGTCGACGCAAAATTGACCCAAAGGACGTGCGGACGAAAACTTGGACTACTTGGAGATTGTTCTTGTACGCGCACGTAGACCGCATTGGAGAACTGCGCAGTGCAGGATTACCAGTGCCATCCGTCCATCGCTGCGCCGGTCGTGGCCGGACGCAAAGGCGGTCCGCTCCATGTGCATCAACCTGATTTATGCCCGCGCCCGCAACGGCGTCATGGGCGCCCACAACACGCTGCCGTGGTACCAGCCCCAGGACCTGGCGCACTTCAAGCGGCTGACGACTGGTGCGCCGGTGATGATGGGACGCAAGACCTGGGATTCGCTGCCGCGGCGCTTCAAGCCGTTGCCGGGACACACCAATATCGTCGTGACCCGCCAGCGCGAATGGCACAGTGAAGGCGCAATAGCGGTGGACAGTCTGCAATGGGGCTGTGCGTTGTGCACAGCCATACATCGGATGCCCGAAGATCTGTGGGTGATCGGTGGCGCACAGTTGTTTGCCGCTGCCTTGCCCCTGGCCGATCGGGCCGTGGTAACCGAACTGGAGCAGGACTTCGAGGGCGATGTCTACGCGCCACCTCTCGATGGTCAGTGGCAGGAAACTGCACGCGAGCAGCAGATTGCACCCTACGGCACGCGATTCGCGTTCGTCACCTACATCCGTCGTCGCACGGCCGCCGACACAGGCATCACGCCGGCGTGAGAGGCAGCGGCGCGACGTCGACCCATCGGCCCGTCGCATGCGAGGCCAAACAGGCCTCGATGAACGCCATCGTATGCGCCCCGTCCGCGATGCGCGGATACGGTGCCGCCACGACGGTCTCACCCAGCGTCAGCGCCATGCGTTCCTGGGCCAGTTCACTGTAGATATTGGCAAACGCCTCGCGCAGGCCTTCCGGATGGCCACGCGGCGTGCGCCCGGCAGCGAGTATCTCCGGGGGCAGGAAAGCGTCACCCCGGCCAATCAGACGGGTCGCATCCCCCTGCATGGCCAGTTGCAGGTAGCTGCACTGCCGGTGCGACCATTCGATCGACCCCTTGGTGCCGAACAGGCGCAGCCGGATATCGTTCTCGGCGCCCGCAGCCGCCTGGGTTACGGTGAAGGTGCCACGCGCACCGCCTTCGAACGCCAACAACGCCGACACATGGTCGGTGACGGTGCGCCCCGCAACCAGGGCGCCCACGTCCGCGCTGACCCTGGCGATACGGTCGTCGGCCGTGCAACACGCCAGGTGCTGTGCATGGCAACCGATGGCGCCCATCACCAGCGCCAGGCCACTGCGTTCGGGATCGAGAATCCAGTCGAAACGCCGCGCCCGCGGGCCGTCCTCCACCCGCGTCGCCATGCCGCCTTGCACATATTCAATCTGCACCAGGCGGATGTCGCCGAGCACCCCATCGCGTACCAGGTGGCGCGCGTACCGTGTCATCGGATATGCCGAATAACCGTGCGTGATCGCGAACAGCCGCTGGCCATCTGCGGCGCGCCGCATCAGGTCACAAGCCTGCGCGAAATCATGCGTCACCGGCTTGTCGCCGATCACATCGAAGCCTGCATCGAGTGCCGCCGCCGCGTACGGGTAATGCGTGTCGTTGGGCGTCATAATGGCCACCGCATCAGCCGGATCGTCGCGTGCGCGTTCGCGCGCCAGCATTTCGGTGACATCGCCATAACTGCGCGCCGGGTCGAGACCCAGCGCGACGCCGGCGTCGCGCGACCGCCCCGCGTCGCTGGAGAACACACCTGCCACGACCTTCCAGTTCCCGTCCAGTTCGGCCGCCCCACGGTGCATCTCACCAATCCAGGCACCCGGCCCGCCGCCAATGACGGCCAGGCGCAGCGCGCGGCCAAACCGGGTGCGGATCGGTGTCATGATGTTATTCCTTCAGGCGGTGATTTGGTGCCAGCATTATCCGTTTGACACGACCGCTCGGGCATGGATGCGTTTCTTGAGCCGAAACGGCAGCAACTGCCGCAAGGCTGATCTCGCGACCGCAAATGCACGAATACTGCGATACTGAATTTCCCCAGCGCAACAGTCAGGTCTTTACCTATGGCGTCTGTCAGTCTGCGTCAGGTTCGCAAAACATATGACTCCCACCAGGTGGTGCACGGGATCGACCTGGAAGTTGCCGACCAGGAGTTTGTCGCGCTGGTGGGACCATCGGGCTGCGGCAAGAGTACGTTGTTGCGCATGATCGCGGGCCTGGAAGATATCTCGGGCGGCGAAATCGCGATCGGTGACAGAGTCGTCAACCAGATTGACCCGAAGGACCGGGACGTCGCCATGGTGTTCCAGGACTACGCGCTCTACCCGCACCTGACAGTCTTCCAGAACATCGCGTTCTCGCTGCAGTACCGGGGTGTTGCCAAGTCCGACATAACGCGCCGTGTGGCCGAGGCCGCTGCCATCCTGGACATCGAACCCCTGCTCCAACGCAAGCCGCGTCAGCTATCCGGCGGACAACGCCAACGCGTGGCCATGGGGCGGGCGATCGTGCGCGAGCCCGAGGTGTTCCTGTTCGACGAGCCGTTGTCCAACCTGGATGCCAAGTTGCGGGTTCAGATGCGCACCGAGATCAAGAAGTTGCGCGAACGGGTGCGTACGACGGCCATCTACGTGACCCATGATCAGGTCGAGGCAATGACACTGGCCGACAGGATCGTGCTGATGCATAACGGTCGGGTCGAGCAGATCGGCACGCCGGAAGACGTCTATGACGAACCAGCCACGCTGTTCGTGGCCGGATTCGTCGGCGCCTCGACCATGAACCTGGTGCCGGGCCGCATCGACGGCGCCGGTCAGGACTGTCATCTCGTGCTCGGCAACGACACCCGGCTGCCGTTGCCGGCAGGCCGATTCGACAACCTGATCGGGCGCACAGTCACGGCAGGGCTTCGACCGGAGCACCTGCAATGGCAGGAGGTGCCGGGCCAGGGCAGCTTGATCGGCCAGGCACGGGTGGTCGAGCCACTGGGCTCAGACACCCTGGTGGTATTCGATGTGGCCGGATGCGAACTGCAGGCACGGCTGCCGCCACGCGTGGTCAGGCGTCCGGGCGATCCGGTGCACGTGGGCATCGCGCCACAGGCCATTCACCTGTTCGACCCCGACACCCAGCGCCGCCTATGACCGCCCTCCCCACTGTCGCGCAGTCGGGCTGCCGTCACGCCAGCGGCTTGACGCCATCGCCGGTGCGGCGGAAGATTCCACCGTCCATCCTGCCCAAGTCTGTCGAAGCCACCGTCTGCCGGACGGGCATCCGATAACCCGGGCAACTGTTTCGTTCACCACCAAGGAGACTAAACCGTGATCATCCGACGCACCCTTCTCAAGACCGCCGCCGCCGCCAGCGCCACGTCAATCATCGGCATGCCCGCCATCGCTCAGGGAACAAAAAAGATCAGCTTCCTGACATGGAACATCATCGACCAGAAGGAACTCATCGAAGGCTGGATCAAGCGCTTCCAGTCCACCCGACCCGGTGTGGAAGTCGAATGGCTGGACAAGAAAGGTCCGGAGTTCAGCCCGTTCTACCAGACCCAGCTGGTCGCCGGCACCGCGCCGGACGTGATCAACACGCAAGGCGCACTCGGTCTCGAATATGCAGCGCAGGGCGCGCTCATGGATCTAACACCGCTGTTCGCCAAGGAAGCCGCCGTCAAGGGCCGTTATGACCCGAACTACCTGGGCAATTGGGTGTACGAGGGCAAGAACTACATGGTGCCGTTCTACATCACCAAGACGCTGTTGTTCTACAACAAGCCGATGTTCGCCAAGGCCGGACTGTCCGGTCCGCCCAAGAGTTTCGACGAGATCCTGGCCTTCGCCGAGAAGATGACCGCTGGCGATACATCGTCGGGCTTCATGACGCTGAATTTCGACTGGTTGTACTGGCCGCTGCTCAAGATGAATGGCGTCGAGCTGCTCACGGCCGACTTGAAGAAGACCGCCTTCAACACGCCCAAGGCAATCGAGGTGTTCGACCGGCTCGCCAAGGCCACGGCCAACAATTCGATCAACAAGATCGCCTGGACCGGGCGCTGGGTCGAGCCCAATGGTGCATTTGGCGCCGGCAACATCGGCATGTTGCATGCGCACTCGCCTGCCTATTTTTTCTTCAAGGGCCAGGGCAGCTGGGTCACGCCCGAGACACTCGGGGTGACGCACATGCCGGGCAACTGGGCCACGCCGAACTCGCATGGTCTGGGCATCTCCAAGAGCACCAAGCAGCCGGAACTGGCCTGGGACTTCCTCAAGTTCATTACCGATACCGGACAGGCCAGTGAACTCGGCTCACGGCGAAAATTGCTCACCGGTAACGTGGCCGTGGACAAAGGCACGTTGGCGCAGTTGCAGAAGGACGATCCGATGGTGCACACCATTTTGTCGACGCAGCTCGAGCACACCGACAAGATGACCGGCAACTGGCGCCTGGGCAACGACAGCCGCATCAAGGAAGCCTTCTGGCCCGAGGTGCAAAGCGTGCTGCTCGGACGCAAGGATGCCAAGACCGCGCTGGCCGACGCCGACCGGCGCGTGACGCGCGAACTCGGTCGCAGCTGACGCCGGCGCGCGGGCAGCATCGGCGACGGATACGACTGTGGGAGCGAGCAAAACCTGGTGGGGGCAGCAGCGCAACCGTCAGCTCGCGCTGGTCGTGTGTTTCCTGCTGCCGTCGCTGATCATCTTCTTCCTGTACCGCATATTGCCGCTGGGCTGGAACGTCATGCTGTCGTTCCAGTCGTGGTCTCCACTGCGACCAGCCGAGTGGATCGGTTTCGAGCACTATGTCGAGATGTGGACGTACGACGATGTGTTCTGGATCGCGCTCAAGAACACGTTGATCTTCATCGCTGCATCACCACTGGCGATCGCCGCCGCGCTGGGTATCGCGTTGCTGGTGAACTCGGATCTCAAGGGCGCATCGGTGTACCGCACCATCGTTTTCCTGTCGTACCCACTGATGACCATCGCCGTGGGCATCATCTGGCGCTGGATGTACGACGAACGCGGCGGCATCATCAACTACGCGCTGCGTGCCAGCGGCCTGACCGACGAACCGATCGGCTTTTTGCAGGATTTCGACTGGGCCCTGCCCTCTGTCATCTTTGCCGAGGTCTGGCAGATCCTGGGCTTTTACATGATCATCCTGCTGACCGGCTTGCAGAGCATTCCGCAGAATCTGTATGAAGCCGCGCGCATCGACGGTGCGCCGGCCTGGGCGCGCTTCTTCCGCATCACGATTCCGATGCTGCGACCATCGCTGTTCCTGTGTGTGGTAGTGGGCATACTGAACTCCTTTTCCAGCTTCGACCTGGTCTACATCATGACCAACGGCGGGCCCGGTCATGCCACCGAGCTGCTGATCACGCATATCTACAAATCCGGCTTCGTACAGACCAAATTCGACTACGCCGCAGCGCTGACGGTGGTGCAATTTGCGTTGCTGGTCGTGCTGACCTACGTTGCCAACAAAGGTGCCGGTGGCAATGCCGGCGCAGTGGAGCGCGACTAGATGGCCAGCAAAGGCACACAGGCAAGCTGGCTCGGGTTGCGCCACCTGACGCTGATGGTGATCGCGTTCCTGATGCTGGTGCCGTTCTATTGGGTCATCAAGACCGCCATCACGAACGAAAACATCTATGCCTACCCGCCAAACCTGCTGCCGCAAAACCCGCACCTGTTCAATTTCGTCGACGTCTGGTACCTGATTCCGTTCCCGCGTTACCTGCTCAACAGCATCATCGTCTCGGCCATTGCGGTGGCTGGCAACGTGGTTTTCAACGCCATGGCCGGTTATGCGCTGACGCGTCAATTCGCTGGCCGTAACGTGGTGCTGGCACTGTTTCTGTCATGCATGTTGATTCCGTTTCAGGCCACCATCATCCCGGCCTACCTGATCACCGCCAAGCTCGGCCTGCTCAACACCTACTTCGGGTTGGCCTTACCAATGTTGTCGACCATCATCTGCATTTTTGTTTTCAAGGCGGCGTTCGAGGCCGTGCCGCGCTCACTCATTGACGCAGCGCGGCTCGACGGATTGTCCGAATGGCGCATCATCATGCGGGTGCTGATGCCATTGTCGAAACCGGCGGTCGCCACCAATGTCATCCTGACGTTCATATGGTCGTGGAACAACTTCCTGTGGCCGCTGCTGATCACCCGCGACCCGCTGATGCAGACGCTGCCGCTGGGCCTGGCGCGATTCCTTTCCTACATGGAAGACACCACAGGTGCCCTATACGCATTCGCCGTCATGGTGCTGGCGCCATCGATCCTGGTCTTCCTGATGGCGCAAAAGGAGTTCATCCGTGGTCTGACTTCCGGAGCGACAAAGGGATGAACCACTGGTGGTCGTCGCGCTGGTTCATTGTCCCGGGCCTGATGCTGCTCGTCATCGTGGGTTGGTGGCTGTATGTAGGCCAGCACGACAACGGGCTGATCGAAGGCCGGGTCGTCGACGCTGCCGGACAACCGGTTGCCGGCGCGACGATACGCATCTTCGATCGAGGTTTCGTGACACACCAGGAGCGCGGACAAACTGAAAGCGACGCCCAGGGCCGATTCCGGATCACTGACAACACGAGCCATTCGGTACAACTCGAGGCCGAGACCGCCGCATTGGGCCGATCGGAACGGCTTGAGGTCCGGCTGTGGTTTGCGGCGCAGGACGCACGGCTGGAGCAACCGCTTCGCTTCAAGACGAAGCCATGACAGGCATGGCCGCGTGAACGATCCCGTCATCCTGTTCGATCCATGGCCACGCAGCGCCGACCTGATCTTCAGCAGGGCCACCCGCGCACGTTTCCTGGCCCTCGGGCAGGTGGTTGGCCTGCACGAAAGCGCCCACGGCAAGCTCCCGGCCACGCTGGTCGAGGCCGCGCTCGATCGGGTGGTCGCCATCGTCGGCCAGACCGATCTGGACGCCGCCCGACTGGCCCGAGCAACGGCGCTGCAGTGCATCATCAATGTCGAGGGCAACTTCGGGCAGAACGTCGACTATGCGGCGTGTTTTCAGCGCGGCATTCAGGTGCTGTCAATTGCGCCGGTATTCGCGCAGCCAGTAGCCGAAATGGCGCTGGGCATGGCGATCGACCTGGCACGTGGAATCACCCGAGGCGACCAGCTGATGCGCTCTGGGCAGGAGCAGTATGGCCTGGCGGGCAACCGCGACGCCTTCACGTTGCGCGGTCAGACCATGGGTTTCATCGGTTGCGGCAATCTGGGCCGTGCGCTGATCCCGCTGCTCGCGCCACTGCGGCCCCGGTTGCTGGTGCACGATCCCTGGCTGCCCGACAGCCTGGTGCGCGACCTCGGAGCAGAACCTGCCACTTTGGCGCAGGTGCTGACCGAGCCACGTGTGATTTTTGCCCTGGCCGGCGTGACCAAGGAGAACCAGGGCTGGCTCAACCGCACGCGTCTGCAAACGATTCGCGTCGACGCGATTTTCCTGTTGATGTCGCGCGCCGGTATCGTGGATTTTGATGCGCTGGTGGATCTGGTGGCGCAGGGTCGATTCCGCGCAGCCACAGACGTTTTTCCGGTGGAGCCGGCGCCTGCAAACGCGCCTGCGCGAAAGACACAGGGGCTGCTGTTGTCGGCACACCGTGCGGGCGGCCTTCCCTCTGCCATGACCGACATCGGCGACATGGTGGTTGATGACCTGGGCCTGATCCTGGCAGGTCTTCCGCCACAGCGGCTCCAGGCCGCGCGCCGCGAGACGGTCACACGCTGGCGCAATCCGCCCGGACGCAGCTACGCTCCCGGGACCCGGCCATGACCCGCGCTGCGGCTAACCCTGTCCTGGTTCGCAACGGGGCCGTCCGATGATCTCGATCACCCAGGCGCATCTGGAACCCGACCGGCTCGGCGAAGGGCCGCAGTGGAACACGCGCGAGCAGCGTCTGTACTGGGTCGACGCGTTTGCACCTGCCGTGCGCCGCCTGGACCCATCAGATGGCATGGTGCGCAGCTTCCGGTTGGAGGACGACATCGGCTCCTTCGTGTTCTGCGCCGATGGCTCGCTGATCGGCGGGACCCGGGCCGGCTTCCAGCGCATTCGGCTGAACGACGACGGCAGCACGCACTGTACGGTGCTGGCCGACCCGTTGGCACGCGACCGGCGACTGTTGCTCAACGACGGTAAATGCGATCGACGGGGCCGCTATTGGTGCGCGAGTGTGCACTCGGATTTCGTCGGCCGCCAGGCGGAACTGTTCCGGCTCAACGCCGACCTGTCGGTATCCCGCATGGATGGCGATCTCATCATCGGCAACGGCATTGCGTTCAGCCCCGACGACAGCCGCATGTACCTGGCCGACAGCCGCGATGAAACCGTGTGGGTCTACGACTTCGATATCGGACGGGGAACGATTTCAGGCAAGCGGCTCTTCTTCTCGACCGCCGATATCGAGGGTCGGGTCGACGGCGCCACCTGCGACACTGAAGGTAACTACTGGTGCGCGCTGGTGCATGGCGCCGCAGTCGCCTGCATATCGCCTGCGGGCCGGATGATTCATCGCATACCGGTGCCGGTTCGGCATCCGACCATGGTCACGTTTGGCGGTCCACGACTGGATCAGCTCTATGTGACCACCGCGCGCCAGTTGCTGCGCGACGATGAATACACCGCCTGGCCGCAGGCCGGCGCCCTGCTGTGCATCGACGGCCTGGGCGCAATCGGTATACCGGAACCGTTCTTTGGAGAACAATGCGACATGAAATATCGGGGGGCACCATGCCAAGCGTCTTGATCACCGGCTGCGACACCGGTCTGGGACGGGAGTTCGCACTGCAATACGCCGCGGCAGGTTTCACCGTGCTGGCGACCTACCGCCAACTGTCGACGCGATTGCCCAACACGGCGATGCGGCATTACGCGCTCGATGTGACCGACGCCGCGCAGTTTGCCGCGCTCAAGTCGGATCTGGGTGGCGAACCCATCGATCTGCTGGTATCGAATGCCGGTATCGGCCTGGAGACGGGCCAGATCGGCGCCCTGGACCACACCTATGTCGAGCGCATCATGCAGACCAATACGCTGGGTCCGTTGCGCCTGGTCGATACGTTGGTCGACAACGTCGCCGCCAGTGCAATGCGCCGTATTGTGCTGGTCAGCAGCCGCATGGGTTCAATCAGCGCCAACCTCTCGGGCGGCCATTACGGCTACCGCGCCAGTAAGGCCGCCCTCAACGCGATCGGGCGCAGCCTGGCGATCGACCTGTTCCGGCGCGGCATCACGGTGGCGATGCTGCACCCGGGCCGGGTCAATACGGCGGGCGGTGGCGGTCCCGACGCGCCCCTGAGTGCCGAACACAGTGCGCAGGCCATGCGCACCACCGTCGCACGTATGGGCAATCATGAAACCGGTGTGTTCTGCACCTACGACGGACAGGTAATCCCATGGTGACGGGCTGTACGACAACCTCGGCGATGCCAACCACCCGCGTGGCGCTGGCGGGCTACGGCGCCTGGGGACAGATGCATGCACGTGCCATCAAGGCAATCGATGGAGCCTCGGTCGTCGCGGTTCTGGCCCGCACCGATGCCGCCCGCCGGGCAGCGATCGCAGACAACCCCGGCGCACATCTGTACGACGACTACGCGGAGATGCTGCGTGCCCCCGACATCGACGTGGTGCATATCGTCATGCCCAACCACACCCATGCTCAGGCGGCCATCGACGCGCTGCAGGCTGGCAGGCATGTCGTGCTGGAAAAACCGCTGGGACTGAGCCTGGCCGAATGCGACGCGGTACAGGCGGCGTCCGAGCGCAGTGGGCGGCTGTTGGCGGTAAACCATGAATTGCGGGTATCGCGCCAATGGGGCGCGGTGCAACAGATGGTGGCGCAGGGTGATTTCGGCACCGTGCAGCATCAGCACTTTTCGCTGTTTCGACGGCCCTTCAAGACCGGTTCGGGCGGCTGGCGCTACGACCCCGCGCGCGTCGGCTCCTGGGTGCTGGAAGAATTGGTGCATTTCATCGACCTGGTGTTGTGGTACGGCGCTGACAACGGCATGCCGCAGCAGGTGAGCGCATTCGGAGGCGACACCGCCAAACGCCTGCCCGACCAGTTCACAGTGGTGCTTGAGTGGCCCAACGGAGCGACTGCCGTGCTGAACCAGTGCCTGAGCGGATTCGAGCACCACACCGTGCTCGAACTCGCCGGAAGCGCCGGCGCCTTGCGGACCTGGTGGAGCGGCACCATGGACCGCACGCTTACGCCGAGCTTCGAGATGAAGCGGCGGATCGGAGAGGCCGATGCGCAAATCATCACGATCGCGCAGTCGGGCGAGGTGTTTGAACTCGAGGAAAACCTGCGCCAGGCGCTGGCCGGATTTGCACAAGGCCGCTCGATTCTGCCGGCTCGGGAGGCGCGGGTCAGCGTAGCGGTATCGCTGGCCGCAGAACGCGCGTGGGCCGAGCACAGACCGGTGCGGCTCGACGAAGCGGCTGGCGCTGGATAATCTGTCAAACGGGATCGGCAATGTCGCCAGCCCCCGTCGCCCGAACCCCTGCCCGCCATGAAACTTGCCACCTGGAACATCAACTCCCTGAAAGTACGCCTGCCCCAGGTCATCGACTGGCTGGCGGCCAACCCGGTCGACGCCCTGTGCCTGCAGGAACTCAAACTCAGTGATGACAAGTATCCG
>Ga0209390_10002012_pt1 | contig 37079 bp, 11 predicted proteins | sample BON01_FD_187212 | JGI IMG/M metagenome (GOLD analysis project Ga0209390, IMG submission 187212) | Freshwater microbial communities from Lake Bonney liftoff mats and glacier meltwater in Antarctica - BON-01 (SPAdes) (version 2) | ecosystem: Environmental > Aquatic > Freshwater > Ice > Glacier...
CGCCCCCCGCCTCCCCCCCCGCCGCCGCCGCCGCCGCCGCCGCCGCCCGCTCCCTCGCCAGCGCTGCCGCCTCCCCCCTCAGCGCGGCGTCGTCCGCCGCCCTGAGGCGCGCCAGAGCGCCCGCCTGCGCCTCGCCCGACAGCTTGCGGAACTCAAATACGCTCTTGTCCCCCACGTCGCCCTCGGCCGGCTGCCCGGCCTTGCCGAGCGCCAGCGCCAAGGCAGCTAGCGCCGCGGCCGCCCCCAGGAGCGGAACGGCGGCGGACGCGGGCCGCCACGCCGCCGACAAGAGGTGCGTCAGGCACAGCGCGGGGAGGGCGAGGGCCAGCGCGGCCGCCTCGGGCCGCCGGAAGCAGAACCCCTCCTTCACCGCGACGCCCGCGGCGGCGGCGGCCAGCGGCCCGAGCAGCAGGACGTCTGGCCAGGGGTGGGCGGCGGCGTGCACTAGCACCGCCTCCTCGCCGCCGAGGCGGATCGCCAGGGCGCCGCCGGCGCCCAGGAGCCACAGGAGCTGCACGAAGCGCTTGAGCGGGGTGACGTAGACGTGGATGAGAATCAGGCCGGCGCCCAGCGGGAGCGCGCCGCCGGCGAGCAGCGCGTCGAGCGGCACCGGCGGCAGTTGCGGCGGCAGTTGCGGCGCTGACGGGGACAGCAGCAGCATCTCTGCGGCGGCGCCCGCGCCGCACAGCGCGGAGGCGGCCAGGCACGCCCGGTAGCCCCACACCTCGGCGTAGTCCGCGGGCTCCATGGACCAGGGGCCGTAGGCGCCGTCAAACACGGCCGCCTTTTTCGGCTCTGGTGAGCCGTTGCCGCCCCGGCCGCCGCCGCCGCTGCCGGCGCTCGCGCCCGGCGGCGGCGCGCGCTGTCGGCGGGGACGCGGAGGCGTTGACCGCGGGATGGCGCGCGACATGCGCATCGAGCGCGACGTGACCGCGGCGGCCGGGCAGGATCCCATGGCGTTCGCCATCATCTCGCTTTCCCCCTTTCCCCCTTTTTGTCGGGATTGTCGCCCTTTCCGAAAAAGATTCTGGCCCTTGGTTCCCGCGGCGGCGTGGTGATTTCACTGCGAGTGATTGCGCGCGTGGTGATTAATGCGTTTGCGGGGAATGGGGCCAGCGGCATTCGTCTGGTACACGCGCGCGCCCCGCTTTGTTCTCTCGCCGACGGCCCACAGAAATCGAGAAATCACCCCCCCCCCCCCCGCGAAATGGAACGACGACGACGACGACGCTCAAAGAGGGGAAAAGTTCTTGCTTCAGCTGGAGAGGATGCGTGTCAAACCAAGCGAATCGATCAAGCGCACGCCCACTCGGCCTGCCGCAGCATCGCGCGCACCGCGCCCTCCAGCGCGGAAAGGGCCGCCACGACGGCGAGCGGGGCGCCGGACGGCAACGGGAAAGCGGCGGCAGCGGCGCCGCCCGCCGCCCCCGCCCCTGCCGCCGCCAGCGCCGCCGCCTCTCCCTCCACCCGCGGCCTCGGGCGCGCGACCTGCCCGGTCGGCGCGCCGGGCGCCGCGCTCGCGGGCGAGGGGGCGAACACGACCAGAGGGCCCGCGGCCGAGCGCAGGTTCGCGTGCAGCGGCACAAAGCCGCCAGCGCCGCCGCCGCCGCCCGCCGTCTCCTCCGCGCCCGCCGCCGGCAGCAGCGCGAGGCGCCTGACGGGCTCCATCACGAGCGCCCCGCCGCCGCCCGCGCCCGCGCTGCCCGGGTGGGCCGAGCGCGGCACCGCGACGACCCGCGGGCGGGGCGCCGACGACGACGACGGCGGCGCCTCGCGGGCGAGGTCGGCGAGGGCGGCGCGGTCGGCCGCGCGGCGCGCGGCGCGGACCGCGGCCCAGCCGGCGGCGGCGGCGGCGAGCAGCGGGGCCAGGCGCGGCGGCGCCTGGGCGGCGGCGGCGGCGGCGCAGGCGTCCGCGTCCGAGGTACCAGCGGCCGCGGCGGGGGGCGCCGCGCGCGGGCGCAGCAGCCAGCTGAGCGCCAGGGGCCGCAGCGTGGCCGCCAGGAGGCCCTCTTCCTCCTCCTCCTTGCCGTCGTCGTCGTCGCCCTCGTCTGTTGGCTTTCCTCGTCCTCGCTGCCGCAGCGCGGCGCCCCCCCTTGCCGCCTGCTGCTCCTGCTGCTGCGGCGGCCAGGCCGGCGGCGGGTCGGACGTCCACGGCACCACGGCGGCCGCCAGCGCCGCGTGCAAGGTGCCCGGGGGCGCGGGGGCTCCATGGTCGGTCGCGGCGCGCCCCCCCCGCCGCGCCGCCGCCGCCGCCGCCGCAAACGAAGGCGGCGGCGCGCCAGCCGCCGCGCGCGCCGCCGCGCGCGCCTCGCCCGCCAGGGCGCGCCGCGCCGCGCGCCAGAGCGCAGCGCGGTGACGCGCGAGCAGGAGGGCGTGCACGCGGACGGCGCCCACGTAGACGCGGCGGCCCCCGTCGCCAGAAGGGGAAGGGTGGGGGGGCGAGGAAAAGGAGGGCGGGCCGAAGCCAGCCGCGGCGCCGGCGCCGGCCGCGCCCTCTCCTGGCCCCCGCCGCCGGCCGCCGGCCGCCGTCTGGACCCTGAGCCCCCCGCCGGGCGCGCCCGGCCGCCCGTCGCGGAGCAGCAGCAGCACGGACGGGCCGCTGCCGCCCCCGTCGCCCGCTTCCGCGGCCGCCCCCGCCGTGCGCCGTCGCTGCCGCCGCCGCCGCCGCTCGCCATTGCCGCCGTCGCCGGCGCCGTCGCTGCCGCCCTCCCCCCCGCCGTCTCGATCCTCGTCACCGCTGCCGTCACCGCTGCCGTCACCGCTGCCGTCACCGCTGCCGTCGCTGCCATCACTGCTGCCGTCGCTCCCGTCGCTGTTGTCGCCGCCGCCTCCCCCGCCGCCGAGCAGCAGCGCGTCGGCGATTGCCTCGAACGGCGCGTCCGGCCGGCTGTCGGCGTGCGGCGCGGGCCTGAGGCGCCACGCGCGCTGCAGCCGCGCGCACTGGCCGAAGAAGGCGTCATCGCGGCGCGCGGCGGCCCGCAGGGCGGCGGCGCCCGCGGACAGCCGGCGCGCGCTCGCGTCCAGCGCGGTGCGGCGGCGGGCGGCGGCGAGGCAGGCGGCGCGGGCGGCGGCCGCCGCGCGCTTGCGGCCGAGGCCGCCGCCGGCCTCGCACGCGGCGATCGCGAGGGGCGGGGCGGCCGGCGCGCCGCCCCCGGGGCCTCCGCCCGAGGCGCCCGAGGCGGCGGCAGGGGTGCCCCCGACGGCGGCGCCCGCGGCCCCGCCCGTGCCAGCGCCCGCGCTCCCGGCCGTCGCCGCGCCGCCCGCCGCGCCCCCGCCGCGCCCCGGCGCCGCGCCGCCGCCCGTCCCGCCCGCGGCCCCCGCCGCCCCGCTTGCCGACTCCAGGGCCCCGCGCTGCAGGCGGTCCAGCAACAGCAGCACGGCGTCCAGCTCGCCGCGCGCCGCCACGAGCAGCTCGAGCGCTGCCTCGGGCCTCGGCGCCTTGTCCTCCTCCTCGCCCTCTTCGCCGCCCCCCTCGCCGCCGCCGCCGCCGTCGTTCTTTTGCCGCCCCTCGCCAGCGGCTTGTCCTCGCTGCATCGCCGCGTGCTCCTGCCCGTCACGGCCTGCCTGCGAGAGCTGCTGCTGCTGCTGCCGCTGCTGCTTCAGCTGCCGCTGCTCCCGCTGCCGACGCTGGCTCCGCCGCCGCCTCTTGCTCGCCCGCGCACCCTCCTCCTCCTGCTCGTCCTCCTCGCCGCCTTCGCCGCCGAGGCTCTCCAAGTCGTCCTCCTCGTCCTCACCACCCTCGTCCTCCTCGCCCGCCGAGGCCTCCTCGCCGTACCGCATGTGCCGCCACAGCTCCGCTCGCAGCGCCGCGCCGGCCGCGGCGTCCTCCTCGCCGGCCGCCGAGATTTCGCGCACGCGCTTGGCGGCCAGGGGCGGGCGCGCGCCGGCGGCGAAGGCGACCACGTAGGGGGTGCGCTGGGCCGTGGCAACGGCGTCCGCCTGCTGCTGCTCATGGTCTTGCTCGGCGGCCGCCATCTCGGTTCAAAAGTGCGGGAGAGCGGAGGGGAGGAAGGTGTTTGTCGTCGTCGCCTTTTGCTCGACTCCCCCCGTCCTCGCTGTACCGATCACTCGTTGAGGGTCCTGATCTGTGGAGTCCGTTGGTGGGGCTTTAGCGTGAGTATTTGGCATGTAGGGCGCGGGACACGCCCTTTAGGTGCGAGCCGCGACCGCAATCCGACCAAGCGGCGACCGACGCCGACGCCGACGCCGACGCCGACGCCTTTCTTCAAGCGTCAAGCATACCAAACAGTTTCTCCCTTCACAGCAACCGCGACGAATCCAAACCGATGAATCCCCCACAGCCTCAACCCGATCCGATGGCCACGGACGACGATCCTGGGCGCCAGGGGGCGTTGGAGGCTGCGCGCATGATGCCTCCCCCCCTCCCCCCCCGCGCAACCGCAGCGGCCCTCCCGACACTGTTCCCTCTGCGCCGCGCGGGACCCGCGGTCGGAGCGGCGGCGGGGCCCGCGGGGGCCGACGCGGGCGTGCGCGCGACCAATGACGACGCCCAGGTCAGCAAGCTGTGAGTATTTGAAGGCGACAGCCGCCGTTGTGTGAATCGATCGGGGGACGAGACGACGCGACCGGCGCCGCCCGCCCGCTCCACATCGCCCGCCCGCCCGCTCTTTGCGGCCACCCCCTGAGCGGCCACCCTCTGAAAAACCAAAACCGAAAAACAGCTCCGCCGTCAGCCGCGGGTACTTCGACGACCCTTTCGTGGAGATGTTTGTGCGGCGGCCGCAGCGGCGGTCGCCGCTCATCAACCGGGGTGAGCCGCCGGCGTCCGCGAGCGGGCAGAGAGATAAAGGGGGGCGCCGCGCTGGCGCCCTCCTCGTCTTTTTCTTTGCGACGACCAAAAACTCGTCTGAACAAGGAACAAACGCCCGCGTCCTCCCTCCTCCTCCCTCCCTCAACACAACAACAACAACAACAACTCACAGGGTACTGGGCGCGCCACGCCACCATGCGCCGCGTCATCCTCGCCTTTTTGCGCCACTACGCGCCCGCGGAGGGCCCAGCGGCGGCGGCGGCGGCGACGGCAACGGCCTCGGGGGAAGAGGCCCCGCCGCCGCAGCCGCCGCCGCAGCCGCAGCCGCAGCAGCAGCAATCCCGGCCCAAGCAGCCCCAGCAGCACCAGCCCACGTGCCAGGTCGTCGTGCTCGGCGCCGGCTACGACACCACGTGGCTGCAGCTGTGCCGCGAGCACGACGCCGCCGCCGCCGGCCTCGCCCAAGCGCGGCCGGCGGATTCCTCCTCGCCGCCGCCGCCGCCGCCGCCGCCGTGGGCGGGCGGCTTTGGCGGCGGCGGCGGCGGAACCTCTTGCCCCGCCGACCCAGGCGCGGGCGGCGGCGTGCGCCCGGGGCGCGACGTGGCCGACGTGCGCGCGCGCGTGCGCTGGGTCGAGGTGGACTTTCCGGACGTGGTGGCCGGCAAGGCGCGCGTGCTGCTGTCCGGGCCGCATCAGCAGCACCACCACCAGCGGCAGCAACCTGGCGCAGGCGGCGGCTTGTTTTCCGAGCGGGCGCCGCCCGCTGCCGCCGCCGCCGCCGCCGCCGCCCCCTCCCCAGCCGCCGCTGCCGCCGAGCAGGCCCGCGCGCTCGTGCGCGCGCAGCTCCTCCTCGACGGGTGCGATCCTCCTCCCTCTCACATGCCCCCGGAGATCCTCGGGCGCGCGTACGCGTCCGTGGGCGCCGACCTGCGCTTCCCCGAGGCGCAGCTCGGCCCGGCCCTGGTCCGCGCCGGCGCGGCGACGGCGGCGGCGCATCCAGCGGCGGCGGCCGCGGCCACGGCGGGCGGCGGCGGCGGCGGTCAAGGGGCGGCGGCGGCGGCCGTGTCGCTGTCTCTGCCGACGCTGTTCGTGGCCGAGTGCGTGCTGGCCTACCTGGAGCCGGCGGAGGCGCGCGGCCTGCTCGAGTACATCGGGCGCTGCTCGGCGGCCGGGGCAGGACCGACGGAAACGGCGGGCGGCGGCGGAGCAGAGGCGGAGGCGGCGGCGGCGGCGGCCGGCGGCGCTGCGGCCGGCGGCGGCGGCAATGGCAGCGGCGGCGTGCCCGCGGCCGTGCTCGCGTACGACGTCGTCTCGCCCGACGACCCCTTCGGCCGGCAGATGCAGGCCAACCTCGCCGCTCGCGGGTGCCCCATGCGCGGCGTGCGCGCGGCGCCCGACCCGCCCGCGCAGGCGGAGCGGCTCCGCGCGGCGCTGGCGGGCGGCGGCACGGGCGGCGGCGGCGAGCGGGCGGCGCAGGCCGCCCCTTGCTGCTCCCCCTCGTCCGCCCCCGCGGCAGCCGCGGGAGGCGGCGCCCTGGTCCGGGCGGACGCCATGTGCATGTCCGAGGTGTGGTCGCGCACCCTGGCGGTGGACCTGGAGGCGGCGGCGGGGTCGGGAGGAGGAGGAGGGGCAGGAGCGGCGGCGGCGGCGGCGGGGGCGGCGGCCTCGCCGCCGCAATCGCCCTTTCCGCCGCTGCGGCAGGGCGCGGCCGCCGGGCTTGGCGGCGGCGGCGAGCGGCGGCGCATCGAGCGCCTCGAGCCTCTGGACGAGCTGGAGGAGTGGGAGCTGTTCGGGCGGCACTACTGCGTGGCTCTGGGCGTGCGGGAGCCGCTCGAGAGCCGCCCTCCGGGGGGGACGCCGGCGGACGAGGAGCGAGAGGGGGGCGCGGCGCCCGGCGGCTTGTGGGGCGCGCTTCGGCGCGCGCTCCGGCCGCCGCTGGCCGTGACGGCGCCGTCGTCCGCCGCTGGGCGCTGAGGAGGCGGTGGTGGTGGGTGTCTAGTTGTGACCGCATGTAAACGCCGCCTCGGTGTGGGTTTTCCAATACGCGCGCGCCGCGTCCAAAAAAGTTCGAAAAAAAGCGAACGAACCAGAGGCGCGGACGAAAAATCGATCGGCGGCGGCGCTCGCCCCACTTTTGCTTTGCAACCGCCTGAGAGCTCCTGAAGCGCGTCCGCCTCTTCTCCTCGCACACCATCCCCGTCGTGGTCGAGGGCGGGCGCAGCGCGCCCCGCCGCGCCGCTGCCCCCGCCACTGCCGCCGCCCCGCGGGCTCGCCCGCCGCCGCCGCCGCCGCAGCAGCACCCGCACCCGCACCCGCACCGGCCGCCGACGCCCGACGCCGCCGCCGCCAAGATCCAGGCGGCGTGGCGCGGCGCCAAGTCGCGCCGCGCCCTCGCCGCCGCGCGCGCGGTGTCGGCGTGCGAGCGCCAGGCCGCTGCTCTGGAGGACCTCTTCCGCGCGTGCGCCAGGCGCGCCGCCGCCGACGCCGTCAACGAGCCAGAAAACGAAACGCCACAAGCAGAGAAAACCTTTCTAAAAGACACGCCTCGGACGACAGCGGACGGCGACGGCGACGGCAACGTCGGCAAAGCTGCTGTGGTTCGCATCATGGACGCAACGCCGCCGTTTGGGCTGACGCGCCTCGCCTTCCTCGCTTTCGGAACGAGCGGACGCACGAGCGGCAGCTGTAGCAGCAGCAGCAGGCATCAGCAGCAGCAACAGCAGCAACAAGCAGCAGCAGCATCAGCAGCAACAGCAGCAGGCGCCGGCCGAGGAGCAGCCTACGACGCGCTCGCCCCCGCGCCCTTTGCCGCTGTGGCCTCCCGCCCGGCCTGCCGTCGCCGGCGCCGCCGCCCTCACGGAACGGGAACCCCCGTGGCTCCTCCGCCTGGGCCGCCTGCTCAAGCGCGCTGCCGCCGCGCGGATGCCGGCGGTGGCGGGCCCGGCGCACAGGAGCGACGACAGCGGCGGCACAGCCGCCGTCGCCGCCATCGCCGCTGTCGCCACTGCGCCGCCGCCGCCCCCGCTCCCGGCGTCACTCCAGCGTTATCAGCACATCAACGCGCCTATCGAGCAGCAAAAAGAGGGACAGAAGCTGTCGGCCCGGCGGCTGCGCGTGTTGTTGCCGCCGCCACCGCCGATAAAGCCGCCGCCGCAGCAGCAGCAACAGAAGCAGCGTCGGCCGCCGTCAGCGCAGCCGGCGCAGCAGCAGCAGCAGCTGCCGCTACTTTTGCCGCCCGTGCGGAATCTGTTGCAACACCGTCCGCTGCCGCTGCCGCTGCCTCCGACCCCGCCGGTCAACTTTCTCGGCGGCCACGGCGGCAGCGGCCTCGCGTCGCTGCGCGCCGCGATCGCCGCCGCCAAGCGCAGCCCCTCCCTCGCGCGGCCCGTGCTGCCCGCCTTTGCGCTGCAGCTTCCATACCACCAACTGCGGCCATCACTTCCGCGGCCCTTGCAGCAGCGGCAGCTCGGGCGAGCAAGCGGCTCGTCCCCCATCGCGGGCGCCGCAGGCCGCGCACCGTCCGGCGGTGGGCGCGGCGACAGCGGCGGCGGCGGTGGCGGCGGCAAAAGGCCCAGACCCAACGACAACGCGAGCTCGCCGTCACAACCTCAGCAGCCAGCGCCACTCTCTGCACCGCGGGAGGATGACGGCCACGGGCGGCAGATCGACGCGGCGGCGGCGGCGGCGGCCGCGGCGGCGGCGCCCCCCGCCAAGCGCGCGCGCGGCGCTCTGGGCCGCCGCCACCCGCGCCCCTGCCCCGCGCTTGCGGAGCCGTGCGAGGCGTTCTTTCAGGTGGGCAAGTCGGTCCTCCGCCTCTACCGCGCGCTCGAGGACGACGGCGAGGAGGGCGACGAGGGCGGCGGCGGCGGCGGCGCCCCTCGGGCGGCGCGCCCCGGCGTCGCGCGCTTCTTTGGGTTTTCTTGCGTGCGGGGAGTTTCCGGACTTGCGCGGGGGAGTGTTTCCTGGACTTGCGCGCGGGGAGTTTCCTGGACTTGCGCGCGGGGAGTTTCCTGGACTTGCGCGCGGGGAGTTTCCTGGACTTGCGCGCGGGGAGTTTCCTGGACGTGCGCGCGGGGAGTTTCCTGGACGTGCGCGCGGGGAGTTTCCTGGACTTGCGGGCCGTTGTCGAGGACGGTGACGCCGGGGAGGCGCGGCGCGTCCTGCGGGGGTGGGCGGGGCGGGCGGCGGGCGCGGGCGACGGGTGAAACAGGTGCGGGGGGGAGGTAGGGCGGCGGCCGCCGCGGTGTGTTGGCAGCGCGCCCCCCGGGTCCCGTCTGGGGGTGCCCCGTTTTTGTGAGGCAGAGGAGGGGAAATGATTCAGTATTAAAAGATAGGATGTCGCGGTCGCAACATAGGCAGATGCTGCAAGTATGCCCGAGAGAGGGAGGGAGGGACGCAAGGAGGGCGGGCGGGGGGCTGGGTGTGTTATTGGAGCGGCGGCAGCGGCGGCGTGCGGGCGGGGGGGGGCGGCGAGGAAAACGAAAAGCAGAAGGCGGAAAGAACACGAGAGGCGAAAACGAAACAAGCGACGAAAAAACATAAAATCAAGTCTCCTGCATCCGCGCCCCGCCTCCGCCGCTAGCGCCGCCGTGGAGGGGCGAGGGCCCGCGCGTCGTCCCGCGCGCGGGCGATGCCACGGCCGCGGCGGACGCGAGGGCCGCGGGCGACACCAACGCGACCACCCCCGCCCCCGCCGGCGCGCCCCCCCCCGCGCTCCCGCCGCCTGCGCCGTTTCCGCCGCACAGGCCGCTTCCGCCGACGGCGGCCCCGCCTCCGCTCCCCCCTCCTCCCCCTCCGCTCCCACCCACCACCCGCACGTGCGGCAGCGCCGCGACGGCCTCGGCCGACTTGACCTCGACCGCGGCGTCCGCCATGGCCGCGTCGACCGGCGCGGCGGCCGCGGCCGGCGGCTGCGGCCGCGAGGGCGGCGAGGCGGCGGCGGCGAATGCGGCGGCCGCGAGCGATCCCGGCGCGCCGCCGCCGTTTGTCGCCGCGGCCGCGGCCGCGGCCGCCGCCGTCTGCGCCTGCGCCTGCTGCTTCTCGCCCTCCTTGGCGAGCGCCCAGTCGGCGCTGTCAAAGTACTTCTGCTCGCGGGCCATCAGGTGCCCGCGCTTCTTGCCCTGCTTGAGGCCCGGGTAGCGCGCGCGCAGGAGGGCCTCCTGGCGCGCCTCCTCAGCGGCGGCCGCGGCCAAGTCCTGTTTTTTTGTTTTTGAGCGGGGGAGGGGGAAGGTGCCGCGCGGAGGAGAGGAGGGACGAGGACGGCGTGAGCGAGGGCGCGTGCGTCGTCGCGACGGTTGCACTGTTTTCGCTCCGTCGGTCGCGCGGGCCGGCCGCGCAAGGGAGCAAGGGGCGCGCGCGAGCGTTCCTTCGGGTACCCGGCCTCGATTGGGTCCCCTGCGGCTGGAGCAGGTCTCTTCTTACCATGCGTGGCGTTTTTGGCGGGACGGAAGGAGGAAAAAGAGGGACTTGTCGTCTCTGTCACGCGCAAACTCTCTTTTGCGGCAAATGGGAGAGAGAGGGGGCCGGCGCTGCCGAGCGCGAGCGAGTCAACTCGGACGAGTCGACGGACGCGCGGCCGCGACGGACGCACAAGAGCGCAAGGCTGAATGAAGTTTGTTGTGTTGCTTGTTTTGGGAGGGGGGTTGGCCTCCCAAACGCCGTGTGTGGTTGGTTGCGTGGTCGTGATGGTGTGGAAGGTCGGGCGTCGCGTGCTGCTCAGTGTGCGGGACGACCATTGCGAGAGCAGCGGGACCTCCCTTGAGCTGCTCCGTTCCCCATTGCCGCAAAGACGCCTCGCGTCGCCGGTCTGCCCCCCGGCGCCATGGCGACAGCCACCGGGCTTCACGCCGCGAAGCACGCGTCTCTCGAAAAAACCCCCACGACCCTCGGCCGAGAATTTACACGATCCTTGGTGATGATATACATGGATGCCTTTGGGGCGCGGTTGTTCGAGAACTTGGTGAGAAACAGCAGCGCGCCGTCCATCGAGCGAGACATAAACGCAAAAAAGGGACGCCTAGACACCATCACGAACTACACGGTCAGGAACCCAACGCGAGGCGCCGCGAGCGACGGCAGCGAGGGGGGCGCCTCCTCCCTCCGCCCTCGCGCGGCGCTCGGGCGGCGGCGGGGGCTGCTGCTGCTAGTGCTGCTGCTACTGCTGCTGCTGGCGCTGCTGCTGTCGCAGGGACGAGAGGGGTGGGCCTATGCGGGCGTCCGGCCCCGGCCCGCTGGAGCCGGGGCTCCCGCTCCCGCTCCCGCTGCCAGAGGGGCCGCCGCTGCCGCTGCCGCCGGGACTGCCGCTGCCGCTGCCGCTGCCGCTGCCGCCGCCGCCGCCGCTGCGGCTTGCGCTGCCGCTCGCGCCCGGCTCGTCGTCGTCGTCCTCGTCGCCGTCGCCGACCCCGCTCGTCGTGGTGGTGGCGGCGTCGCCAGCGGCGCGCGCGAGCGAGGCCGCCGAGCCCCGGCGCGCAAAGGGGGTGGCGGCGCCGGCTCCGGGGGCCGCGCCGGCGGCCGAGGCGGAAAAGCCGCCGCCGGTGCCGCCGCCGCCGCCGCTGCTGCCGCCCAACCCTCCGCCTCCTCCTCCTCCTCCTCCGCCCGCGCTGGCCTCGGACATCCGGTACGCAAACACGGGCGCCTGCTCGGAGGAGGAGAGGTTGGGCAGCACGGCGTCCAGGAGGGCGGTCAGCGCGGCGCGCGAGGAGTTGGGGGCGGCGACGGGCGGGCGGGGCGGGCGGGGCGGCAGCGGCAGCGAGGGCGGCGGGCGCCCGCCGGCCTCGTCCGGCGAGAGCGGGGACAGGGGCGTGGAGGAGGAGGCGGTGGCGGCCGCGACCGCGGCCGCGGCGGCGGCCGCGACGGCGGCGGGGTCGGCGCCGTGGGGACAGGAGGCGGAGGCGGTCGCGGCGGCCGCAGCGCCAGCGGCCATGGCGGCGGCGGCGGCGGCGGCGGCGGCGGCAGTGGCCGCAGCGGCGGCGGCGGCGGCCGCAGCTGCTGCCGCCGCGGCCTCGCCGTCCCCGGCCGCAGGCAGCAGGCCCCCTCCTCCTCCTCCTCTTCCTCCACCCGGGGCGTCACCGGTGTCGCTCGCGCGCCAGGCGCATCCCGTGGACGAGAGGCGCGTCGGGCGCGGCGGAGGGGGGGTGCCCGCGCCGGCGCGGCCGCCGCCGACGGCGGCCGAGGCAGCGGCAAAGGCGGCGGCCGCCGCCGCCACGCCGCCGTCGGCTGCTGCCGCTCCGGGGCAGCAGAGCAGCAGCGAGGAGGACGCCGGGGAGCGCGGGGAGGGCGCGGCCGAGGCGGTGCTCGCGCCGCCGCTCGGGCCCCCGCCGCCCCCTGCGCCCAAGAGCGGCAGCGAAAAAGGGACCGCGGGAGCGCCCGCGCCCAACGGAGAGGAGGGGGCGCCGCCGGCGGGGTCCGAGCCAGCGCCGCCTCCTCCTCCGCCGCCGCCGCCGCCGCCGCGGCCGTCGGCCGCCCACCAGGCCGCGGGCGAATAGCCGGGCTGCAGGCCGGGCCCGGGGGAGGGGGACAACGAGGAGGGCGCGGGAGACGGCGGGTAAGCGGCCGCGCGGCCGGCGACGGCGGGGGACGACGCGCCCGTCCGCGTCTCCCCGGCGAGGCCGCCGCCGCCGACGCCGCCCCCGGCGCCGCCCGGCGGCGCGCAGGAGGACGGGCGGCGGAGGGGGGGCCGCTGGTGGTGAAGGGCGTAGACGCGGAGCAGGCGCGCGGCGGCGGCCAGGGCCGCGGGGCGCTGCGGGTGCTCGTGGCCGGGCGCTGGCGCGGGGGCCGGCGAGGGGGCGCGGCCTTGCTGCAGCAGCTGCTGGTGCCGGGTCGTCGGCGGCGGCGTGTCGTCGCCCGCGGCCGACGGCGGCGGCGCTGCCGCCACGACCGCGGCGGCGGGCGCGACGGGCGACCCTGCCGCGCCGGAGGAGGCAGAGGCGGGACGTTCGACGGCGGCGGCGCCGTCCGGCCCCGCGTCTTCCTCCGGCAGCGCGAGGACCGAGAGCTCGTACAGCGGCGGCAGAGCCTCGGAGCTGAGCGTGCGGCGAACGCCGACGCTGGCGAGAACCGAGGGCGGGCGGGGGCCGCCGCTGTCGCCGTCCTCGCCGCCGCCGCCGCCGTCGTCGCTGCGGCCAGCGCCGGCGGCAGCGCCGGCGGCATCAGCGGCATTGGCGGTATCGGCGCCAGCGGCAGCGGCATCGGCGGCGGCGTCGGTGGCGGCAGCGCCGAGGCCGCTCGACGACGAAGCGCGGCGGCGGCGGCGCCCTCCGGCCGCCCGCCGCCACCGCGCCACGGCGCCCTCCACCGCCGCCCGCGCGCGCGCGCCGCCGCGCGAGAGCAGCGCGGCGGCCTTGGCGCCCGGCCCGGGGTCGTTCTGCTGGGGCGGCGGCGGCGGCGGCGGCGGCGGCGGCGGCGGCGGCGGCGGCGGCGGCGGCGGCGGCGGGTGCGACGGCTGGGAGAGCGCCGCGATGGCGGCCGCCGCAGCGGTCGCAGCGAGCGATACTGAGGCGGCAGCAGCGGCAGCGGCGGTGGCGGCCAGAGGCGGAGCCGAGGGGGAGGAAAAAGGGGGGCGGGGGGGCTCCTGACCGCCCGCCCCCTCCTCCTCCTCCTCCTCCTCCTCCCGCCGGGGAGGAGCCCCGGCTACGACCACCAGGGAGGTCGCCGTCGATGCCGCCGCGGCCGCGGCGGCCAATGCTCGCGGGGACAGGCCGACCGTTGCCGGCGGGAGAAACAAAGCAGGGCCGTCGACGCCGGCGTCGGCGCCGCCGCTCCCGTCGTCGCCGAGGCCGCCGCCGGCCGAGACGGCGCCCGCACCGGGCATGCCCGCGGGAGGAGGCAGCGCGACGCGCGCAAAGCCGCCGCAGCTGTCCCCGGCCGCCGAGCCGGGACGAGCCGAGTAGCCCCCGTTGCGCGCGGCGCGGCGCAAGGGGCAGAAGGCACCGCCGCCGTCCTCGTCGCCGTGGCCGTCGTCCGTGGCCGGGGCCGACGGGAACAGGGCAAAGGCGGCGGCGGCGGCGCCTGCCGCCGGCGCCCCTCCTCCTCCTCCTCCTCCGCCCTCGGCCTGGTCGTAGCAGGCGAACGGCTGCTGCTGCTGCTGCTCCTGGCGCTGCTGCAGGCGCCGGCGCGCCCGCTCCGCCTCGTCCGCCTCGTCGCGCCGGGCGGACGCCGCCGACTCGGCCGCCGACTCGGCCGCCGCCTCGGCCGCCGCCAGCGACGCCTCGGCCGCCGCCGCCGCCGCCGCCGCCTCCTGCAGCCGCCCCTCTAGCGCCGCCCTCAGCTCCAGAAGCTTTCCCGCGTTGAGCCCTTGCAGCGCCTCGTAGTTGACGCAGCCAAAGTCGACGTCGAAGGCGTCGGCGACGGCGGCGGCGGCGGCGGCGGCAGCGGAGCCCGGGCCGTCGGCGGGCGAGGGGGCCGACAGCAGCGCCGCGCGGCTGCGGCGCCGCCGCCCCGCTCCTCTGCGGGCGTCGAATCCGCTGCTGTCGGTCTCGTCCTCGTCCTCGTCGTCGTCGTCGTCGTCCTCCTCCTCCCCCGCCTCGCGCGGCGCCTGCTCCCCCTGCTGCCCGTCGTCCTCGCGCTGCCACCGCCGCTGTTCCTCCAGCTGCGTCGGGTAGATGTGCCGCGCGGGGGCTTCTGCGGCGGAGGCGGAGGCGGCGGGCGGGGGCATATCCTCTGCCGAAGCGGCGGCGGCCGCGGCCGACACGAACCCGGCAAACGGCGGCGGAGCGGGCAAGACGGGGCCGGCGGCGGCGGCGGCCGCTGCCGTCGTCTTGGCTGCTGACGCCGACGCCGGCTCGCGGTCGGGCGCCCCCTCGCTCCCCGGCCACATCGGCGCGGGCACGAGGAGCCGAGGCGGCTTGGGGGCGGACGCGCCACCGCCGCCCTGGCCGGCGCTCCCGCTCCCGCGCCCGCCGCTCGCGCCGCCCGCGCCGCCCGCGCCGCCGCCCGCGGACGAGTGCCGCGGCGGCAGCGAGGGCGAGGGCACCCAGCACGACATGGACGGCAGCGCCTGGAGCGGCGGCGCCGCGCCGGCGATCCAGCACTCCTCCGAGGGCGCCGGCCGCAGCTCGACGCCCCGGCCCGCGTCGACGTCGTCGTCCTCCCCTGACGCCGCCGCCCCCCCCTGGCCCCTGACGGCGGCCGCGACGCGTGCAAACGACGGCGGCAACGACTGGAGCGGCGGCGGCGGCGGCGGCGGTTGGTGGTGGTGGTGGGGTGGCGGCGGCGGGTGGGGCGGGGGCAGGGTCTGGGGCTGGAAGGACACGCGCGGCGTGGGCGCGCCGGCGCCGCCGGCGTACAGGCCGGCCATGAGCGCGCCAAAGCCGCCGTCCAGGCTCGCGCGCCTTCCGCCGCTCGCGCCACCGCCACCGCCGCCGCTCGCGCCACCGCCGCCGCTTGCTCCGCCGCCGCCAAATGCCCCCTGCGTCAGGTCGCATAGCATGCGCGCGAGGGCCGGCGACGCCAGGGCCGTCACGGGGCCGGCAGTCACGGAGACCGCGGGCAGGGCGGAGGAGCAGCACTCGCCGCCGCCGCCGCCGTGCGCCGTGGCGGAGGCGGAGGCGGTCGTGCCGGCGGCGGCGCCGGCCGCGGCGAGCGCGGCGGCCGCGGCCCCGCCGCCAGCCATGGCCGTCCCCGAGGGGTGACGGCTGCTGAGGCGGCGCAGCGCGCGGTCCAGGGACGCCGGGGGAAGCGGGGCGTCGCCCAGGTTGAGGCGCAGGAGGGAGGAGGGGGGCATGGCGGGGGGGCCCGCAGCCGGGGTCGGCGCAGGGGCGTCAATGGCGTTGGCGGCGGCCGACGACGAGGCGGCGGCGGCGGCGGCGCGAGCGCGCTCCTGCTGCTGCTCTTGCGGCCGCTGCCACCGGTCTGGCCCCTCGGGCTGGGCGAGCCGCATCGAGGCCGGCAGGGACGCGCGGCCGAGAGGCCGCGACTCTGCCGCCGCAAACGGCGCGGGAAAGGCGTCGAGGGGCACGGCGCTCCCGGGGCGCGCGAACGGCGACGAGAGCGTCGCGGCGCTGGCCGGCGGAGGCGGCGGCGGGGGCGGCGGCGGGGGCGGCGGGGGCGAGAGGAGGACAAGCGGCGGCGGCGGGGGCGAGAGGAGGACAAGCGGCGGCGGCTGCTGCCACGGCTGCCGCTGCTGCTGTTGCTGCGCGCGCTCGTCGCCGTCCGCCAGGGCCAGAGACGATGGCTCGGACGCTCCGGGGAGCGGATGCTCGATGAGCAGGCGGCCGGGGCCGGCGCCCCCGTCCGTCGTCGCCGCCGCCTCTCCCCCGGCGGGCGGCGGCGGCGGCGGCGGCGGCGGCGGCAGCGCCGACGACGCGGCCGCCGCCTCGGCCATCGGCTCCTCCTCCTCCGGCTGCGGCCGCGGCTGCTCGAGCTGCAGGTCGCGCTCCAGGGACAGGCGGCTGATCGGCTTGCGGCTCGCAAAGTAGGACGTGTCCGGCACCGCCGAGGGCGCCACCACGACCGAGCAAGGCCCGCCGTGGCCGCCGCCGTGGCCGTCGTCCGTTGCCGCCGCCGCCGCCGTTCCCGCCGCCGCCGCCGCTGACGCCGCCGCCGCCACGGGCACAAACACGGCCTTCTGGCGCGTCAGCTGCGCCCAGTCTAGGCCCGCGAAGAAGGGGTGCGCCTTGACCTCGGCCGCGCCCGCCGAGCCCAGGCGCGTGCGCGGGTCGGGGTCGAGGAGTCGCTCGACCAGGTCGACGAGCTCGGGCGTCAGGGGCGGCTCCTCCTCGTCGTCCTCGTCGTCGTCGTCGCCGTCGCCGCCGCCGCCGCCGTCACCCTCGCCGCGCCCCCGCCCCTCGCCCCCCGCCGCCGCCGCCGCCGCCTCCGCCGCGGGCCGCCGCCCCAGCAGCTCCTCCGGCCACGCCAGCCGACGGTCCAGGATGTTCTCGAAGATCTCCTCGGGCGTCCCCGCGTGGAAGGGCGGCACGCCCACCACCAGTTCGTAGAGCAGCACGCCGAGCGCCCAGAAATCCACCCCGGGGCCGTCCCCTAAGCCAAGAAGCAGCTCGGGCGCCAGGTAGTCCGGGGTGCCCGCGGCCGTGCGGCGGCGGCGCGGGGGCGCGGCGAGCGGGGAAGAGGCTTTGCTCGCGGCGGGCGCGGGCGCGCTCGGGTCCGAGGAAGGGCCCGGCGGCGGCGCGGGGCCGGCAGCGGCGGCGGCGGCGGCGTCGTCGCGCGCGTGGGGCGGCGACGGCGCGCGCCAGCGCTGAGCGGCTCGGCCTCCGCTGCCGGTAATGAGGGCGTCGGCGAGGGCGCGGTCGAGCGCGCCGTCGCTGTGGCGCCGAACCAGGGAGCCGCAGGCGGAGAGAGCGACGGAGAGGGCGGCGGTGGAGGGACCAGCGGCGGCGGTGCTGTCGGCGGTGCCGTCCCCCCCCCCGCCCTCCTCCGCCGCTCCGCTTGCCGCCGACGCCAGCACCGCCGGCGCCTCTGCCGCGCCCACCCGGCGGCCGTGGTGGTGGTCGCGGCGGTGCGACTGGCCGTGAACGTGGCCGTGACGGCGATGGTGGCGGTGATGGGAGCGCTCGGAAGGCGGCGGCGCGCCCAGAGCGCCGCCGCCGTCTCCGCCGCCGTCGCCGGCGACGGACGCTGCCGCTGCTCCCGCCCCGGCCTCAGCCTCCTCGCCCGGCCTCCTCGGCCGGACCGCGTCCGTCGCGGACATGCGCCGCCTGCTGCCGTGAGGGCCGCGGTGGTGGTGGTGGCCGTGACCGTGGTGGTGTTGCTGCAAAGGCGGCGCCGCGGGCGACGGCGCTCTCCGCCGCCCCCCCCGGTCGTCGCCCCCGCCGTCGTCGCCCCCCACCCCGTCGCCCTCCTCCTCCTCCTCGGTCCTGCCCTCCTCCCACGCCCCGCGCGCGACGGTCGACAGGCCAAAGTCCGTCAGCTTGAGGTGCCCGTCAGGCCCCACCAGCAGGTTGTCCGGCTTGATGTCGCGGTGCACCACCCCCATGGCGTGGAGGTGCTCGAGCGCAAGCAGCGCCTCGGCCGCGTAACCCCGGGCGTCGCGCTCCGGCAGCCTCCCGACGCTCCGCAGCAGCGAGTACAAATCGCCGCCGCACAGGTACTCCATGACCAGGTAGAGGTGGTCAGGGCCCGCAAACGAGTAGAAGAACCGGACGACGTGCGGGTGCGTGGACGCGCGGCTGAGGATGGCGCGCTCCTGCAGCACGGCCCGGCTCATGTTTTTGTTGAGCGTCTCTCGCTTGGACAGGCATTTCACGGCGAACACGTCGCCCGTGGCGCGCTTGCGCACCAGGTAGACGCGGCCGTAGGCGCCGCGGCTGATGGTGTCGATGAACTCAAAGTCGGCGATGGACAGGCCGCCCGCGCCGCCGCCGGAGGAGGAGGCCGGCGGCTGCGCGACGCCGGCCGTCGTTGGCGCGAGGAGCGTCGTCGTCGCCAGCGGGCCGCCGCCGCCGCCTCCGCTGCCGCCCTCCTCGGCGGTGGTGCTGTCGAGCGAGTGCAGCGGCGGCGGGCAGCCCTCCGACGGGCCGCGCTGCAGCTGTTGGAACAAGTAGGGAGGCGGCGGCGGGTCGGGGGCGGCGGCAAAGGAGGAGGAGGGGCCAGAGTCATCGGCGTTGGCGTTGGCGGCGGCGGTGGCGTTGGCGGCGGGTTGGTCGCCGCCGCCGCCGCCGGCCGCTTGCTGCTCCTGCTGCTCGTGCTCCTGCTCCTGCAGCTGCTGCTGCTGCTGCTGCTGCTGTTGCAGGTGGCGCGCCCGCCGCGCCCTGCGCCGGTCGCGCCTGGCCCCCTCGCGCCGCGCCTCCCGCGCCAGCAGCGCCGCCTTGCCCGCCACCGCCCCCGCGGCCCGGTGCGCCAGCGTCAGCGGGACGGCCAGCCCCCTCGCCGCGCACTCGCCCGCGGGCAGCGCCCACGCCCCCGCGGTCAGGACCTGGGTGAGCAGGGCGAGCTCCTGCGCCAGGCGGGAGGCCCTGCGGGCGGCGCGCAGGGTGGAGGCGGCGCGCAGGGACTGCGGGGAGAGAGGGGGCGGGGCGACGGCGGCGGCGGCGGCGCCGCCGTTGCTCAAGCCCGCCGCCGCTGCCGCCGCCGCCGCCGCCGCTGCGTCGTCCGCCGCCCGCTGCTCCTCCGCGTCCGCGCCCCCTCTGCCCGCCTGCTGCGCCTCGCGCAGGGCGCGCAGCACGTGCGACACGTCCGGCACCAGAGCGTCCGGCCATACGCCGTGCCGCAGCTGGTCGTCGACCCAGTCGGCCAGCGCCGCGACCTGGGCGTCGGCCAGGGCCAGCGGCGCCGCGCGCTCGAGCGCGGCCGCCGCCGCCGCGCGCGCCGCCGCCTCGCGCGCCCCGGCGCCGCCCGCGCCGCCCGCGACCGCGGCCGCGCCCCTCTGCTCGCGGACGCCCCGGAGGGCCGCGCGGTGCGCGCGCCGGTGCGAGGCGGCCGCGCCGTCGGCCAGGCGCCGCGTGATCGCGCACAGCTCGCCGTGCGCCATCAGCAGGCCCGCCGCCCAAGCGCCCTCGCAGACGCTGCAGTTTAGCAGCAGGGGGCCCGCGCCTGCGAGCGAGGACGAGAAGGGCGGCGGCGGCGGCGCGGGGGCGTCGGCGTCGGCGTCAGCGTCGGCAGCGTCGTCGGCGGCGGCGTCGGCAGCGTGGCGCAGGGTCGCTGGAGCGTTCGAGACGTCGCCCGCCTGGGGGATGACCGGGACCGCGTTGCCGCCGCCGGGCAAGTCAGGGTAGAACGACGCGCAAGGGCGGGCGGCGGCAGCAGAGGCGGCCGCTGAGGCGGCCGAGGCAGCGGCCACTGCGGCGGCGGCGGCCGCGGGCGGGGGCAACAAAAAAGCGCGGCCGCTGCTGCCGTCCGCCGCCAGCGGGGGGGCCTGGCGCATGCACTCGGCGGCCGCGCCGAGGGCGGCCGCCGCCGCCGCCGCCGCGGCCGCGGCGATGAGCGGGCCGGGGCCCTCGGACGACGGCGACATCGACGAGGGCGGGACGCCGCCGGCGCCGCCGCCATTACCGCCGCCGCCGCGCGCCAGCTCTGCCGCGGCCACCGCCGCCTCGAAGGCCGCGGGCCCCACCCGGCTGGCGGCCTCCCGCTGCGAGCGCGCGTCGCCGTCGCGGTCCCGGACGCACAGCGGCACCAGCAGCAGCGGCGCCGCCGCCGCGGCGCCCGCCGCCGCCGCCGCCGCCACGACGCGCGCCGGCGCGCCCGCCAGCGACAGCGGCGCGCCGGCGGCCGCCGCCGCCGCCACCAGCCTTTCGAGCGCCCAGCGCTGCCTCTGCCGGCGGTCCGGGCCCGGGTGGAAGTCGGCCGCGGCCAGGTGGGCGGCGGCGGCCGCGGCGGCGGCGGCGGCCAGCACGGCCGTCAGCTCCGTGGCGGGCGCCGGAGCCTCTGCGGGGGCGGCGGCGGCGCCTTCGGAGGGGCCAGCTTTGGTGGCTGCTGCCGCCATTGCCGTCGCCGTCGCGGCGGCTGCTGCTGCTGGGGCGGCGGCGGCGGCAGCAACGGTTTGGGCAGTGTCCCCCTCCCCCTCTCTCTCGCCCTCTGCTGCGCCCGCAGCGCCAGGGATAGGCAGCTGCGACGCCCACCGGGCCGCGCGCCGCACCAGCGCGCTCCTGCCGGCGCCGGCCGCCGAGGCAAGCGCGGCGGCGGCGGCGGCGGGCGCGCCGCGGACGAGCGCGGAGGCGGCCGCCGCCACCACCGCGGAGGGGCCGACCGGCGGGGGCAGCTCCCGCAGGCGCCTGTGCCGGCTGTGCGCGGCGGTCGTGGCGGTCGAGGGCGAGTGGAAGCCGTCGCGGCGGGCCGCGGCGCCGGCTGGGATCCTCGCGGCCGCGTAGAGGGGGCCGCCGTCGCTGCCGCTGCCCGCATCGCTGCTGCTGCAGGCGCCCCCGTCGTCCGCGCTGCCGCCCGCGCCCCCTCCCCTTGCCCCGCCTGCCCCTCCCCCTCCTCCTCCTCGTCCCGGGGACGTCAGGGCGGCGGCGTGCACCACCGCGGCGGCCAGCCGCCGGCGCAGGCTGGGGTGGCCGCCGCGGCGGCGCGAGCCGGCCCCGCGGCCCCACGGGGGGGTGATCGGCCCCCCGCTGCCGCTTCCGCCGCCGCTGCCGCGGCCGCCGCCGCCGCCGCCGCCGCCGCTCTCGAACTGCTGCCGCCAATGCTGCATGCCGGGCGAGGAGGCCGACGCCGAGGACGGGGCGGGGATGGCGGCGGCGGACGCCAAGAAGAAGGCGCGCCTGAGGGGCGAGGGGCGGCGGCCGGCGGCCCGGGCGTCGGCGCGGGCCTCGTCGTCGTCGTCGTCGTGGCCGGCGGCCGTCGCGGCCACGGACGACAGGGCGGGCGAGCCGGACGCCGCGAACTGCGAGGAGGCAAACTGCGAGGAGGAGGCGAACTGCGAGGAGGCGAACTGCGAGGAGGAGGCGAACGGCGAGGAGGCGGCGGGGGAGGAGGCGGCCGGCGGGCGCCCCGCGGTTGCCACGGCGGACGCCGCCGCCGCCGCCGCCGTAGCCAAGAGCGAGCCGAAGCTGCGGCTACGGTGGCGCGCGGCGGCCAGCGGCGTGAGCGGGAGGCTCCAGGCCGGCGCCGCCGGCGCCGGCGCCGCCGCCGCGGCCCCCGCCGCCGCCGGCTGGGTCTCCTGGCGGCGGTGGCCCTGGGAAGCGGCGGCGCCGCCGGCCGCCGGCGGCGGGCCCGCGGCAGGGGGCGGGCCGTGCGGAAAGAGGGCGGCGGCGGCGGCGGCGGCGGCCGCGCTGCTGGTCGCGGCCGCCCAGCCCGCACGCACCGATGAGGAGGAGGGCGAGGGGTCGTCGCCGCGCCCGCCCCCGCCGCCCCCCGCCCCTCGTTGGCTGGCAGGGCTCAGCTGCCCCTCCGCCTCCGCCTCTGCTGCCTCGGCGTTCGGCGCCAGGCGGCGCAGGCGCGAGAGGAGGGACGCGAGCGACATGCGCGGCGGCGGCCCGTCTCCCGAGCCGCCGCCCTGTCGGGCCGTCTCTTGCGCCCAAGCATCGGTGGGGGGCGGCGAGCGAGGGGGCGCGGCGGCGGCGGCGGCGGCGGCGGCGGCGGGCGCAGCAGCCTCCGCGGCGGCACCGTCGGCAGCACCGGCCGGCGCAAGCGGGTGTGCCGTCGCGGCCTCGGGCCCTGCCCGCGCCGCCGCGGCCCCCCCCCCCTCGCCTCCTCCGCCCGCTCTCCTCGCGGCCGCCGCCGCTTCCGCCGTCGCCGCGGCGATCGTCGCCGAGCGGAGCGCCGCCGCCAGCGCCAGAGCCGCCGCCGCCGCCCCCCCGCCCCCCCCGCCGGACAGAGGGGTCGTCGTGTGGGGGTGGCCGGCGGCGGCGGCGGCGGCGGCGGCGGCGGTCGTGGGGACGGGTAAGTGGAGGAGGGCGCCGTCGTCGTCGGCGTCGTCGCTGTCGTCCACGTCGTCGCTGCTGCTGGGCGCCGGGGGGGGTCCCGGCGACGCCTGCTTTCTGAGCGCAGCAAGCGGCGCCGATGCCGCCGCCGCCGCCGCCGGCGGCCCCCTGCCGTGGCACGGGCGCAGGAGGCTCCGCGCCGGGGGCAGCGGCGGTCGCGGCTGCGAGGGCGGCCCGGACGACCCACTCGCCCGTGCCTCTGCCAGCTCTGCCGCCGCCGCCGACGCAAAGGGCGCCGCCGACGCAAAAGGGCTCGGCCGGGCAGCAAGGCCGCTGCCGCCAGCGCCGCCGCCGAGCGCCGTCCCGTAATAGCTCGAGCGCCGCTGCTGCTGCTGCAGCAGCATGGCCGCCGCGCCGCCGCCGCTGACCGACGACGCGCGCAGCGACGGGGGCAGGCCCGACCACAGCGGCGAGGGCGTGGCGCCTTGCCCTTGTTCGCCCTCCGCCCCCGGCACTCCCACCCCGGCGGCGGCGTGTCCGGCGGCGGCGGCGGCGGCGGCGACACCAGCATAGGCAGAGGCCGGGTGGCGCGAGGACGAGGACGAGGACGACGGCAGCACAACCATGCTGTTGGTCGACAGGAGGCCGGGCGGGCGGAGCAGCAGCAGCGAGGGGGGAAGCGGCCGCGGCAGAGAGCCCGCGACGCCCAAGGCCGCCCCGCCCCACCCGGAATAGCCGCCGCCGGGCGCGCCCCCGCCCCCGTCCCCGCCCCCAGCCGCCGCCGCCGCCCGCAGCGCCGCTGCCTCGGCGTCGCCCACGGCGCAGAGGCGGCTGCAGCGCGACAGCGCAAACAGCGCGCGGCTGTAGTGCCGCCTCAGGCCCGCGCCCGGCCCGCGGGGCAGGGCCGACCGCTCGCGCTCGAGGCGCGCGACGGTCGCCGTCACCACGCGCGCGAATTCAGCGGCGGGCTGCGCCAGGGCGCCGTCGACGGTGCGCAGCAGGGCGCGGACGGCGCCGCGCGACACGCGGCGCGCGCTGCCGCCGCCGCTGCCGCTGCCCGGCCTCTGCTGCCGCGGATGCTCGAAGCTGCCGCGGCTGCTGCTGCCGCTGAAGGGGCGCTGCTCCTGCTCCTGCTGCTGCGGCTGCTGCTGCGGGTCGAGGCTGCTTGCGCGGCAAATGACGCTGCTGCTGCCGCCGCCGAGCGGGACGGGCCCGGCGCCGCCCGCTCGGCCCGCGCCTGCGCCCGCGCCGTCGCCCTCGTCGTCGCCGCCGTCGCTGCTTCCGGTGTCGCCGGGCGCGCCGCCGCTCTCCTGCTGCTGCAGCCGGCGGTTCCGGCGTCGGCGGCGCTCGCTTTGCGGCCGCCGGCCCGACGACGGGGCGGCGGGCGCCGCCTCCTCCCCCCCGCCGCGGTCGCGGCCGCCGCCGGCTGCTTTGGGCGTCGTCGGCGTCTCGGCGCCGCCGGCCCGCCCCCCGATGCCGCGGCCGCCACCGTCGTCCTCGTCGCTCGGCTGCCGCGGCGGCGGCGGCGGCTGCTGCTGCGGTGGTGGCTGCGGCTGCCCGCCGTCCGACTCCCTCGGCGCCCACCGCAGCATCGCCAGCAGGTCGGTCCGCAGCGCGCCCAGGTCGGCGTCCGCCGCGAGCTTGGCCGAGCCAAAGGCGCCGGCGAGCGCCGCCGGCAGCTGCCAAGGCGCCGGCGGCGGCGCCGGCGGTCGCTGGTGCTGGTGTTGGTGCTGCTGCTGCGGCTGTTGGTGCTGCTGCTGCTGCTGCGCGGGCAGCGACGCCGTGAGCGGCCGCATAGGCGCCACCCACATGCGGCCGCCGTCGTTGTCGTCGTCCCAGTCGCCGCCGCTGCCGCCCCTGTGGCCGAAGAAAAAGGACGACGCTCCTCCTCCGCGCATGGCCGGCGGGGCGGTCGCGCGGACGGGCGGGCCGCGCCGGGCGTCGTCGGCGTCGGCGTCAGCGTCGGGCTGTCGCGCGGCCGACGATTTTGCTGTCGTTGTTGCTGCAACTGCTCCTGCTGCTGCTGCGCCTGCTGCTGTAGGCGGCGTCAGGGATGCCCGCGCCTTGGGGGAGATGGACCTCTTCACGTGGCGGAGGAGGAGGTCGTGGGCGCGTCCTCGTTTTCGTTCTGTTGTGGGGGGAGGTTTGGGCGGGAAGTCGGGGGAAAAAGGCACGAGGATTCAGCTTGTTGTTCTCGCGGAACGCAGCTTCTCCGCTGACGCTCGTTGAGCTCGACAGCCCAAACCCGAGAGACCCGTACCTTGATCGCGCACGAAGGCAGAGCGGGGAGAGAGGCTCCCGGCGAGCGTTCGGGCTCGTTTTGCGCGTCTCCTGCTCCCGCTTCCTCCGCCACCCGCTCAGACATTTGCCCCCCGGCTAGCGCCGGCGATTCGCCTTGCGCGCTCTGCGGCAGAGCCGGCTCGGCCGCATGGGCGACGGCACACACGCACGCGTCGTCCTTTGGGTTTGGCTGTCGCGTTGTGTTTCGAACCGTCGGCGCCCGTGGCGGTGGTGCTCGGTCAGTCGTTTGGGTCGTTGCGTGTTTTTTTTGTTTGTACAATGAGGTGGTGCGCTGCGTGCTGTCGCGATGGTACTCACAAATGTTGAGAGTGTTGGGGAAATCAACGAAGGATTTGGCTTTAGAGCACATGTTGTTGTTTCCCGCGTGCGGAGCGTCGGACGGGTCGCGCGTCGCCGGTTGCGGGTTTTGGCCACGAGCGTCGAAGCGTCTGTCTTTCGCACCTCCTCGACGAAACGGGACACACTTCCTCGATGACTACTTACTACACCATTTGATCTGTTTCATCGATTGAAGACTCCGCCTTTGCCGCTCGTGACCCGCCCCCCCACCGCCGTTCTCCCGCTTCCCCCGCTGCGCTGAATCCTCAAGCGCAGCCCGCAGTCCTGAAGGCCACCACACAGAGAGGTGACAAACCTGGTGTGTGTCGCGCGCGCGCGGAACGCATCTCCCCCATACGAACGGACGAACGAGGGAGGGCACCTACAAGAGACAATGGCGCACCGGCCGGCGCCCGCCGCCGCCGCCGCCGCCGCTGCTCCGACCGCTCCCGCTCCCGTTCCCGCCGCCGCCGTCGCCGCCGCCCCTTGCCTGCTTGCCCCGCCGCCCCCACCCGCCCGCCGCGTCCTGTCGGTGCAGTCGACCGTCGTGCGCGGCTGCGTCGGCAACAAGTGCGCCGTCCTCCCCCTGCAGCTCCACGGATTCGACGTCGACCCGCTCCACTCGGTCCAGCTGTCCAACCACACGGGCTACCCAAATGTGGCGGGCCACCGGTTTGACGGCGCGCACGGCGCCGCGATATTCGCCGCGCTCCGGGAGAATGGCCTCTTGCGGCCGCTCGCCCCCGCCGCCGCCGGGTCCGCCGCCGCCGTTGCTTCTGACGACGGCGGGGCCGCGTCGGAGGGGCAGCAAGGGCAGCCACGTCAGCAGCCACGTCAGCAACCGCAACGGCCGCAGTACTCGCACCTGCTGACGGGCTACATCGGCGGCGCCGCGCTGCTGCGCGCGGTGGCGGCGGCGGCGCGCGAGCTCGGGTGCGGCGCTGCGGGCGGCGCTGACGGCGCGGGCGGCGGCGGCGGCGAGGGCGGCGGCGTAAGCGGCGGCCCCGCGGTCGAGTGGTATTGCGACCCGGTGATGGGCGACGAGGGGAGGCTGTACGTCCCCGCGGAGCTGTGCCGCGTGTACCGCGACGAGGTCGTCCCGCTGGCGTCGGTGCTGCTGCCAAACAGCTTCGAGCTAGGCTTGCTGGCGGCGGCGGCGCCGGCGGGGGCGGAGGATGGATCGGAGGCGGGGGCGGAGGCGGCGGCGGCGGGGGGACCGGCGGCGGCGGGAGGGCCGCCGCCGCCGCCGCCGCAGGGGGGAAAAGGCGGGGGGGCGGCCGAGGGCGGCGGCCTCGCCATCCGGAGCGAGGCGGACGCCCTGGCGGCGGCCGCGGGCCTGCTGCGGCGCGGGCCCCACACGGTCGTCGTGACGAGCCTGGGGGGCTTTTCGGACGAGGAGGAGGAGGAGGAGCAGGAGGGCGCGCGGACCGGCGGGAAGAGCGACGGCGGCGGCGGCGGCGGCGACGGAAAAAGCGAGAAGAATAAAAAGCAGGAGCAGAAGCAGATCACCCTGCTGGCCGTGACGCGCAAGGCCCAGCGCGACCACCAGCCCGACAACGGCCCCCCGCCCGTGCGCGCGTGGCGCCTGCGCGTGCCGCGCCTCCCTGGTTACTACACGGGCACGGGCGACCTGCTCGCCGCGCTGCTGCTGGCGCGGAGGGGCAGCAGCGCGCAGGGAGGCGGGGGAGGCGGGGGTGCGGGCGCAGGGGGAGGTGGTGGCGAAGGGGGCGGCGGTGGCCTAGGCGACGACCTGCCGCGGGCGCTCGAGCAGAGCGTGGCGTCGCTGCAGGCGGTGCTGCGCGACACGGCGCGGCACGCGCGCGCAGAGGAGGAGGCCTTTTTGCAGTCAGGGGGGGTCGACGCGGACGCGGACGCGGCGACCGCGCGGAGGTTCCGCGCGCGCGAGCTGAGGCTGGTGCAGAATTTGGGCGCACTGGGGCCGCCGCCGACGGGGGTTTCTGGCGCCGCTGGGACTTGTTGGTGGGCGGCGGCGGGTGGCGGGGCTGGAAGCGGGGGCGACGAGGGCGGAGACGAGGGCGGAGACGAGGCGGCCGGCGCCGTCGCGCGCTGCGAGGAGCTCCAAAATTGCCTGTGCTTCGATGGTGGTGCGTCGTGTGGTCGGCACGGATTCGCGATTTGCTCTTGACTGCGTGTGAAGACAAAGGCACACGGATGCTCCTTTTTTTTTCCCGGCGCCGCTCGACCGCCGCCGCCCCGCGTTGGCGCGTGCAGCTCGAGGCTGATGCGCTCGGCGATCTGGCCCAGGCGCGTGCGCTCGAGGCGCGCCTTGGCGCGGCGGGCGTCGGCCTCGCTGGCGGGCAGGGTCTCGGGCGGGGCGGCCGCGGCCGCGGCCGCGGCCGCGTCCGCCGCTGCGGCGGCGGCAGCCTTGGCGGCCGAGGCCGACACGCGGCCCCTTTTGCCGCCCGACGCCGCCGCCGCCGCCGCCGCCGGGTCGTCGACCGAGGCGCGTCGCCGGGTTCTTCGCGCGGACACTGCCCGTCGCGGCGCCCTGACTGTGGCTCTCTCACTCCTTTTTCGTTTCTTCTTCGTTTCGAACGACCGCTCCGAGTCACGCCTCGGAAAGTCACCCCTCGGAAAGTCTCGCTGATGCCCGTGATCCCGGCTGTGGTGTGTTAAAAAGGCAGACGCACGGCAAGCGGCTTTGGCGCCGACTCGAGCGAGCGAACGAACGCCCCGACAACCGACGACCGACCCACCGCCGAACCACGCACACGCGGCGCGGCGCGCCTTCACCGCGGCAGACAACGCGGCGGCAATCGCGATGATAGGTCCGCGTCCGCCCCGCGCGGTCCTCCGCGCGACCCAAGTGACTCCCCAGGCACCACTCCCGACCCCTCAGAACGCACCCGTTTCTTAGTCTTGAGCGCAACTCTTTGCCCTTGTCATGATGCCCAATTGAATTTTCCCCTGCGAGGGTCGAACGAGGGAGGAAATCCCCGCCCCCTGCCCCGCCGCATCCCTCTCCCGACCGCCCAAGGATGCCGCACGGGGCAAAGCGACCCCGGCGCGGCGCCGCCGCCGACCCGGCGGAGGGCAGGCCCGCCGGCGCCGAGGGCGTGGCGGAAGGGGCAGGAGCGGCAGGAGCAGGAGCAGAAGCAGCAGGAGCAGAAGCAGCAGGAGGAGCCCGGAGACGCAACGCAACGCGTGGGCTGTCGGGCGCGCGCGCCGCCAACGACCGGCAGCAGAGCCGACGCGCGCACCCGATCGATGCCCCCGACGACAGCGACAACGACGACGACGGCAACAACGAGGAGGGAGACGACGGCAGCCGGGGCGAGGAGGGGAGCCAGGGCGTGGCGGGCGTCCCGGCAAACGCGTCCCAGGGTCTGCCCCCCGTCCCCCCGGCCGCCGCCGGCGCCGCCGCCGTCGGGCGCCCCTTCGGCCAGCGGCGCGGCAGCAGCGCCAGCGCGAGCGGGTCGACCTCGGCCGCCGCCGCCGCCGCCGTCCGCCTCACGTCCAGCCGCGGGGCGGGCGTGTCCAAGCGCACGGGCGCGGGGCCCGTGCCTCTCGCCGCCGCCGCCGCTGTCGCCGCTGTCGCCGCCGCCGCCGCCGCCGCCGCCGGAGCCCCCCCCGCCTCAGGGGCCGCGGCCGCCGCTGCCGCCGCCGCTTCTGCCGACGCCGCCCGGGCCGGCGACGGCGAGGACGACGACATGCTCACGGCCGCCGGGGGACGCGACGGAGGAGGGCGCCCGTGGGACGGCGCGGCCGCGATGGCAACCAACACCAACACCGCCGCCGGCAACGACGACGACGACGACGACGGCGACGGCGCCGGCGGCGGCGACAACGGCGACGACGAGGACGAGGGCGGCGGCGGCGGCGGCGACGGCGCGGGCAACCCCCGCCTAGAGGCCCGCCGGCAGCGCAACCGCGAGGCGGCGCGCCGCGTGCGCGAGCGCCGCGCGACCGCGGTCGCCGCCTACCGCGCGCAGATCGAGAAGCTCCGGCGGGAGAACGACCGCCTGTCGGCCGCGCTCGCCGCCGCCACTCACGACCGCGCGGCGGCGGCTCAGGCGGCGGCGGGCGCGGCGGCGGCGGCGGTCGCCGCGGCCGCTGCTGCCGGCGCCGGTGGCGCGGGCTCGGGCGGCGGCGGCCCTCGCGCCTCGGCGCCTCTCGCCCAGGACCCGGCGGTCGCCTCTGCTGCTGCCGCCGCCGCGGCCGCGCGGCCCCACGCGCAGCACCACTCGGGGAGCCACGCCGCCGCCGCCGCCGCCGCCGCCGCCGATGCCGCCGCCGCCGCCTTTCCGACCGTCCTCCTCCTCTCGGCCGGGCCCGCCTCGCTCGCCCACAACGCCGGGCCGCAGGACCGCTCGTCGGCCGCCCTCGCGGCCGCCCTCTGCGCCCCGCCCGAGCCCGCCGTCGTCGAGGTGTCCCTGTCGGCCGCGTCGTCCTTTCCCCTGGTCACGACGTGCGGCCCCTACTGCTGCGACGGCGACGAGGGCGGCGGCGTGCCGGCGGGTGGCGCGGCCGGCGCGGCCGGCGGCAGCGGCGCCTTTGCGGCCGGCAGCAGCGCGCCGCGCCGGGGCGGCAGCTTTCTCGGGGCGGCGGGCGCGGGCGGCGGCGGCCCCCTAGCGCGGGTGCTGGCGACCTCGGGCGCGCAGCACCACCGCCACCTGCTCGCGCTGACGCACTCGGCGCCGACGATGCTCTACAGCGCGGGCGGGGCAGGAGGAGGAGTGGGTGCCTTGGCCGCGGCGGCGGCGGCGGCGGCGGCCCTGCCGCTCTCGCTCGCCGCTGCCGCCGCTGCCGTCGGCGACGAGGAGACCGGCGCGTCCAACTCGGCCCTGGCCGTCGGCGCGCCCGCCTCGGGCTCGTCCGTCCTGGCCGACGGCGTCGCGCGCTTGGCGCTGCAGCGCTCCGGGCAGCTGCTCGCGTTTACGTCGCAGCAGCAGCAGCAGCGGCAGCACGCCAAGCCGCCGCCGCCGCCGCCCGCCCGCAGCAGCCCTCCGCCGGGCGACGGCACGGGCGGCGCCGCCTCGAGCAACGCCGGCCCGCGGCCCGCGCCGACCCCTCCGCCGGCCGCCCCGGTCCAATACGTGCCGTTCGTGCGCACCATGCCGCTCGCCGCGGGGGGCACGAGCGCCGGCGCGGCCGCCGTCGCCGCCGCCGCCCTGGCCTGCGGCCTGTGTGGCGACGGCGGCGGTGCGGCCTATTCGCCGGCCTTCTTCTCCGGGCCGCAGCACGCCGCGCAGTACCACCACCAGAATCAGCAGCAGCACTACTCGCAGCAGCAGCAGCAGCAGCAGCACTACCAGCAGCAGCAGCAGCAGCAGCAGCAGCAGCAGCAGCAGCAGCAGCAGCAGCGGCAGCGGCAGAGGCCGCGGCAGGACGAGGCCCCCGTCCCCTCGTCGTCGTCGCAGCAGCAGCAGCAGCAGCAGCAGCAAAAGCAGCAGCAGGCCCCGCCGCCCCCTCTGCACGCTCGCCCGCCCCCCGTGCCCGCCGCGCCCTTTTCGCACCAGCCGCTGCAGTGTGCGTCCGCCGCCCCACCGCCCCCGCCCAACTTTCACGGGCAGCAGCAGCAGTGGGGCTTTGGCGGCGGCGGCGGCGGCGGCGGCGGCGGCGGCAGCGGCGGCGGCGCTGGAGGCGGAGCGAGCGTTGGCGGGGGAGGGGGCGTCCGCTTCTTCAGCGCGCCGTCGGCGTTCGATCCCGCGGCGCCGGGCGCCGACCCCCTCGCCCTCATGCTGGTCGACCACGGCATCATGGCCAAGCCGCCGCCGCCGCCGGGGCACGCGGCGGCGGCCGAGAAGGGCTGCGGGGCCGGCGGCGGCGGCGGCGGCGGCGACCCTCTGCGGGGCGGCCCCGCTGCTGCCGCCGCCGCCGCGAGCCCCGCGCCCGCGCTTCACGAGGGCAAGCTCAACGCCTTCGAGGGCATCTGAGACTGAGGGCCGACCCTGCTCTCTTTTCCGACGTTTCTGTTTTCTGTCCTGCATTTGATTTCTGGACCCCATCTCTCTCTCCCTCCTTTTGCTCTCGCGCGCCTGTCGCTGCCGTTTTTTTGGTCTTTCGTTTCCGCCTCGACGCGCCCCGCGTCCGCCGCGTCGCCTACTCTCGTTATTTCGTTCGCCGGCAACACGCCCCAGTGCTCCGTGACCCAAAATACTACAAAAAAGATGATCGACCCTTCACTGGACATCATTGCACACCCCACCGCGCACGCCCCTATTGCACACCACCGCGCACGCCCCAAGCCCAAGGAAAACAATTCTCCCGTTTTCGTGTCTGCCGCTCGACGCCTGCGCATCTTTTGCCTTCGCCCACCGTCTAATTTTTCTGCGCTGAATGCCGTCAAAAGGTGATGTCGGCTGCCGATCGTGCCCCGTCGTCTGTAAAATCGAAGCACACTTCAACAACCATGCCGCTTTTTGTCAAGGGCGAGGGCGGCGCCAACCTTGTCCTGGCGTGGCGCGAACCGCCCGAAGAGGAGGAGTCGGGGAGGAGCCACCCCTCGCCCTCTTCCGACAGCAGCAAGAGGAGGCGGCGGGGCAAGGCGGAGGACCGCGTGCGCGACGATCTCGTGCGGCGCGCCCTCGAGGGCAACGTCCTGCGCGTGCGCAAGTTGCCCGGGAGAGGCCCGCCGGCGACGGCGACGCGGCCCGGTGCCGGCGCCGGTGACGACGACGACGACGACGCAGCTCGCGCCACCGCCGCCGCCGCCGCCGTCGCCGAGGCCGCGCTCGACGCGGCCGTCTGGGCTCCTCTAACCGGCGGCGCAGGCGCCTCGCGCGCCGAGCGCGACGAGGCCTTTGCGCACCGGGTCCTCGCGCCCGCGCTCGGGTGCCTGCTCCAGCGTGGGCGGCGCTTGCCCTCGACGGCCGGCGGCGGCGGCGGCGGCGGCGGCGGCGGCGGTGGCGGCGGCGCCGCCGCCGCTCGCTGGCTCAGGGCAGCCCTCGCCGCCGCCACCGCGAGCGCGCTCGAGGAGGCCGGCGCCTCCCCTGCGCTCGACCCCCTGGTGGCCCCCGAAATCCTGCCGGACGCCACGGCGCCCCTCACGCCCGAAGAGCTGGCCGAGGCCGCCGGCGCGCTCGGCGCCTGCGCTGCCGCCGCCGCCGCCGCCGGCCCCGCCTCCTGCGTCGCCGTGGGCCCGGCGGTGTGCTTTGAGCTCAAGCCCAAGTGCGGGGGGGCCGGAAGAAGGCGGGCAGCTGCGATGGACGAAGCAGCGGCAGCTTCAGAACCAGCAGCAGCGGCAGGAGGCGAGGCGCGAGAAGAGGAACCGAGGGGGAACGGCCCTGCGACCGCCGCCGCCGCCGCCGCCGTCGCCGCCGCCGCCGCCGCCGCCGTGCGCCGCCGCTTCCCGCGCTTTGCGCTGCACGCCCTCCTCAAGCAGCGGCAGCAGCAGGAGCAGCAGCAAGTTCATCAGCAGCAGGTGCATCAGCAGCAGGAGCAGCAGCAGCAGGGGCAGCAGGAGCGGCAGCGGCGGCAGGAGACAGCGTCCGCGCCAAGTGGCGGCGGCGGCGGCGGCGTTGGCGGCGGCCGCCGCCCCCCCTGCTGCTGCCTCTACGACCCGTGGCGCCTGTTCGACGCGGCCCTTGAGGCCGGCACCGTCGGCGCCGGCAGAGCGGCAGCCGTGGCCGCGGCCGCGCGCGAGGTGGGCGCGCTGCTCGAGCGCCCGTCGAACAACCTCCGCGCCTTTGCGCGCGGCCGGCTCGTGTTCGGCGGCGGCGGCGGCGGCGGCGGCAGCGGCGGCGGCGTTGGGGTCGGCGCCGGCTGCGGCAGAGGCGGCGGCGGGGGTGATGGAGGAGGACCCTCGTCGTTAGGCCTCGCGCTGGCCGGTGCGTTTCTGGCGCCTGGGCGGGAGCTGGAGGAGGCGGCGGAGCGGGCGAAGGGCGGCGGCGGCGGTGGCAACGGCGAGAGACAGGCAGAGGGGGGCAGGGGCGTCGGCGTCGGCGGTGGCACCCCGCCCCCGGCCCCGGCCCCCGCGACCAGCGCCCCCCTCCCGACGGCCGCCGCCCTGCTGGCCGGCGCGCTGCTCTCCTCGGGCGCGCTGGCCGCCCTGCTCCGCATCCAGGCCGGGGACGAGCTCGGCGCCGAGGGCGCGGCCCGCCTGCACGCGTCCTTGCTCGAGAGAATGCGCGAGGAGGTGGGTGGGGGCGAGGAGGCTGCAGGGGCGGCGGCGGCGGAGGGAGCCCGTGCGGCGGGCGCGGCGGCCTCGGCGACGGCGGCGGCGGCGGCAGCGGCTCGAGCAGAGGCGGCGGCCTCGCGCCTTCCCGCGCGCGACCTGGCGCTCATGCGCGGGTACGGCGCGACCGTCACGGCCCGCGACGCGAGCGTCATGGTCACCCTGCAGCAGGTGGCGTTTTTGGGCGCAAGGGGCGCCGCGGCCGGCGGCGGCGCCGCCACCGCTGCCGCCCGCGCTGCCGTCTCGCCCGCGGGCCACCGGGCGGCGGCGGCGGCGGCGGCGGCGGCGGCGTGGCTGTGGCCGTGGCCGTCGCCGTGGCCCCTCGCCGAGGGTGGTGCGGCGGTTTGCGAGGCAGCGGCTGCCGATACTCACGACGCCGCGACGCCGCGCTGCCTCGGCCTGCTGCTCGACCCGCGGGAGCGCGCGCGGCCTGCAGAGGAGACGAAGGGCGGCCGAGGGGGCGCCGCCGCCGACGACGCCGTCGCCGACGACGACGGCGAGGGCCGCCGCCAAGTCCGGTGGGTCTCGGCGTTCGCGTGGCGCGCGCGCGTGGTCGACACCGACATCAAGCCCGCGGCCAAGGCCCGCGCGCACGCCGACCTGGAGCGGCGGTGCGTGGAGCACGCGCTCGGCGACAGTCGGGGGGACGGGGACGGGGACCAGCAGCGGGCGGGGGGGAGGGACGAGGACGAGCAAGGGGGCGGCAAAGAGCGGGGGGCGGGGGACGAGGGGGGGGCGGGGGCCGAGGGCGGCGGGCCGGCCGGGGCGGGACTCCCGCCGCGCCTGCGCCGCTACGCCGCCGAGCGCGAGGCTTGGAGCTCGCGGTGGGACGCAGCGTGGCGCGCCTGGACGTCGCGCGAGGAGGAGGAGGACGGGCGGATCGCTGCGCCCCCATGATCTTGTGCAAGGAGCAAGGGAAGCGGCGTCTCAGCGGCCCGACGCCCGCGGCCCGGCGCAAGGTCGCTCGAGAACCGACGACGGCGACGCGCGCGCGCAAAGCTGCCACAACTCTGCGAGCGCCCTCACGCGTCGTGAAAACAACCGACCTTCACCCCGCCCCCGCGCATCTATCTCAATCGCGAAGCCCGCCCAGTCCTGCCTCTCTCTGTCTCTCGCGCCGTTGGAAGAAAGCGGGGAGGAGGAGCAGTTGCCCGCCCCCGAAAAATTGCCGCCGCTCCTCGCTTCGAGACAGCCGTCCTCAGCGCCCAGCAGCAGCCCCCCCCCCGCCCCCTGCCCCGCCGCAGTGCGGTGCAGGCCCGGCACTGAATCGACGCGCGCGCCCCATTGACCGCGGACGTCTGGACAGAGCAACAGGAGAGAGAAGCGGACGCCCAGACCCCTCTTGCCCTCCTCTCCCCCCCTCCCTATCTCCTCCCCTCGAAAACCCTGCCTCGGGGACGACCACCCAGGGGTCCCCGCGGACGCGCGAGTCCAGGGCACCGTCATGATGCTCCGTAGGGCCAGCACATGGGTGCCCGCTGCCGTGGGTGCCGCGGCGTTGGTGCGTCTCCTTGCTCTTTGCCCTTTGCTTTTCGCAGTCGGTTGACGTCCCTTTCCCCCCTCCCTCACTTGCCCCCTCTCTCCTGCGCGTTCTCTCTCTCCTCTCGACACACCACAGGCCAAGCTCGCGATGCTCGTCCGGCAGGAGCACATCCAGGCGGCGCAGGCCGCGTGGAACACCTTCGAGCTGCGGCTCACGGCGGTGAGTCGTTCGGACGTCGGCGGCGTTTCCGTCGAGCGAGCGCGGCAGCGGCAGCGGCAGCGGCAGCGGCAGCGGCAGCGGCAGCGGCAGCGGCAGCGGCCAGCGGCAGCGTCATGCGGCAGCGGCTGCGGACGGGCGGCTCGGCGGTTTGCCTTGCCCCCTGCTCGCCCAAGATCACGGCACCGGCGGTGTGCCCGCGCGCGCGAGCAAGGGCGCGCGAGCGGCAGACGCGCGACGGCCGAGCTTGTGTGGCTGCAAGCAGCGGCGGCGGCGGGCGGCGTCTGCGTCAGCGCCCCCCCCCCCGCCCGCGCTGACGAGGCCGCAGACGTTGCCGTCGCGTGCGTTGCCTGTCCGAGCGCCCCCAGTCTTCGCTTCATCTTCTCCTGCCCCGCCCCGCCTTCCCCCCCCCCCGCGCCTCCTGCAGCGCCCTCGCACCTCGCCGCCGCGCCCACCATTCGCCACCAATCACGCCCCCTGAACCGCACAAACCCACACACCAAAACAAACCAAAAACGACACCCGCGCCTCGCCCCCAAACAAAAAAACCAACCGCGCCGCCAAAAACACAACAAACAACAAACAACAGCCGCACGTCCTCCTGGCCCTCGTCGCCCTCGCCCTCCTGCGCTCCCTGCGCGACCTCCTCCTCGGCCCGCCCCCAGGGCCCCGCCGCCGCACCCGCGTCGTCGACTTCGCCGTGCACAAGCCGCCCGACGCCTGGAAAGTCACGCGCGACCGCTTCGACGGCATCGTCGCGGCCACGGGCGACTTTGACGCCGACAGCCTCACCTTTATGGGAAAAGTGCTCCGGCGTTCTGGGTTAGGGGACGAGACGTACGCCCCCCCTTCGCTCACGCAGGTGCCGATGCAGCACACGATGGCCGCCTGCCGCCACGAGTTCGAGTCCGTGGCGTTTGACGTGGTGCGGGGCGTCCTGAACAAGGCGGGCGTGCACCCGCGGCAGGTCGGGGTGGTCATCACCAACTCGAGCCTGTTCAACCTGACCCCTTCGCTCAGCGCGGCCATCATGAACCACTTCAAGATGCCGAGCACCACCACCAACTACCACCTGGCGGGCATGGGATGCAGCGCGGGCGTGGTGGCCGTGGACCTGGCGCGCCAGTGCCTCGAGACCATGCCCGAAACTTACTGCCTAGTGGTGTCTACCGAGAACCTGACGTACAACTGGTACCCGGGCACGGACCGCTCGATGCTCGTGACCAACACCATCTTTCGCGTAGGGGGGGCGGCCGTCTTGCTGTCCAACCGCGCCGCCGACGGCCGGAGGGCAAAGTACGAGCTTAGGCACGTCGAGCGGACGTGCCTGGCGGCGGACGACGCGGCGTTCCGGTGCGTGCACGAGCAGGAAGACGACAAGGGGCGGCGGGGGGTGCGCCTGGGCAAGGACCTGATGAAGGTAGCGGGGCAGGCGCTGCGCAAAAACATCCAGGCGCTGGGCCCGCGCGTGCTCCCGGCCTCGGAGCTGCTCGCCTTTGCGGCCAACGCCGCCGCGCGCGCCCTCTTGGGAAGCCGCCGCGTGCCCGCCTACGTCCCCGATTTCAGCACCGCCTTCGAGCACGTGTGCGTGCACACGGGCGGGCGCGGCGTCCTCGACACCATCGAGGCCGCCCTCCCTGGCATGGGCGCCCGCGCGCTCGAGCCGTCCCGCGCGTCCCTCTACCGGTACGGGAACGTCTCCTCTTCCTCGATTTGGTACGTGCTGGCCTACATCGAGACCTTTAGGGGGGTGCGGAGGGGCGACCGCGTGTGGCAGCTCGCGTTCGGCAGCGGCTTCAAGTGCAACAGCGCCGTGTGGGTGGCCAACCGGCGCGTGCGCGGCGACAGGCACGCCGCCTGGGCCGGGTTTGACGTCGCCCGAATGCGCGAGGACCTGGCGGCGAGCGCGGCGCCGCACGCGGCGCTGGCCGCCGCGCAGCCCAGCGCGCCGCTGCCGGGGGGCCTGGCGTCGCAGCCGTCGGCGGCGGCGCTGGCGGCGCAGGCGCACTGAGAGATTCTGGGGGGAGAGGAAAAACGGCGGGGGGGGATATGGATGGATGGGTTTTTCGTTGAGGGCTGGTGGGGCCTGAACGACAGCGGCGCGCGGCGCGGCGCTCTGTTTTTGGTTTTGTGTTGGGCACAAAACAGACGGAGAGAGCGCGCGGGGGCGTGAGTTGAGTTTTTTGCCTCGCCGCTCTCGCTCGCGCTCGCGCTGTCTGTCTCTCGCTCGGGACCTCAGAACGAGGGCCCGCCGCCGCCACACGCTCTTTCCCTTGCGAGCGTCCTATCGGAAACACACACACAAAACACAAACCAAAACGAGAGACACCCGCCCCGCGCGCGCTCCCACCGTACATGACACACACACGAGAGCGCGGCGCGCCCCATCCCCTTTTTGCCCCCCCTTTTTTTTGTTTTTGGCTTCTCCTTCTTCTCTCTCTGCCCTTTCTCGGGCGGCCGCAGCCGCCGCCCGAGCATCCGTCAAGCCCCCACCCGCGCCCTCTCATCACCACTCCCCCCCCACCCCCACCACCAACGCCCCTTTTTCATCAAGGAGGGGCGCCCCTCCCCCCCCCCCCCCCCCCCCCCCCCCCCCCC